>ASRL01000208.1_pt1 | contig 11155 bp, 5 predicted proteins | sample 692978 | NCBI WGS metagenome assembly ASRL01 (sample SAMN02169241, study PRJNA158439) | bioreactor metagenome | isolation source: day 67 sample from continuous culture bioreactor inoculated with sediment... | place: Germany: Bremen | reverse complement strand
CTTTATCTTCCTATTGCCGATAATATGACACAGCCAAGTACTGGAGTAGCAACTCCTAGATGGAATAAAAATCCTAATTTAGAGGGAAGTGTAAAAGCTACAGGAGATATTCATGTCTATACCAGTAAAAAAAATACAATCTTCCATCATGAAGGAAATATTATGGGAATAACTTATTATCTATCATATTTACAACACCTTATGGATAAAGGTCTTTCTAGAAATATTGGTGATATGATAAAAGCTTTTCCTGTAGATGAAGTAGCATATCACGATGAATATCTTGGACAAAAAGAAAGACAAAAATTTAATCTACAAATTATGAGTGAACAAAAAGAATTAAAGGAACACTATAAAAATAATATATATACATTGTATAAGTTAAAAAATCCTAGAGATTATATGCAGATATATAAAAATAAAATATATACTCCTTATGGATTATCTAAGATGGAAACTTATTTGCATAGTGGTAAACTTGATTTGACTAAGATACCTATAATTTTTATGAATCAACATATAGACGAAAAAATTATCTATGAAGCTAAACCAAAAGATTATATAGAAGCTGAAAACTTCAATGATATTTTACTTGCTTCCCTTCCAGAAAAATACTATAGTTTTCCCTTTGATTCTATAGAAAGTGCCAATGTATTTTTAGACTGGGGTAAGGTTCTTATAAAAAATAATGACTGGATGTGGTTTTTAGACTCTCAAGGAATAGATAATTTTCCCTATGATTTTGACATGGGAAGGGGACTGGCGGCTACTTTTTCTACAAGTAAACTAGATGTTTTACCATATGAATTTAAAACTCTCAATGGTCTAATTGTGGCTGACTTTGATAGTTTTCTTAGAACAAATAAGTTTTTTAAACCAGATAATCCAGAATTATTTTCAATTCAGGCCAATCCAAAAAAGGCCAATAATAGAATCCCAACTTTAAAAGGAGAGATAGTAAAAGGAGAACCTAAGTCAATATGGCAAGTTGCTAAATCAGGACTTATCAAAGTCAAAGAGAATAATCCATATCAATTTAATATCCTTATCTCTGGTCGAGGAACTAATAAACTCCATGTAAAAGTAAGATTCTTTGACAGTGAATATAATGAAGTTGGAGTCAGCTATGTTGTTGCACCAAAGGAAGAATTTTTCTTTGATGAGATGAATTTTTATGGTGAATATATATCTCCTCCAGAGGCAGAATATATGAGACTTGATCTACTTTCCTTTCAAAACACTAATCAGAAAAATTATTGGTGGATCCATGATATTAATATAAAAGATCTAGAAGAATATAAGAAAGAAAATTCTTTTACTATCAAACCAAAAGGAAATATAGGTGATAAAGGAAGTTTATATATAAGAGCTCTTGTTTCTAAAAAAGGTGGGATTATAGAGATAAAAAATGGTATGGAAAATATAAAAGTTAATACTTATGACTCTAATAGAAATAGTCTTCAATGGATAGAGATAAAAGATCTTACACTAAATACAGATAAATTTACCATATTTAATAGAAAAGGATTTAATGCTCTCAATGCTATGGTTTTTCTTCCTAATAAAGTAAAAAAAGATTATGAGTTTACAATGAATAAAATTATAAAAAAAACAAAAATCTTTATGGCCCTCGAAGGAGAGGAATCTTTTTCATACAAGGGAAATATCCAAACCGAGAGACGCTATCCTCTACTCAGTGGTGGCCGAGCTATAAGAAGTCAGTCTGGTATTTTAAAAAAAAGTATAGAGATTCTAAAAGATGCATCCTATAAATTTACGCTAAATATAGAAGCAAATCCTAAATACAATGGATCTGTTACTATAAAAATGATAGATAAAGATAAAAATAATATTTTAAAAGAGACAATTTATAGTAAACAAATTAAGAAAAAAAGTGACACTATCGATACTGTAATTATCCCTGAATTTTCAGATGAAAATTTTCCTAGAAGATATTTAAAGCTTAAAGATACCCTTCCTTTTTATCAAAAAATTAGTTTTAATAGTGAAAATATAAAAAAAGGAGCCTATACTCTTCAAATTGATTTTGATTCTAAGATTCCTTCTATGAGTAATTTAAAAGATATGCATAAATTTGATCCAAAAGAAGTAAAGGAACCTCAATTTTTTGAAGACATACTACAAAAAAATTGCAGTGAATGTGAATCTATCTATCCTAGTATGATGAAAGATAAGATAAAGGAAAATACTCTAAATATTAAATTTGATCCTACATGCTCATGCGACTGGTATGTATATGCTTCTAATATGATGAAAATAGATTCTATGAAAGAATATCTTATTTCCTATGATGCAAAATCAGAGATAATAAAAAATAGGCATGCTAAAGTGATATTTTTAAATAAGGAAAAAGAAATTCTCGATGTTCAATATGTATATGAAGTAGAAGAAAGATTTAAAAAGAGATGGAATACCTATGAGCAATTATTTACTGCACCTGAAGACACTGTTTATATGCAACTTCAAATATGGGCTAAGGGAGATAAAAAAGAAAGTGGAACTTTTAATATGAAAAACTATCAAATTTTCCCCTATGATGATCTTATTGCCTTTGACAATATCTATATAGAAGAAGCAGATAAGATGAAGTTATTTACTCCTGAAAAAACTGACATTACTGTTTCTTATAAGAAAATAGATACTATGAAAAGAGAGGTTATCTTAAATAATCCTAAAAATGAAAAAGTAATGATCTCTTACGGAGAGTCACCAAACCCTCTATGGAAGGAATCTTTTAATGGCAATAGAGTAGTAGAGGTGATAAATGGAGTAGGAGCAGCATTTATCACAGATAAAAATGGTAGTGGAAATATAGAAATTGTTCTTAGAAAAGTTTATTTTTTAGGGATCTTCCTTCTCTTATTTAGTTTAGTCGTATACTTATTATTTACTATATATAACCATATTATTAAGGGGAGGAAAAAAAATGAAAAATATAATCGTAGTAACCGCAGAGGAAAGAAAGATTAATTATCATCAAGTTCTTGGTTTTTTTTCATATGAAAAACTTGCTATAGAAAATATTACAGGAGATGAAAAGGGAGATGCTATAATAATAGATTTTTCTTCAAAAGAATTAGCTATTAATATAGCCAACAAATTTAGAAGTTTAAATAGAACTATTCCAATATTATTTATAACAGATTACAATGAACTTTTTTCCTCAAAGGAACTATCTCTTATAGAGGGAATAGGACAGATAAGATTTCATACTTCTACTTCTGATAATGGAGAGAAGATCATAGAGTTATTAAATTCCCTTATAGATCCAGACTTTGCTAGTGAGGTATTTAAACTTTCTATAATAGTTCCACTTTATAACGAAGGAGACAGATTTGAACATGTTTTAAACTTTGCAGAAAAACTAAATTCTTTTTTAGAAGAAAGTTATAGAAATTCTAAAATTTATTTTATAAATGATGGAAGTATTGATGATACTAAAAAACTTACTGAAGGACTATTAAATAAATTTAGTGAAAAAAGCAGTTATATCAGTGATTTCGGTTTTTTAGAACTCAAAGATCTCTCACAAAATACTAGGAAAGCAGGAACTTATATTGAAGGAATAAAAAATGTATCTGGAGATATAATTATAATCGTAGATGGTGATGATTCATTTTATATTGAAGATATTGCTAAGATGGTAAATATTCTTCGAGCAGGTTATTATGATGTGATTGCTGCAACTAAAGATCTTACAGCAGAGAATAGACCTTTTATAAGAAGATGTCTTAGTTTTGCAAAACGTCTTTTAACAAAATTTTTACTTCCAAAAGGTATCTATGATTCACAAACAGGTCTTAAAGGACTTAGGGGAGATGCTGCAAGATATATCCTTCCCTATCTCAATGTAAAAAGGGAATTAGCAATAGATTTAGAGATGATGTATATATGTAAAAGACTAAATTTTAGAACTTTACAACTTCCTGTAAGGTGTATAGATAGAGATGGTTCCCACATAGATATAATAAAAGACTCTATTAAATATCTAAAAAGTATCCTAGCAATTTTATTAGATAGAAAAAATATTACAAAAAAATCTAACTAATAAAAATTTAAAAATAAAGAGGGAGAGAATATGAATATTAATTTAAGAAAAAAAAAATCTTCAATACTTTTTATACTTCCTATCAAAATGTTTTTTTATACAATAATTATTGGGATATTTGTTTATGTTTCTTTATATAAGTTTTTAGAGAGAAACTATGAAAAAAAGATGAGAGATACAGCTCTTACCCTTTCAAATCTTGCTGAATGGGCTGTAATTCCCCTCTTAGAAGATAGCCATAACCATGATATTTTTATAGAAAGACTTTTAAAAAAAATAACAACAGACAATAAAGTAAAAAGCATAAAAATCTACAATGAAGCTATGGAAATTTTATATTCAAATGATAAAAAAGAGGAAAAAACTCATAAAAATAGTGAATTTATAGTTCCTATTATAAAAAATGAAAAAATGATTATAAAAAATGAAGATTTTAAAAGATATATCTATGAGATAGCTATTCCTATTAAAGATAAAGTTACTTTTGAAAATAGTTCTAAAGACAAAAAGTATATACTCTATTTAAAGTTAGATTTTGCAAAGGAACATATAAATTTTTATAGAATTCAAATTTTAGGCTTTGCAATTGTTGGATTCTTTTTAATTTTTCTATTGATAATCAATAATTCACTGATTAAATATTATATTTTAAATCCAATTTTGCAAATAAAAAAAGGATTTTATAAAGTTACAAATGGAAAATATGATTTTACGATTGAGGAAAAAAAAGAAAAGGAAGTAAACGACCTCATAAAGATGTTTAATAAAATGGTAGATTATATAAGGGAAAATTCTGAAACTTTAAAAAAAAATAAACTACAAGCTGAAAAACTAAACAAAGCAAAAGGAGTATTTTTAGCTAATATGACCCATGAACTAAGGACACCTTTAAATTCTATAATTGGTTATTCTGAACTTTTACTAGAAGATGAAACAGATGAAAACAAAATAAAGCAATTAAAAGGAATAGTTAAGCCTGGAAAACATCTCCTAACTATAATAAATAATATTTTAGATTTTTCAAAGCTAGAAGCTCATAAATTAACATTATCTATAAAGGTTTTTAATATAAGAGATACATTTAAAGATATTGAAGAGCTATTTAAAATAACTGCTCTTCAAAAAAAAATTATTTTAAAATTTAGAATGCAAGAGTCAATACCAAATCATTTACTAGGAGACGAAGGTAGAATAAAACAGATCCTTATAAATTTAATATCTAACTCATTAAAATTTACAGATAAAGGTCATGTATATATTATAGTTTCTTACAAGAATAACAGATTATTTGTTGTAGTTTCTGATACAGGAATAGGGATAAAAGAAGAAGCTCTTTTAAATGTATTCGATTCCTTCGAACAGCTAGATATGAATCGTCAAGGAACTGGACTAGGACTTTCTATAACTAAAACTCTATGTGAACTTATGGATGGAACTATCACTGTAAAAAGTGTATTGGGAAAGGGAAGTAGATTTGTTTTTAATATAAAAGTTCCCATTGGTCATCTGCCTAATAAAACTAAAAAAAATATTAGTAGATCCTCTCAAAAAATTAATACTCCTAAAACTTTAGACTCAAAAAGGATAGGGAAAAAGTTTAAGATCCTTGTTGCCGATGACATAAAAGACAATCAATTAGTTCTTGGGATGATGTTAAAAAAGTTAGATGTAGATATTGTCTTTGCAGATAATGGTAAGATTGCTTTAGATCTGTTGGAAAAAGAAAAATTTGATCTTTTTTTTCTTGATATTCAAATGCCTGTGATGAATGGTTTAGAAGTATTAGATAAATTAAGAGCTACAGGAGAGATCAATAATAATTATGTAATAGCTCTTACCGCTTATTCTCTCAATACTGAACAAAGTAAGATCTTAAAAGCTGGTGCAAAAGGAGTCATAACAAAACCAATTAATAAAGATGAGATAAGAGCACTAGTATCACATAGAATAAAACGGAGGATGAGTTGAAATAATGAATCTAAAATCAAAGTTTTTAAAATATCAAGATAAAGTATTTCCAATACTAGATATAGCACTCAATGGAGTTAATTATTTTTTTCATATATTTTGTAGCTGGTATGTTAGTCAACAGAGCTATGGAACATTAAATGCACTTCTAAGTATTTTAGCTATCCTTCTTGTTGCAGGAATATCTTTTCAAACCTATACTGCCAAAGAGGTGGCACAAGATGGAGTAACTCCTAAAAAAATATATAAAACAGCATTTACATATATAGCTATATTAACAACTATATTTCTTTTACTTATTGATCAAATAAATAATTTTACAAAATCTTCTTACTTTTCTTTAGGCTTGTTATTTACAGTATTTATTCTAAACCTATTTTTAAGTATTCTTAGAGGGATTTTACAGGGAGAGAAACAATTTTTTAATCTAAATATAAATTTTTATGTAGAAAATACAGCTAAGTTGATATTTGTTATGTTGTTACTTCCTAAATATAATAGTATAGATATAGTTCTTATGGGTTTAATTTTTGGGATGGCAGCTGCTTCTATCCATGGAATATTAAAATTAAAGGTAACGACACTTATTATAAAAGATCAAGGAAATATAGTTCCAATTGCAAAAAGTCTAGGTATAATCTATCTTTCTAATTTCTTTATCTATTACTATACTTCTATAGATATGGTAATATTTAACTATAAACTTAATGAGATTTCAGGGATCTATGCTGTAGTTCTTCGTTATAGCCAGATTATACTCTTTATATCTTTTAGTTTTATCACTGTATTTATACCTAATCTTAGCTCCTCAATAAAAGATAAGGTTAGTTTTAATTTAAAAACTCGTAAATATTTTTTTATTTTATTGGGAATACAGTTTTTTCTCCTAATAGGATATAAAACAATTTTTCCCATCTCAGTAGGGTATCTATTTGGTTCAAAATATATAGATGCTGCAAATTATCTATTTATGGGAAGTATAATGTATATAATGCTTGTTAACAGTTTTTATTTGGTAAATATTAATATTATCTTAGAAAGGAAAAAATATATTTTTTCCCTTGGAATAATAGCTATATTCTTTACACTTTTCCTCCTTAAATATGGTAAAAACATAGATATGTTTTTAAAAGGTGGAATATTCTTTTATACTTTATTATTTATATTATTAGTGGGTACATTTGTATTCGAGGAGATGAATGAAAATGGCAGAAAAAAATATAATACCTAAAAAAAAGTTACTTTTCCTTTCGTGGCGTGATATAAAATCCCCTAAAAAAGGGGGAGCAGAAATTTTTACCCATGAGATGATTAAGCGTCTTGATCATAGTAAATATGAGGTGACACATTTCTCTCCTGATTTTCCTGGGGGAGCAAAAGATGAGATAATAGACGGAGTAAGATACCTTAGAGATGGGGGAGCACTAAGTGTTATCTTTAGTGCAAAAAAATTTTATAGTCAAAATAAACAGAACTTTGACTATGTAGTTGACCAATGTAACACCCATAGATTTTTTACTAAACTTTGGGTTGAAAAAGAAAAAAGAATTTTTTTTATACACCAACTTACCCGTGAAATATGGAGTATGAATGCTTCATTTCCAACAAGTTTTATTGGAAAAATAACTGAAACACCATTTTTGAGGTTATCAAAAAATGATCCTACAATCACAGTTTCTGAATCTACAAAAGATGATCTTGTTAATATTGGCTTTAAAGAAAAAGATATAACTATTTTACCTGAAGGAATAGATTTTAAACCATGGGATAGATCTAATTTTCTTTCTAAAGAAGAAGATCCAACATTTATTTATGTGGGGAGATTCTCCAATTATAAGGGAATAGAAAAAGCTATAGAAGCTTTTTGTAGATTAAAGGATAGATATCCAAAAGCTAAACTATGGATAGTAGGAAAAAAGAAAGAGGAATATATAAAAACTGTCTTAGATCCACTTGTAGATAGATACAACTCTAAAGAAAAAAAGATAGATAATGATATTACCTATTGGGGATTTGTTTCTGAAGAAAAAAAATTAGAGTTAATGAGTCGTGCACACTGTCTATTATTTCCATCACTTAGAGAGGGATGGGGTCTTATTATAACTGAATCTGCCGCAGTGGGAACTCCAAGTATAGGTTTTAATTCTGCTGGAATAAGAGATGCATTAAAAAAAGGTGAAGCAGGCTATCTTTGCAGAAATAATACTATAGATGAACTGATCTATCAAATGGAATCTGTAATAGAAGATAAAGAAAAATATGATCACATGAGGGAAGCTGCCTATAAATTTTCCCTTAACTTTCATTGGGAGAATACAAAAAATTCATTTGATAACTTTATGAAAAAACTAGAGGGAGGGAGATAGATGAAAAGACTTGTAATACTTTTATCTACATACAACAATGAAAATATAATAAAAAAATGTGTAGAAAGTTGTCTCAATCAAAGTTATGAAGATATACAAGTAGTAGTAGCTGATGATGGCTCTACCGATGCTACTCCCAATATTTTAAAGGAGATACAAAAGAGTCATAAAAATTTACACATCATCTTTCTTCCCCACGGGGAACGAGGAATTGCAAGGAAAAAAGCATTAGATAAGACATGGGAATTAGATCCCCACTATATATATATCATTGACTCAGATATGATATTAAAAAAAGATATGGCTGAGTTATGTATAGATTATCTAGAAAAAAATAATCAAGTTGGAGGGCTTGTCATTCCTGAAAATGCTTTTTCTACATACACAAACTTTTTTTCAAAGGTAAAAGTTTTTGAGAGGAACACAGTAAATAGAGCAGGGAAAAATGTGGGAGCAACTTCGATAGAGGGAGCAAGATTTTGGAAAAGTACAGCTTATAAAAAATCTGGAGGAATAAATTTTAATCAGATAGCTTTTGAGGAAACTCAACCTACTATAAGATATATTGAGATGGGTGGAATTCTTGAAAGAGCTATATTTACAGGTGTAGCTCACGATGAAAAAGAAGTTACTTTAAAAAACATCTTAGAAAAGAAAAGATATTATTTTTCTGTAATGGATAAAACTACCAAGTGTGAAAAAAATGGTACAATGAAGGCATTAAAACGTTGGTATTTTTTTAGAGGAGTACTATATCGAAAAGAAAATTTAATAGAATATATAAAACATCCGATTCTAACCCTTGGAATGATATATATGTATATTGCACTTACTTTTGTGTGGATAAGCGAGATTTTTAAGAAAAAATAAAATTATAGTAAAGATAAAAAATATTTTTTAAAAGAGGAGGAGAAACAGTGGAAAAAAAAAAGGAAACTTCGATACTTTATAAACTTCCTTTAAAAATGTTTATATACACTATTATTTTTGGTATTTTAACTTATGGATTTATTTATAAGATTTCAGAGGAAAATTTTAAAAAAGAGATAAGAAAAAGATCTTTTTCCCTTTCTAATATAACAGAATCAGCACTTATATCTCTATTAAATGAAGATCAAGAGGATACATTTGCTATTAATAAACTTTTAGAAAAATTAACAGCAAACAGTATGATAAAAAACTTTAGAGTTTATGATGAAAATTATCAAATATTATTTTCTAACAATAAAGAGGAACAAGGTTTAATCATAGATAAAAATTTTATTCTTCCTATTATAAAAGAGGATATATCAATTAAAAAAGAAGAGAATTTTAAAGATTCTATCTATCAAATAGCTATTCCTCTTAAAGATACTTTTTTAATTAAAAGTGGTATAGATAAAAAAAAATGTATTCTCTATCTAAAAATAGATTTTAAAAAAGAACGTAGTTCATATTATAGATTACAACTATTAATTTTTAAGGGAATTGGATTATGTATTTTAATGCTCCTACTAATAAATAATGTTTTAATAAAATATTATATTCTAGATCCAATTGTAAAAATAAAACAAGGGATAACCAGTGTAGCACATGGCGATTATGATCAAGTAATACAAACAAAAAAAGAGAAAGAAGTAAATGACCTAACAAGAGTCTTTAATCAAATGGTTCAGAATATTAAAAAAAGTAAAAAAACTTTAGAAGAAAACAGATTAAATGCAGAAGCATTAGTAAGATCTAAAGGAGCTTTTTTATCTAATATGACACATGAATTGAGAACGCCGTTAAATTCTGTAATAGGTTATTCTGAACTTCTTTTAGAGGAAGAAATAGATAAAGAGAAAAAAGTAAAATTAAAAGCTATAATAGAATCAGGTAAACATCTTCTCAGTATTATAAGTAATATACTTGATTTTTCCAAGATAGATGCAAAAAAATTAAAATTTTCAAGTAAAAATTTTAATGTACAAAAAATGTTAAAAAATATAGAAGATCTTTTTAAAATTCATTCTTTACAGAAAGGAATAGATTTTAAAATAAATATAGAGGAACCTTTTCCTGAATATCTAAAAGGAGATGAAGGAAGGATAAAACAAATATTTATTAACCTTATATCTAATTCTTTTAAATTTACAAATGAAGGTAATATTACTCTCAATATTTCATATAAAAAAGACAGATTGTTTGTAGAAGTTATAGACACAGGTCAAGGGATAAAAAAAGAAGCACTTTCTAGTGTATTTAACTCCTTTGAGCAAGTGGATGTTAATGATAAAGGAACAGGGCTAGGACTTTCTATAACAAAAAAATTATGTGAACTTATGAATGGTGATATTACAGTTACTAGTATAGTAGGTCAAGGAAGTAAATTTTCATTTAATATACTAATACCCATAGGTATCCCAAAAGAAAAAGATGATTTATTTGATCTAGAAACATTAGATTATGTTTTTTCTTCAGAAAAAATAGATCAAAACCAAGAAAAATTTAAAATTCTTGTAGCAGAAGATATAGAAGATAATAGACTAGTTCTTAATTTGATGTTAAAAAAATTAGATGTAGAGATTAAATTCGCAGAGAATGGTAAAATTGCTTTAGATTTACTTCGAAAAGATAGATATGACCTTTTTCTTTTAGATATTCAGATGCCGGTTATGAATGGATTGCAAGTTTTAGATGAACTAACTTCAACAGGGGAAATAAATGATACTTACATTATAGCTTTGACAGCTTACTCTTTAAGTGATGAAAGAGTAAAAATTTTAGAGGC
>ASRL01000204.1_pt1 | contig 11212 bp, 8 predicted proteins | sample 692978 | NCBI WGS metagenome assembly ASRL01 (sample SAMN02169241, study PRJNA158439) | bioreactor metagenome | isolation source: day 67 sample from continuous culture bioreactor inoculated with sediment... | place: Germany: Bremen | reverse complement strand
ATTGGTCAGTTTATTACGATGTCCTAGAAGAAGTGAAAACTAAGTTTGATGAAAATAATATAAGTATCCCATTCCCACAAATGGATATACATATGAATAGGATAGAAAAATAGATTAAAACTAATATTAATAGTTTATGACAAAAAAGAAAGGCGGTAGGTTATGCTAAAGAAAGCTGAAAAGATATTATTTCAATATTTTGGATATAAAAAATTTAGAGCAAATCAAGAGGAGATAATTTCCTTTATTTTAGATGGAAGAAATCTTTTGGGGATAATTCCAACAGGTAGTGGAAAATCTATTTGTTATCAAGTGCCTGCACTATTATCTCCTAAACTTACCATAGTTATCTCTCCTTTGATCTCACTTATGAAAGACCAAGTAGATGCTCTTAAAATATCTAATATTCCTTCAGCTTTTATAAATAGTTCCCTCTCAAAGGAAGAATATATAAATATTATTAAACAGTTACGAAGAAATAAATTAAAACTTCTATACATAGCCCCTGAAAGACTTCTAAACGCTAAATTTGTAAACCTTTTAACTAATTTACAAATCGGAATGGTTGCTGTAGATGAAGCTCACTGTATATCACAATGGGGACATGATTTTAGAAAATCTTATTTAGAGATACCTAAATTTATTGAAAAATTAAATCAAGATATACAAATAACAGCATTTACAGCTACAGCGACTCCAAAGGTTAAACAAGATATTATAGAACTTTTAGAAATGACCAATCCAAAAATATTTGTTGGAGGTTTTGATCGAAAAAACTTATTTTTTAAAGTTGTAAAAAATGAAGATCCAGAATCATATCTAGTAGATTATCTAGATCTTCATAAAAAAGCTCCAGGAATTATCTACGCTTCTACAAGAAAGGAAGTAGATAACCTCTATGCCTATTTAAGATTAAAACATTTTAGTGTAGGAAAATACCATGCAGGACTCACCGACAAGGAGCGTAAAGATTTTCAAGATAAATTTATAACTGGGGATATAAGGGTTATGATTGCTACCAATGCTTTTGGGATGGGGATAGATAAATCTAATGTAAGATTTGTTATCCATAGAAATATCCCAAAAGATATTGAAAGTTACTATCAAGAAGCTGGTCGAGCTGGTCGTGATGGGGGGCAAGCTGAATGTATCTTGATGTTTTATCCTGAGGATATTGGAATACAAGAATTCTTTATAGATATGAATAAAGATTTGTCTACTCAATTAAAAAAAGATAAACAAAAAAAATTAGAAAAAATGGTAGTCTACACTGAAATTAAATCATGCCTAAGGGAGTATACTCTAAAATATTTTGGGGATAGAAGGATTAAAAATTATTGTGGTAATTGCAGTAATTGTCTTGGATTAAAAGATGTAGAAAATAATACTGTCGATTCACAAAAAGTTCTCTCATGTATAGGAAGATCAAAGGAAAACATTGGTATCAGGATGGTTCTTAGACTTTTATTAGGTGAAACAAGTGATAAGATTCTAAGAAAGGGTTTAGACAAGATCTCAACTTTTGGAATTTTTAAAGGTTATAATAAAAACTTACTCGAAGAATTTATAAACTATCTTATCTCTGAAGGATATATAGACCAAACGGCAGGGTCATATCCTGTACTTAAACTAAATGAAAAATCTTTTGATGTTTTAAATGGAAATATCAAGGTTCTCAGAAGAAAAAACGAAGTTGTATCATTTGATTACTATGAAAATCCTATTTTCGAAAGATTAAATGAAGTTCGATCAGAGATAGCAAAAAAAGAGGGGATAGCTCCATATGTTCTCCTTTCTGATGTAACTCTTATGGAATTAGCAGATAAAAAACCTACCAATAGGTGGGAGATGTTAAAGATAAAAGGAATTGGTAATCAAAAATTTGAAAACTATGGACAATATTTTTTAGATGTTTTAATCACCGAGGTAGAGATAGAGAAATTAAAAGATAATAAATCTAAGGAAGATACAACAACAGAGAAAAAATATATGGTAGATATTGAAAAAGTAAAATATCTCAAAGAAAGTTTAAACTTAGATATAGACACAGAGGAACTAGCTCAGGCTATAAGCGAGATATTTTTTTGATCTTTCTGTAAAAATTTCATAAAAAAAAGGAGGTTGGAAATGGAATATTTAATTATTGGATTAGTGTTAATTGCCATTGTAATATTAGTTACTAGAGCTCTTGGTGCTTGGATGCTTAGAATCAATGAAGTTATAAGAGAACAGAAAAAAACTAATGATATACTCATTGAAATTTTAAATCAAAAAAAATAATATAAAATTGGTATCAAAATATCCATTTTATATTATTTTTTAGAGTTTTTTACACAAAACTTGCAACAAACCAATTTACACGTAATTTAGGATAGACCCAAAAGTAGCCTAGGCTACTTTTTTTATTATTATTTTTAATTGTAATAGTTCTATTTAAATGATTTTTAGTATTTTATTATATTATTTGAATTCCATCCTTAACTTTAAACCTTCTTTCAATCTCTTCTAAACCATATATTTTGTCTTTTTTATTGAAAGAATTAAATAATTTCTCTTTCTTTAAAAACAACTTAAACATCTGATAATTTCCCCAAGTCATATTTATATAGAAATTTTCATCCCCACCTACAACATTGGATAAATCTTTCAATGCTAATTTAAATTCTTTTTTCTTTAAGTATATTTCAGCTCTATAATTATAAGCTCCTAAAATATTAGGATCCAATTCTATTACTTTACTAAAATCTAACATCGCTCCTTCATCGTCTCCTAGACTACGTTTATTAATTGCTCTTCCGCAATATGCTTTTAAATTTTCAGGATTTAATAAAATTACTTTTGTATAATAATCTACTCCTTCATTTAGATCAATATTATTATATCCCAATTGATAATAAAGTTTAACGGTATCTTTTTTTGATAAACTTTTGATACCTTCTTCTAATTTTTTTAATTCTATTACTCTTTTTTCCTTAGTATCTTCCATTAAAGCTGATTGATACTGTACCTCAAAACTTATTTTTTGTACAGCATGATAACCTTTTATACCTTTTGAAAAAAAATTATAGGTTTTCGTGATCGTATTCCAAACCCCTCCGTTTTCATCTTGATTTTCTGTGTTAGAAAAACATAACATATTTAACATCAAAAACAATATAACTATTTTTTTCATTTTCCTTTCCCCCAATTATAATAAATCATCTTAAAAAAAATTCCTTATTTCTATTCTTTTTCTAATCTACTTTTATTTTTTCTTCTCATAAACGATTGCTCTAATCCCATCTGCCTGATTTTATCTAGCCAGTCGTAGACCATCATAGGTTGATATTTGGAATTTTCATTCTCGTCTTTTTCTTTTTCCAATGCCAGTGCCATCAGTGCATATTCGTTTTCTAAATATGTAGGAAAGACTCCTTGATCATCAGTATTTATAGAAACTGATATCTGTGGACATTCTTTTATCTCATTATAATCAGCCGTTAATCCAAGGTTGAAAAAATTCTTTATAGGATGCTCTGAATATTTTTTAAATGTACCTATGACACAGTTAGAAGTCGGATTAGTTTCTATAGATATATTTTTTCTAGCGACCTCTCTTTGGAGACCTTTTTGAAGTTTCCCTACTAAATCTATATAATCATCACTAATCTTTACTATCTCACTCTTCAAACCTTTTAACCTTGCTTCTGGATTGTAATGATAGTTTTGATAGATCTCACAACAGATTTTATTTTTTCTTATATTTGTCAATTCATCTTTTCTGGTATCATCTATACCGCATTTTTCCCAAAAAGATAGAACACCTTTATTTTTATAAGTCCCATCCATATAAAAAAATGGATTATCTCCCCGAAGTTTCCATGCAGAATAATATTCATAGTGGTTACAACTCATATCTTTATCTTTTCCGTTTTTTAATGGACTATCAAATATCTCATGGAAGAGTCTATAGAAATCATTCTCCAATTGGGATAATATTCTTTGAGATACAGTTAGATTATATTCTCTAACTTTAGCTATTATCCAAACGATATCATCCAAGTGAACTTGCTTATTTTTAATTAAACTTAGATTTTTACACTTATAATATTCTTTTGGATCTATTCCAAGAGCCAGTGCATGTCCCAACCTATCCCCTTGTTCATAGTTAAGAAATCTCATGGTCTCATCTATGGCTCTCAGTCCATCTACAATATCTAAAAAATCTTCTCCTGCATGGTTGGTCACTCCTAAATTAAAGTTTTCATCTATTCCAAAATTTTCAAATTTATTTTTTATGTGACTCTGTCTCAGATATCTAAACCCTTGGGAAAAAACCTCTGGGCGACATCCTATCTCGAAATTAGCTGTATCTATACCATAGAGTCGATTTTTAACTTTAGAACTTGTCTTTCGTAGAGCCATTATAGCTTTGGATTGTCTCTCTACATTTTTTCTTTCCTTATAGTTGAGAGGTCTCACATAGTCCCCATAATTTTTCTTTTCATTTTTTATAGCTTCTTGATAACTTTCACCATTTTTTATAAAGTGAATCACATAGAAATGTTTATTATCTTTCTTCTTTTTACCATTCATTTTCTCTTCTAATTCTAGAGCTATATCTCTCTTGGTATCCAAAAATTTATTAGAAGCAATATCCTTATCCATTTTTTTTATAGTTTTTCGTAACTCCTCCATACTATCTTCTGGACCTATTCTGGCTTCCAATGAAACTATACTCTGATCGTATATAGATGAGTTAACAGCTATATTTGTTATAGCTTCCTTATAAATTCCCGAAAGAAAATTACTCTTTCTATCCTGGTATTTTGAAAAATTATAAAACCCTACCCTGTCATTAACTTGAATTATCTCATTTCTCATCTTTTCTTTTATGATTAGATAAGCATGGAATAGATCTTTATACTTCCATACCAACTTGTCTCCTGAATATATCTTCTTTAAAAAACTATATAATAGATGTCTCTCTCCATATAAAAGAATATTTCCATTATATTCAGGAATTTTATAATTATAGTTATTATCACTGATAGATTTTGGAATAGCATAATCAGGGATCTCTCCACTATATTCTTTTCCATATTCATATTTGAGATAGTTGATCTCCTGTTGTAGATCAGACAGGTAGAAATTGAGTTCACTATCATTTTTAGATAAAAGTAATTCTATATTTACTTTGAGTTTCTTTTCTTCATCCTTTAATCGGATCTTATTTATTATAGAAAACATCATATACCTAATATAGGCTGCTTTTTTTACCAGAGTTCTAGTAGAAAGAAAATCTTCTTTGAAGGAATATTTTGTGTCTGGTTCTAGCATCAGACCCTTTTCTAATTTTGAAAATTCTTTCCCTCTGTTTAAAACATTATTCATAAGGGATATCCACGTCAATTGAAAATGGGGCGATGATCCCTTTAGATGAAAATGATTTTCTGCTGTTCCCTTGCTCAAAAGTTCCTTTAATTTATTGTTATCTGTACTGACTATAGGTTTCCATGCAAAGATAGTTCTATCATAGTTATGTACATAATCCTTGTAGGCAAAATATGAAGTTGTTAAAATATCCTCTCCAAGCTCATAAGATAACTCCCTCCATTTTAGGAGTTTCTCAAATTTACAGATAGGTTCTCCCTTTTCCTCGGTCAATATCTCATTCGTAAAATTAACCAGTACATTAAAGACATTATCTTCTTTAACATATTCTAATTTTTTCCATTTTGATTCCAAAAGATCGGAAACATTGGAGATCTCATCCTTGTTGTAAAGATGAGGTCGCTCATGGGAATAGACCGATGAAAATAAATCTCTATCAAAATCTTTTGCTTGTTTTAAACCAAAATACTTTTGTATTATAGTTTCAGGATTTTTTTTCTTGAATATTATTTCAATGGAGTGGCGAATGTTGTCCATAGTTACTCTGCTTTTTTCATTTGTTTAATACAATTTTCTCTATTATTTTTAAACATTTCATTATTTGGTTCTAAGTTTAATGCTTTATCATAATCTAATAATGCTTCTTCATAATCTTTTAATTGATGTTTAACTCTTCCTTTATTATTGTAATAAAGACCAATAGTTGGGTTTAGTTCAATGGCTTTATTACAATCTAATAATGCTTCTTTATAATTTTTTAATTCATATAGAGCTTTCGCTCTAGTATTATAATAATCTGAAATTTTTGGATTTAATTCTATTGCTTCATTACAATCAGAGACTACTTTTTTATAATTTTCTAAATATATATTTGCAATTCCTCTATTGTTATAATAGTTTGCATTATTTGAATCTAGTCTTATAGCACTATCAAAATCTTTTATTGCTTCTTCATATTCCTCTTGTTTATTTTTACATATTCCTCTTTTATAATAACAATATTTGTCTTCAGAATTTAATTCTATTGCTTTATCATAATCTTTTATTGCTTCTTTATAGTGTTCTAGTTCAGTTTTATTTTTTGCTTCTTCTATATAATATGTTGTTTTATTACTTATTTCTTCTTCTATATCTTTAATAAATTTTTCATCTTTTGATGCCTTTGATATCGCTAATTGCATTTTTAATTGTAATATATTTTTATATTCAGCTTCATATCTGCCTTTTATTATTTCTTCTTTAAATTTATCTAAGGCTTCATTAATGTCATTAATATTTTCTATATTTCTATTTTCTAGTTTGTTCTTGATATTTTCAATATCTCCTTTCAATGCATCTTTATTTACGATGTTAGTTTTAAAAGAGATATCTTCTTTATACTTTGTATAATCTAAATAATCATATCCATAAATTTTACAAATCTCTTTTCTTAATTCACCATTTGAAATTCCTATTGATTCATTTAAAAATTCATTTTTTATAATTATTTTATTTTTTTCATATTCTATTAATTTTACACTTGTAAACTCATTATTTTCTTGAATTTCTTCATATATATATTTTAGTAGTTCTTTAATGAATCCTGTTGTTCTATCAAAAAATGAAATATTTTTTGGTTGATCATATTTAAACTTCAGCATTCTCTCTAGCATTTCAATATTACCTATATACAAAGAACCTTCCGTTTCTAAAATTTCTTGTATATTATTAAATAAGAATCCATAAATTTCAAAATCAAAACCATTATTATTTATCTTTTCATATTTTTTATATTTAAATTGTCTATCTGATATCCTATAATTTTTAAGTTTGGTTTTAGTTTCTTCACCATTTTTATTTTTTTTTGAATTATATGCTCTTCTTACTATAAAATTATCTAGCCATTCTATAACTTCTTCATTTTCTTTATATAGTTCCCTGTATTTTTTATCTTCTTCTATTTCAGAAGTGATTATAAAATTATTTTTATGTATTACATCATTTCTGATATATCCATTAATTAAATTTTTATATTTAAAAACACTCATCTCAACATTATTTTTATTTTTAATGTTTCTTATATAATCGTATAACAGCATTGAATATAAAGTTTTTATTGCAAATATAAATTTTTTATCATAATCTTTTTTGATAGATTTATTTATAGTATCTAAAACTAGTAAGAGATCTCCTAAAGAAATATTCTCTGATTTGTTTAAAAAATTAATAATATTTAAATATTCGTCCAACTGTTTGTATTCTGTAGTTCTTCCATCTCTTTTGCTCCGTTTTACAATTTTACTACCATATATTTCATCTAATATTTGTACTGTAAATTTATTTTTTTCTTCTATATCTCTAGTGTATATTTCTTTTATTATTTCTTTCTGATTATCAGCTAAGTTTTCTTCTACCCAATGATTTAAAAAAAATTCTCTAAATTCGTAAAAATTTTTTGTTTTTATTTCTCTTCTATTGGGATCTTCTTTTTCTGGAATTGGCATTTTTTCTAATTTACTTACTAAATTTACAATTTCTCTTAGATTTCTTGGAATAATATAACTTACTTGAGTCGTTGTATTAAAAAACATCATTCCTGTTTTATCATAGATATTTTTTCTAATTGTTTTTTCTATGGATCTTTTTTCCATTACTCAACCTCCATTATCATGTCTAAATTAATATTATCGAAAGTTGGAAGAAATAACCTTCTCTCCAATGGAATTAATTTCATTAAATATTTTTCTGCCATATTTTTAGGTTCTTCATCATTCATATGTGGTTTCTTAAGCATTATCTCAAATTCTTCCCTCATATTTCTCTCAACTATATGACTCAACTGTTGCATTTTTACCGCCATCAATATTACTACATTAGGGATGATAAGATATTTTCTTACTTGTTCTACCATCTCATAGGCATGTTTGGTGCTTAGATCTATATCATCTATTTCCAGTAGTAAAACAGCATTTTGTTTATTCGTGTCGTCATCCAATTTATTAAAAAAATTAAGGTATTTTTCTACTAAATCTGTCATATTTGCCTTTAAATCTGTACTTGCAGACATCTTTAGTAGAGCATCCAATGCCTCTCCTTTATACACGTCTTCTGGATTTTGGATTGTCTTTAAATTTTCAAAGACCTCTTCAAATGCCTTTATTAATTTTCTTTTATCGTCATGATCTGCATTTTTATTACCTTTCTCTTCTACTTTATTTTTAAAATTTTTAAACATTTTAGCCAAGATAATTTCCAATATATTACTATTCTCATTAAAATGAGATGGATCTATTATTCCTATATCAAAGAATTTGTTTTCTTTTTTTAACTTCTTATATACTGCCTTTAAATCTTTTACATTTTCATCTGAAACTTTAACATCTTTTCCATTTTTTAATGCTCCCGATACAGACAGCATTGCTGAGGTTTTTCCTGTCCCCCTCTCTCCTACAAAACTAACTATATTATTATATTTTTCATAATTTTCTTTATCATTTTTATTGTTTGAGTTCTCTGCTAATATAGATTCTATGCAGTCAAATGACTTCTCATAGACATCTTTAAACATTGACTTATCAAATTCTCCTATCTTTTCTATTTTTGCCTTATATTCTTCCCCAATTTTTATCTTTAAAATTTTCTCTCTCATCATTACTCCCTATATAATTTTTTATTTTTATTATTTTATCGGATATAATCTTTACTTTTAAAAAATGAAAAACTATATCAGAATAGTACATAATAGTCTATTTTTTTAACTTCAATATCAATAGTATATAATAAATATTTAATATTTTAAAGTATTTTTTAACTTCTATACTTTTTAATATTTTATTTATAATTAAATTTTAGTTAATAATTGAAACTAAATCGATAAGAAATATTAAAAAATATTTTAAGAAAGAATTTAACTCTGAGAATATCAAAGCACCCTCTGTATAAATCTACGACAACAAATTATTTTTGCTATAACTTTTCGATTTTATTGGTAGCTAAAGAAAGGAGATAGATTCTATTAGAACCTATCTCCTTTATATTTGATGATCTCTTTGACAAAATTTATCATCCTTTGTTTTTTATATTATTTTTCCATCATCTCTTTGACTGTATCTCCTAGAATTTTCATCCCAGTATTAATCATCTCAGAATCAACATTTGAATAGTTAAGTCTAAGTGTATTTTCAATCTTTTCCCCTGCATAAAACGGAATCCCTGGAACAAAAGCTACATTTTTTTCTACAGCTTTATAGAATAGATCCATAGCACTCATATTATTTGGTAAGGTCATCCATAAAAACATCCCACCTTCTGGTCTTGTAAACTCAACTTCTTTTGGAAAATATTTTTCAATTGCATCTATCATAGTCTTTCTTTGCTCACCATAAGAATCAACAATTGTTTTAATATGATCATCTATATTATTATCAATCAAATATTGATACATTACCCTTTGTGTAAAATAGTTTGTATGAAAATCTGCCGCTTGTTTTGCAACTACTAATTTTTCAATAAACTCTTTTTTTGCATAGATCCATCCCATCCTAAAAGATGGTGACACAATCTTTGAAAAACTTCCTAAAACCATGGTATTATCATAATATTTTTTCATAGATGGAACTGGTTCACCCATAAATCTCAATTCTCCATAGGGATTATCTTCTATTAAGATCATATTTTGTTTTCTTAAAACCTCTGCTGTCTTTTGTCTTTTTTCAGCACTGTAAGTTATTCCTGAAGGATTTTGAAAATTTGGAATAGCATAAAATAACTTTATCTTGTTTTCATCTACAACTTCGTTTAAACTATCGATATTTGGACCATCATCCTCTAAAACAACTTCACAAAAATTAGGTTGGTACACAGAAAAAGCCTCTATCGCCCCTAGATAACTAGGTTTTTCTACTAAAACATTTTCTTCCTCATTTACAAATGTTTTTCCAATAAGATCTAAACCTTGTTGGGATCCACTAGTTATAAGGATCTCATCTGAACTCACATCTATCCCTTCTTTATCTTTATATCTTTTAGCAATATATTCTCTTAATGGTAGATATCCCTCTGTAATACTATATTGAAGAACGTTTGCTCCATCATCTTCTAGAACTTTATTACAGGCATTTTGAATTCCTTTTATTGGGAAGAATTTTGGATTTGGAAGTCCCCCTCCAAAAGATATTACTTTTTCATCTGCTGCGAGCTTAAATATATCCGTTAAAAAAGATTTAGGAATATTTTTGATTCTTTTTGAAATATATCTTTCCATAATTACCACCTTATTTTAAAAATTTCATAATATTTTTTCTTGTCCATCAAGAGTTAACACATTTATTTATTTGATAAATATTATATTCTTTATATCAATTTTTGTCAATTTTTTTATAACTAAAGTCCAATATTTTAAACAAATTTATAAAAATTAACAACATATCCTCTATAATAAAATAAATAAAATATTTTTTAAGTAGTATCTAACAATTTGTCGAGAATATATAAGATTTTTTTGTTATAATTAATTATTGGAATTTTAATTTTATTTTTTTAGCATATTATTTATATATTTAACAAGGAGGAGTATCATTATGACTTATTCACCTGGTTTATCATCTGCTTTTAATAATACGAAAAATAGGAGTGACAAACTTTCACCTCAATCGGGAATGTGTTCTCTATGTACAGAAGATTGTGTTGGAACTTGTGAACTTGGATTGGCAGCAATTCTTGGAGCACTAACAGTTTATCCTACAACTACAGGAACAAATCAAGTTGGTTCTGAAAAAGATTATCCCATTGATTATTCTCATTTTAATATTAATGGTCATGTCTTTGGTGCAGTTGGTGCAAACCCTACCTATGAAGAAGC
>ASRL01000201.1_pt1 | contig 11340 bp, 15 predicted proteins | sample 692978 | NCBI WGS metagenome assembly ASRL01 (sample SAMN02169241, study PRJNA158439) | bioreactor metagenome | isolation source: day 67 sample from continuous culture bioreactor inoculated with sediment... | place: Germany: Bremen | reverse complement strand
AAAACAGATAAAAGAATCTTATTAGAAAAAGCTTTAAAAAATTGGGAACAGCTACCTGATTTTATAAAAAATAAAATAAAACAAAAAAATAATTATATAAAAGATTATTTAGAAAAAGAATATATAGATATAGCTAAAAAATATAAAAAAGATGAGGAAAAAAAGGCTAAGTGGGCAATTTTAGAAGAAAATAAACATGGGATGAACTCATAGGTGCACCGTCGAAAAGCACCATTTAATTCTTTGAAAAGGATTAATTTATTTACTACTACATGTTACCCATGGAGGGGCTATGAGTATAGAAAACTTAAAACTAATTTCTATAATTAAAGAAGATCAAAGTGAGTTTGAAACCTTATTAGCCTCTTTGGATAGCAGTAAGTTAGAAAAAAATACAATAGATTTTGGTACTACACTAGATAAAAAAACAGGAAAAGTACAATATTTTTATTTAGCTTATGCTAGAGTCTAATCTTATTTATTATATATTTATAGAGACATTGCAATGTTGGTCCTCCTTTAAAAAACACCCAGCGTTGTAATTTCTCTACAAATATATAAATGGGGGGACTAATATGAGTAAAGGGCTTGATGAAAATGTAAAAAAAATAATAATGGATCTTTTAAAAAAGGGGAAAAGTACAAAAGAAATTTTATCAGAAGTACCAGCAGATGAACGAAAGGTTAGAAGTTTTGTTGTATATGAAAGAGGAAAATTAAAAAAAAGTAAGACTGATCCCTTAGGTGCAATTGAATATATAAATGATTTGGAAGCACAACTAAAAGAAAAAAATGAAATAATAGCTAAGTTAGAAATTCCCAAACATTTGGAGGAACAAGTAACACCAGTAGTATTAGATGATAATGAGTTAACAGTTTGTAAAGAAAAAATAGAAAAATTAAAAACAATAAATAAAGAACTTTTAGATCTAATATAAAGGAGAACCATGAGAGAAATAAGATGCAAAAAATGTAATAAGTTATTAGCAATAGTTAATAGAGATGAAATAGAATTTACTATAAAAACAAAAGCAAAGGTAACTACTGCAAATTATGAATTACAATGTAGAATTTGTGGGACAATAAAAAAAGGAAAGATACAAAAGGATATAATTTAGCGACTCAAGCAGTCCTGTTTAGTAGAGATACTATGCAGGGCTTTTTATTTTCTATCTTGAATAAAACCCAAATTTGAGCTGGTTTAATCGTCATAACAGGCAATACCGCTCATGGGTTTCATTGAATGTAGAAAAAATTAACTTTAAAAATAGGAGGTGAGGATGAGTATGTGAACAATTATGAAAAACTTTTTAGGGAAAAATATTTAGAAGAACAAGAAAAATTATATTTCGAACTATTTGGTAGTAAAGATATAAAAAGTTTAAAGTTTCCCAAAAATTATAAAGAATATTTAAAAGTTGGGATAGACCGAATAAGTTTAGATATTAAATATGACGATCTAAAAGAAAGTACAAGAGATTTAAGAAATATAAGGGTACAAGGAACGTTTTTTAATTTTTTTAAGACTGGAAAATTTAAAGGCAACTTTTATTGTAAGTTAGATATTAATTTACCTAAAAACTTATATGGAAACAACATAAAAAATGTAAGAGATAAAAAACTTATAGGGGCTTCATTCTCTAGAGCACTCAATGAACTAAAAGAAATGGGGATAATCATAAGCGTGAAATCAATCGTAGAATATATTGAAATTAATAAATATATAATTTTAGACGAACCTATTTTTAAGTTAGAACAAACTTTTAATATTATAAAAAAATATATAACAAAAGGTCATTTTACTAGAAAAGGCAGTCAATTTGATGAATCTAAAAATAGAACTGGTGTAACTTTTGGGACTTTAAATAAATCAATAATTTTTTATTCTAAGATTTTAGAGATCTTAAAAAATGAAAATTTTGAAGGGATTAATTTTACAGATCTTAGAAAAGTAGTTACAGAATTTAAAGAATTTTTGAGGTTTGAAATCAAATTAAAAGGGAAAAGTTTAGAGAATACTTTTACCAAGAAGCTTACTTTAGAAGAGCTACTTGAAAACCCAGAAGATGTAATAGATAAAATATTTAAAAAAATAATTATTGAATCTGGCCTAACTGAAAGTAATTTAGAAATTAATCTCAATAAGTCAGTAAAAAGATTATCAAGGGGTTTAAAAAGATATAAAAAGATACACGATAGGTTATTTATTAAAAATTTTGTTAAAGATTATTCTATCGAAATTTGGGGGAATAATCAACTCGAAATGATAGCTAATGAATCTAGTGAAAAAAAACAAGAGAAGTATGATCGAAAAAATAGTTTAATTAATAATTTTAAAACTGTAAAAACTAATAGAATAGATGCTTTAGAACACATAAAAAAGGTTGTAAAAGACCTCGATTTATTTTGATTTACAGTAAGCTATTATAGCTTACCACATAAAATGGTTCTATGCCAATAAAATAAGAGGATTGGACCGAAATGATATTGAAAAAAAGTGTGGTAATTCCCTTTATAAAACGAGGAGACGCAGTTGTTTTTATATCTGTTTTATATCTTAAATTTTAGAATTGGAGGAGAAAATGGAATCAAATTTTGAAACATGGGAAAAAATTAGAAAAGAATATGAAACCACCAATACCTCTTATGTAAAACTTTCTAAAAAATATGGGTTTCATGAAAAGACAGTACAAGCTAGGTCTAAAAAAGGTAAGTGGCTTAAATTCTCAAAAGGGATAAAAATAGCAGTAAAAAAAAGTAAAGATATTTTTCTGAAAGATGCAACTATTGGAATAAAAGAATTAATGAGAAAAGAAGATGAAACTCTTGCTAAATTTCAAGAAGTGGTAGATGGGGAAGTCCCGTATCAAGATATATTTAGACATATTGAAAACCTGAAAGGGAACTTAACTATTAAAATTGATGGGACTGTAAAAGGTCTTGTAGAAACTACAATGATGATAGGTGATAAGAGAAGAGAATTAAGAGGAGTACTACCTCTCAAAGAAAGAAAAATGATAGCCCTAAAAGAAGAAGAGCTAAAACACAAACAGTCTATGGATAAAACCAAACTTCATTTAGATAAAATAAAAACAGAACTTGAGATAGTAAAACAAAAATTAGATATGAAATCAAAAGATATCGATTATAAATTAAAAAAGAAGAAATCTTTACTGTATCTAGATGAGGAGTAGTTATTATGGCATTTATGAAATTTTGTGACAAGTGTAAGACTAAGTATCCATATGGGGAAGAGTGTCCCAACAAATGTAAAGGCAAGGCGAAAAAAGAAGCTGATAGTTATTACACGACTTATCAAAGGACACACAATAGTTTCTATGAGTCTAGAGCATGGAGAAAGCTAAGGCTAGTAGTTATAAATAGGTTTGATGGGTTGTGCTTGTGGAGTTATATAAAGCATAAGAGAATAGAACGAGGAATAGTAGTCCATCATATCGTTGAGGTGAAGGATGATATTAGTAAGTCTTTAGATATTAATAACTTAATGCCACTCACTGATGAAGCTCATAGAGAGATACATCAACTATACAAAACAAATAAGAAGGGAACACAGGTAGAACTACTAAAGATGATAAATCTCTGGAACAATAGAGAAAGCTAATGAAAGGTAGGGGGTATTAATAAAGTTTCTCACTACTACCCCATCATCGCAGCTTTAGAATTTCTCACGCAAATTTCCCAAATGGAATATTTTTGGAAATTTTCAAATAAAATGAAAAAAGTAGGTGGAAAATGGCAAAACAAAAGACATCTGTAGAAACACAAGCCAGGCATAATACAAAATCAGAGATAGCAAAAAAGAAGTTGGAAGAAGAATCTACATTTGTAGGGAATGATCAACTTAAAACACCTCCTAAGTGGCTAGTAGATAAAGATGCTCACAAAGAATGGAAAAGGTTAATCAAAGAGTTTGGAAAAAAATCTCTTATAAGTAATCTAGATTATAACAACTTAGGGTTGTATTGCAATGCTTTTATAAGATACAGAAATATATCCTCTAAACTAACTAAACAAGGAGTTATGATATTGGGAGAACCCAATCCATTAGTTGCTTTGGAAATTAAATATTCTGATGAGATAAAAAAATACTCAGGTTTACTAGGATTGACATCTGAAAGTAGACTGAACTTAGGAAATAATAAGATAAATAATGAAGATAAAAAAATGGAAGATGAGTTTGGAATATAAGATGGAGGGATAAGCATGACCATTAAGGAAGAACTTATAAAATACACTCATAATTGTATTGGGGATGTATTTGTATCAGAATATGAGGATTATATCTCGGGGAAAAAACATAAACAGGCTTGTCAAAGGTTCCTGGATGATCTTGAAAAAAATTGGAAATATTATTGGGATGAAGAAGAAGCTCAAAAGATAGTTAAATGGTTTTCCTACCTAAGACATTCCAAAGGAATTCTGGCAGGACAACCAATTCATCTTACAACTTGGCAAAAATTTATTATGTGTCAACTGTATGGGTGGAGGCATAAAGAAACAGGAAATAAAAGGTTTAAAATTGGATTTGTAGAAGTAGGACGTAAAAATGCTAAATCTCAATTACAAGCTGGGGGAACACTCTATGAAATGTCAGTACAGTCAACTAAAAACAATGAAGTATATGAAACTTACTGTGCTGGAACTAAAAGAGAACAATCCAAAATAATATTTAATGAGGCTAAATTAATGCTTAGAGGAAGTTTGTTAGCACCTAAATTTAAATTAACCAATAATGTTATTACCCATATAAAAAGTGGAAGTTTTTTAAAAGCATTGTCCAAGGAAGATGGGAAGAAAGGTGATGGGACTAATCCAGCAGTATTGGTTCTTGATGAATACCACCAACACCAGACAACAGAATTTTATGATTTGTTTATTGGGTCTGATGTAAAAGAAGGCTTGATGATGATAATTACTACTGCTGGAGTAGATCTATCTTACCCATGTTATACAAATGAATATACTTATGTGGCTAATTTACTTAATCCTAATCTAGAAGTTACTAATGAACAATATTTTGGAGATATATGTGAGATTGACGATGAAGATAAAAAAAATCTTAGTGACAAAAGGATTTGGAAAAAAGCTAATCCAATCAGAACTAGTTATAAAGAAGGAATGGAAAGAATTGAAATGACTCATAAAGTCGCTATTGATATTCCTGAAAAGATGATTTCATTTAGAACGAAAATTTTAAATGAATGGGTACAGGCAAAAGATATGGGTTATATGGATATGGATAAATGGAAAAAATGTGAAGTTAAAATAATACCTTTCGAATGGAAGAGCAGAAGTGTCTATGTGGGCTTTGATATGTCTTCTAAGATTGATTTGACCAGTGTAGCCTTTGTTATTCCTGTAATGGTAGGTGATATTGCTAAATATGCTTTATTCACTCACTCATTCATTGCAAATAGAGAGAAACTTATAGAAAGAACACATCTAGATAAGGTTCCTTACGAATCTTGGGAAGATCAAGGTTTTTTAACAGTAACTAACACTCCCATTGTAGATCAAACGCAAGTTATGAACTATGTAATAGAGTTTTGTGAGGAAAACAATCTGGATATTGAAACTCTATGCTTTGACCCTGCAAACAGTTCTAAATTGATGTTAGACGCAGAAAATGAAGGATATGAATGTGTAGAAGTTTATCAATCGTATAAGTCACTAAATGAAAGCACTAATGGATTTAGAGAACAGGTATACAGTGGGAATGTTTATTATACACGTAATCCATTACTAACGTTTGCTATGGGAAATGCAATGATTAGACAGAATAATGGGCTTATAAAAATAGATAAAGATGCAACTAAAAAGAAAATTGACCCAATTGATGCAACTTTAGGTGGGTTTAAATTGGCAATGTATCACGAATTTGTATTTGATGTGACTAAATATGCATCGGAGGAAAGTTTAAATAAATTATATGGATAATTAATGGTCTTATAAAAGGAGGTGAAAACAATAATAATTAAAGCGATAAAAGCAATAAAAGAAAAATTTTACCCTAAAAATGTAGAAACTACATTAGCAGATCCAAACATAAATGGTATTTTAAAAACATTAGGGATAGATCCTGATTCTATTGATAGTTCTAGTGATATGTCTGAAACAATTTATTATATATGTCTCAAACATATGGCGGAAACTATGTCTAAAATGCCTTGGGAACGGAGAATTAGGACTAAGAAAAAAGGAAAAGAAAAAGATTTTGACAGTCCATTAGATTTAATTCTAAATATGAGACCTAACCCATATTATTCAGCGTCTACTTTCTGGGCTGCTATAGAACTAAATAAATTACATTATGGAAATTCATATGCATATGTAGAAACTGATCGCAAAGGAGCTGTAAAGCACTTGTGGATATTGCCTAGTGACCAAATGGAAATATGGATGGACGATAAAGGATTATTTGATAATGAGAATGCTGTTTGGTATGTATGGACAGATCCAAAAACTAGTAAAAGATATAAATTTTTAAAAGACGAGATCTTACATTTTAAAACAATAATTTCATTTAATGCATTATCTGGAATACCTGTAAAAGAATATCTAAAAACTCAAATAAACACTGGGAAAAATGCAATAGGATTCTTAAACAAACTTTATAAGAATAATATGTTTGGTTCAAAAGTAATAGTCCATTACACTGGAGAATTGAACAAAAAAGCAGAAGCAAATGTAGCAGCATCACTAGAGAGATTTTCTAGATCTCAAGGAAGTGGGAAGTTTATACCCATGCCTATGGGGATGCAAGCACAATTACTGGATATGAAATTGGCAGATGCACAATTCTTTGAGAATAATAAGGTTTCGGCACTTCAATTAGCAGCAGCATTTGGGATTAAGCCAAATATAATTAATAACTACGATAAATCATCATATAGTAACTCTGAGACACAACAGATAGATTTTTATGTGAATACATTACAACCTTTGTTTAGCAATTACCAGCAAGAATTAAGCTATAAATTGCTTAGACCAGATGAACTGAAAAAAGGGTGTAGGTTAGAAATTAATGAAAAGATACTTTTCAAAATGGATAACACGACCCAAGCAGAAGTTTATAGTAAGTATTTATCCAATTTTGGAATGACCCCTAATGAGGTCCGTGAGGAACTGAATTTACCATATAAGGATGGAGGAGATATCCTCATAGGAAATGGAAATGCTATAGGGCTAGAAGACATAGGGAAACAATATAGCCAAGGGGGTGATTAAGAAATGAAGATAGATATAAAAGGGCCTATTATTTCTGATAGCGATCAGTGGATCTATGACTACTTTGAAATACCAGCAACATCACCAAGTTTAGTTTCCAAACTAATGAATAAAGCAAAGAAAAATGAGGAACTGGAAATCATAATAAATTCTGGAGGAGGAGCTGTACATGCTGGGTCTGAAATATATACTGCTTTAAAAGATTATGATGGAGATGTAATCGTAAAAATAGTAGGAATAGCAGCAAGTGCCGCATCTGTAATAGCTATGTCGGGGAGAAAGGTTATGATGTCGCCTACTGCTGGAATAATGATTCATAATTCGTCAATTAGTACAGGCGGGAATCACAGTGAATTAGAACATAATGCAGAGGTGTTAAAGACTATTGATGCAGGTATTGCAAATGCTTATGAGATAAAAACAGGGATGTCACATGATGAATTATTAGCACTCATGGAAGTTGAAACATGGTTTGATGCAAAAAAAGCAGTAGATTATAAGTTTGCAGATGAAATTATGTTTACTGAAACTAAGATAGTAGCTTCTCAACAGACCTTAGCTGATGGGACATTACCCCAAGCAGTTATAGACAAGATTAGAAATGAGTTAAAAGATAAAAAAGGTATTGAAAATTCTACAAATATACCGCTTGAGAATCTTAAAGCGGAAGAAAAAATAGTAAACAAAGAATTAATATTAGCAAAATTAAAATTAAAATTAAAATAATTAGGAGGAACAAATGAAAAAATCGGATCTAATAAGAGCAAAAATTGAGGAATTGAGGGTAACCGCAGAAGCTGCTGAAAGTATTGAAATTTTTAACGGGATTAAAGCAGATATAGATTTACAAGAAGGGAAGTTAGCTTTAGCAGTAAAATCAGAGGAAGAAGCAGTAAAAGCACAAACAAAAGGAACTGTATTACCACAAGCACCAGAACCTAAAGCAGATGTAAATTTAGGTGAAATAGTAGCAAAGGCTATCGTAGGAACTGCAACAAGGGAAGAACTATCAGAGATTAAAAACCTTATGCAAGAAGGTAACGGAGAAAATGGTGGGGTTATAGTCCCTAAGGATGTTAAAACTAAGATAATTGAACTACAAAGAAGATCTTTTGATATCAGAAAATATATTGATATTGAAAAAACATCTGTTTTAAAAGGTAGCAGAGTAAAAGAAAAAAATGAACCTGAAGCTACAGGGTTTGCTTCTGTAGATGAAGGTACAGCAATACAAAAGCTTCATGAACCTACTTTGGAAGAAGTGGAGTACGCAATAAGAAAATATGCAGGGTATATTCCTATTACAAATGAACTATTAGCTGATACGCCTGAGAACTTATTGACTTTTATTCTTAAATGGATGGCTAAGAACGAATTAAATACTTATGCTTATCAAGTTTTTAATGGTGGAGGAGTAAAAGCAGCAGAAGGGATTATGAAAAATATTGGTTCTGGTGGGAAATTGGAATCAAGAGTTAAGCAAATAGAAACTAATCCAGTTATTAGAACTTTTAAAACAATAATTAATAAAGATTTAGATGATGTAGATTCTGATAATATTGTTATTTTTACAAATTCAGATGGGTATGATCATATTGATGGACTAGAAGATGGTAATGGCAGATCATACCTCCAAGAAGATGCAACTAAAGCTAGTGGGCATTCTTTTTTAGGAAAAGAGATAGTAAAAATACCTACTAAATTTTTACCTGCTGTAGTCAGAGATACAAAGAATTACACTCCATTTGTAATTGGAGATTTAAAATTATTATATACAATGTACGACAGGGAACAACTGATAATTGAGTCAACTAAAATAGGTGGAGATGCTTGGAGAAATGATATTACAGAGATTAAAGGGGCATTTAGATTTGATGGGAAGATCAATGGAGATATCAAATCAGTTCAAATATTGTTGGCATTATTAGTTTAAACTTTGGGAGGAGGGCTTAATGTTAACACTAGAAGAAACAAAGATCTATTTACGAGTTGATGAGAATGATGAAGATAGTCTTATAACTTCTCTACTTGAATTTAGTAAGGAAGAGATAATGAACTCAACAGGAGCTTCTTATGAGGAGTGTGGAGGAACAGAAACTTATAAGATGGCACAACGAGTTATTGTAACTGATAGATATGAAAATAGGGCCTCTAGTGATGGAGAATTTAAAGTTAATAATATCTATTCTTCCCTTTGTACAAAATTGAAAAATATGGTCCAAGATTATGAGTAAAAAAACATTGGCCAGTAGGCTAAAAAATAGGTTAGAAATATGGGGAAATACCAAGGTTGATACAGACCTTGGTATCTCAACAGAAAAAAAACTTATAAAGAAAATATGGGGTAAAATATCTCCTATCTATGGATTCTCAAGTGGTGAAGAAGGAAACACTATAAAAAGTACCGTTAACTTTAAAATTATGATAAGAAAAACGGATATTTCTAATGCTAATTGGATTATTCATAAGGGGCAAAGATATGATATAAGCCATATTATGCCTAATTTTGATAGTAATGAATATTTAGATTTAAATGTATTTTTATATGAGGAGTAGAGTTTATGAGTGAATTAGATGATTTTGCAAAAGAACTATTAAAAGTTTCGGAAGAAATATCAAGTGGGAAAGAAGCAAAGAAGTTTTTAAAGAAAGAAGCTAATAAGCTAAAAACTAAGACTCTAAACAATGCTAAAACTAAGGTAAAAGCTCATAGCGGTAATTATTTTAAATCTATAAAGGCTGGGAATGTATATGATACTGATGATGGTTTATCGGTGGACGCTTACTCTGCTAGTAGTTTAGCTCATCTAATTGAAAAAGGGCATATTATAAAAGGCAAAAATAAAAAAGACGGTTCTGAAGGAGATAAACATGGATTTAAAAAAGGTTATTATGTATTTGATAATACCGCAAAGGACTATAAAGAAGAGTTTGAGGCTAATATAGAAAATTTTAAAAATGAATTATTTAAGAAAAATGGATTTTGAGTAGGTGTAGATAATGACAAAATACAAAGATATATTAACTGCAATAGTTGAACATCTAAAGACACTTTCTGATGAGATAGAGGTGCAAACACAGGATGTTGAGGAAGGGTTTTCTAGACCATCTTTTTTTATAGAGTTAGATAACATAAAAGTTAATGATTTTATGAAAACTTCAAAAATAAGGGATATGACAGTAAGAATAATTTATTTCCCAAAGGATAAACATAAGAATCAAGTGGAGTTACTAGACATGCAGGAGTTGCTTGAGGGGTTATTTATAGAAAATAACTATGTAGAGGTTCTCCCTGAAACAGAAGAAAGAGAATCAGTTATGGTAGAAATAAATGATGCTAAATTTAATGAAAGTAAAAAAATATTACAATTTCAGTTTGATATAAATCTAGATGAATATTATAACAGAGAAAATAACAATGAAAAAATGGAAAACTTGGAAATTGATTAATTTCGCAAGTAACGGAATTAGAAGGAGGAAATATGAGTCCAACAAATAATGGAATGCCAAAGCTAGAGCTAGTTTTTAAAGGGCTTGGAGTAAGTGCGGTAGCGAGGGGAGAAAGAGGGACGGCAGTGTTGATCTTATTAGATGATACAACAGAGGATTATCTAGTAAAATATGAATCTATTGAAGATCTTACAACAGAAGAAGAAGCTAAGTTTGAACCTGGAAACGTATTGTTTATAAAAGATGCTTTAGAAGGAATTCCTTTAGAACTATATGTAATAACAACAGCCAAAGCTGTTCCAGATCTAGCTGTTACTCTTTTGAGACTAAAAGGTGCTATACCTAGAAACTCATGGGTTGCAATAGCATCTGGAATACAAGGGGATCAAGATGATTTGACAATGTGGGTAAAAGCTCAGAGAAAAAATAACAAAAAAAAATATAAAGCAATGGTGTATAAGGGAACTACTACAGATGATATGGGAGCAACTAATTTAACTACAGAGAAAGTAAAGTTTAAAGATGATAGGGGAGAAGTTACAGGAGATAATGCAATACCTTTTCTATTAGGTTATTTAGCAGGACTTCCGCTTTCTATGTCGGCAATAGCAAAACCTTTGACAAAATTTGAATCTGTAACAG
>ASRL01000200.1_pt1 | contig 11357 bp, 10 predicted proteins | sample 692978 | NCBI WGS metagenome assembly ASRL01 (sample SAMN02169241, study PRJNA158439) | bioreactor metagenome | isolation source: day 67 sample from continuous culture bioreactor inoculated with sediment... | place: Germany: Bremen | reverse complement strand
ACTATTTTTGCAAGAATCTCCGGTTCGTTATGTTCAAGGATTGTAATATTATATATTTTTCCGTGCTTTACCTCAACTTCAACTTTGATGATACTGTAATATCCTTCAGATTCTCCATAATATATACCATCTTCATATCGTTGCTCTTCTTGACACCCTGAAAAACTATAAACAATCAATACCCCAAGAAAAATGTATAAAAGTTTTTTCATATAAACATCCTTTATTTATCACGATGGATTAAATTTGATGCAAGATGAAGCAATGCCTGTTTTCCTTCTGACTCCGGAAGTTTATCAATTAACTTCAACGCACGTGAGTTATATCTAGATGCAAGTTCTTTCGTTTTATCAACTCCACCAAGTTTTTTTATACGTTCGATAATTTCTTCTTTATGTTCATAAATATGTTCAGAATCCATCAAAAGATTTTTTAATTCTTCTCTCTCAATATCATCATCACTTTGCATAGCAAACAATACAGGAATATTATAGTATCCCTTAATCATATCTTTTTCCAGGTCTTTTCCGACGTCGTCAATCAGTCCTTCATAGTCTAGTAAATCATCAACTAACTGAAACACCATACCAATCTCATGACCAATTCTTGCAAGTAGCTTCACAGTCTCATTTGATGCTTTCGCTTGATAGGCACCAGCACTTAAGCTAATCGAAAAAAGCGTTGCCGTCTTTCTCGCTACAATCCGTAAATAATTAATTGGATTTACTTGAACATTAAAGCGGTGTTTATGTTGTTTCATTTCTCCGATACAGATCTGGTTCATAGCCTTTGCCATATCAATTAAGAGGTTTTGTTCAATATCTAATTGCGATAACATCACAAAACAACGACTCAAAATAAAATCTCCCATATAAATTGCATATTCTTTTGAATACTTTGATTGCACTGATTCTCGGCCACGTCGCAACTTAGATTCATCGATAACGTCATCGTGAATCAATGTAGCTACATGTAGCGATTCAATTGCTGCAGCTAAACGAATTAAATTCGCCTCTTGCTTCTTTGTTAAACGCTTACCAAAACTTGCGCCGATAAGTAAAAAGCGTGGACGCAACATTTTACCTGTTGTTTCCTTAACGTAGTTCAGAGAACCATTAAGATAATGGTCCCCTGTAACTAGTTCTTTTTCAATTATTGATTTTACCTGATCTAATTGTTCGTTAATTTCCATGATTTATCCCCAAACTAATTCGAATTCAGTTTAATCTGTAAACAAATACCATTTCTTTACAAATCCTAAGCGTTTCCAGTGTTTCTTCAAAAATGGAAGTACATAATAGTCCATACCAAAGGTTGAACCCGAACCACCGATTGTCGCTACTCCGGCTACCATATACCATAACATTTCATTAGGCGCCATTCCTGAAGCCCAAATCATTAAGCCCATTGCTACAGAAATAATTGACGCTACTGCAGTGAATAATCCACCGATCAAGCATAATCCGACAACGATTTCTCCAAGAACCATTCCCGTCTGGAAAACGGAAGCTAATGCCGTATAACCACCATCAGATGTATAGAACATTAAGTCCATTGACCATTCAACTATACTTGAGATAAATTCCGGAACCGGCAAAGCTGTAACTGCCTCTGCACCTTCTTCAACCCATTCAGAAGCTGCCGCGCCCGCATCCGCAACAGGGGCCGCAGGAATCAAGAAAATATCCGTCGGGTCTTTAATCACTTGACCAATTTTATTAACACCTTCCATTAGCCATTTGAAACCTAAAAACATACGTAAAGGAACGAGCCAAAAATTCGGTGAGCGTTTTCCAAAATAGCCACCGACAAAGCTTCGTCGATCTTCAATATGGAATATTTCATGCATTAAGTATGTCCACACTTTATTAAATCCAGCCACCTGAATAAAATAAATTACATTGATAAAATGCTTGATAAACATGGCAATAAAGCCGGAAAAACAAAATTCTTTGTTTTCAGTTCCTACTTGAGCGATTCCATAACGTCCACCAATACATACCATTGCACCATGGAAGGTGGGTTTATACTCTTTTAATTCTTTATTCTGAACTAAAGCCTCTATATTATGGGCTACTGTCGATGCTGAGTGCTCTGCATTTTCTACCATTTGAGGAACAGGACGATCTTCCCCTTCCGGAATATAGAAAACATTATCGCCGACAACAAATACATTTTCATGACCTTTTGCACGTAAATATTGATCCGTTTGAACACGATTACGTCCAACCTTTTCAACATCATCAAGTGTCTCAACCAAGTTACTACCTTCAACTCCGGCAGCCCATATAACGGTATGCGTTTCAATGGTTCCTTTACCTTCAATTGTAACAAAGTTTTCTTTGACTTCAGTAATATTGGAACTTGTTAAGACTTCAACATCTAATTTTCGAAGACGTTTCATTGTCTTATCGATTAATTTATCTTTAAACGTTGGGAGTACCTTAGGCACCATATCCACAACATAAATCTTCATTTCATTAGGGTCGATTGAGAACGTATGACATAAGCTGGTTTTCCATTCAGCTAATTCTCCAACCATCTCTATTCCGGTAAATCCACTACCAATAACCATAAAGGTCAGTAGATTTTTTCGTCGAACAGGATCCGTTTCCACACTGGCTTCACCCATAATTTCAGTAATATGACTTTTAATGCGAATGGCATCTTCATAGGACCATAATGTTAAAGCATGTTCTTTCGCTCCGTCACAGTTATAGAATGTAGGCTTTGATCCGGTTCCTATTACCAAATAATCATATTCATATTTTTTTACTTTTCCGGTAAGTACTTTTGCATCAAAATCAATATCCGCAATTTCATCCAATACTATATCGACTTTTCTACCTGCAAACACTTTTTCTAAGTCAATACGGATAGCTTCTTCCGGAACACGACCGGCAGCTACTTCGTGAAGTTCCGTCAGCATCGTGTGATATGAATTTTTGTCAATTAAAGTGATACGAATATTTTCATCTTTTTTGAATTTTCTAGTCAGCTTTTTTGCTGTTAGTATACCGCCATATCCGGCACCCAAGACAACAATATTTTTTTCTTTGCTCATGATATCGCTCCTTATTTAGAAAGGCATCACCACATGATGATACCTTTCAAGATTCCTAAAACGGTTTGTTTTAGTTATTATTGTGCATCTGCTAAAGCTTTTTCTACTAATGCATAGAAATCATTAACATGAATAGTTACACCTGCTACAACATCAACATGACCTTCATCATCAATATATTCGATTGCAGTAGGATCTTGTGTTAACAATAGATAATCTTCAATGATTGCCGCTTGCTCATGCCACTCAGCACTTGCTCCTGCTTTTTCCACCATTCCATACTCGCCACTGATTGAAGCTTCTTTTTTGTCTGCACCTGTTTCATCAACAGCACTCCAATTCACTTCAACGATATGTCCAAATAATACCGTAATATCTACAGTACCTTTCCAACCGCTATCTGCAAATTCATCTTCTTCTGCATAGTAAGCACCATCTGTATAAGGACCTTTTTCTTGAGGACCGTTTGCCAATGCTTTTTCTGCTAATGCATAAAAATCGTTCACATGGATCGATACACCTGCTACGACATCAACATGACCTTCATCGTCTACATACTCAATATCGGTAACATCTTGTGTTTCTAATAAATGATTCTCAATGATTTCGGCTTGCTCATGCCACTCAGCAATCGCTCCTGCTTTTGCTACCATTCCGTAATCACCATTTTCAGATGCCGTTTTCTTATCAGGACCTGCATTTTTATTAATTGCTGTCCAGTTAATGTCAACCATTTGTCCATCAGCTACTTCAATGATGATTGCACCTTTCCAGCTATTGTCTTCTGGATAAGATTCGTCTTCTGCATAATAGAATCCATCTTCAAGGCTTCCGGTATCTGCAACATCTGTTGTTTCATCTGTTGACTCGTCAGCTGTTTCATCTGTTGTTTCATCTGCTGTTTCGTTGCTATCTGTTGTTTGAGATGTATCTTCTGTATCTGTTGTATCATCTTGTCCACAACCTACAAATAAAGCAACAACTAACAACATTGTTAATAATAACGCAATAATCTTTTTCATGTAACTACCTCCATAATTAATATACATTTATACAGACTCATGTCTGATAGGTGAATTATATTATATTGACAAATAATTGTCAATTTTTTGTTCATTTTGTTCATTTTGTTTTTAATGTCGTTATTTTAAACTTGCAATAGCCTCAATTTCAATCAATACATCCTTTGGCAGCCTAGCTACTTCAACCGCTGACCTTGCAGGATATGGTTCCTTGAAAAACGAAGCATATACTTCATTGACCTGATTAAAATGATTCATATCCTTCAAAAAAACAGTCATTTTAACAATGTTTTCCATTGTCAATCCAGCCTCGACAAGAATAGCTTGAATATTTTCTAACGATTGTTGTGTCTGATTTTCAATTCCTTCAGGAATTTCTCCTGTTGTAGAATTAACAGGAATTTGACCTGACGTGTAAATAAAATCACCGATTTGTACAGCCTGAGAATATGGGCCAATGGCTCCTGGCGCTGTTAGTGTCTTTATTACTTTTTTGGGCATCATGTCACCTCCATTCAAAATATATTCTCCGCAATTTCAATGTTAATACTATTATATCTTATTTGTTTTTATAAAACAACAATCCGAACAGCAAAACACCAAGGGATATGAACAAATATACTCCGATGCTTGGATTTAACAAGCCACCATAAACAATGGTCATGGCACCTAATATTGCTATAATAGGTTTAATTATACGAGAAAAGAAGCCCAAATCTTCAAATTTACGTATGGCATATACATATAAAAAGATATAAATACCATAAACTAATACAATTGGAATCTCATCGATTGCAATAAAGCGACCAAAGAGATTATTAAGACTTGCATACCATAAAAATAAATATGTAAAAGAAACGATTCCTGAAGCAAATGCCGCTCGCAAAGGCATTTGAAATTTTTGATTTACTTTTGCCAACACTTTAGGCAAGGGACCTTGTCCCCTTATGGCAAGCGCGTACGGACCCCGAATATTGGCTAATACAAGTCCATTAAGGGTCCCCAAACATGAAATAACGACAAATGCAGTTAATAATACTGCCGCAATCGGTCCAAACAATATATTTGCTACAATAGTTACCGCTTCATCTCCTTGGTTCACAATCTCTGTCGTGGGAAGCACACCCGCAATACCTAAAAAATAAGTAATATATACTAGAAATACAATAATCGTACCAAAAGCCAACGCCCGCGGAAGGTTCTTTTTTGAATCCTTAATCTCATTGTTAATAGTGATTGCAACAATCCATCCTTCATAGGCAAATGCAGATGCTACAACTGCCGAGGCAAGCGTGTTACTTTTACCTCTTACTGTATAGGATGCTTCAAGAAAGTTATCATAGGTCATGCCATGAATGATCCCATAAATAATACCGACGATAGCAATAAGGACTAAGGGAATCAGTTTAATAATCGTTGTCCCAACCTGCAAATCACCTGCTATTTTAGGCGCAATCGAGTTTATAACGTAGATTAACAGTAAGTAAACAATCGAAATATACCAAACCATCATTGGGTTTGAGTCACCTAGCTTAAACAAAGTAACTGTATATCTTGCTGACACCCATGCCAAAATTGCTGTTAAAGGGGAAAAGTACAAAATCCAATTAAACCAACCTACTAAATATCCTGCTTTTTTCCCATAAGCAGCTTCTGAATAATCAACCACACCATTTGTTTTCTCAATGCGATGGGCATAATCAGCAAAAACTAAAGCACCAAATATCATGGCAACAGCTCCAAGTCCCCATGCGATGAGCCCTAAGATCAAATTTCCTTCAGTTAACATTAAAACATCATCCGCTTTAAAAAAGACTCCTGATCCAATAACAACACCGACAACCATTGCAACGGCTGTAAACAAACCATACTTTTTTTTAAGAGTTTCCATAATATTCTCCTTGTATTTTTTTCTTTATTTGATACAATTATATTATAGTAATTTAAATAATCTTACTATTGTTTCTATCTCATCATAAATACGAGGAGGTATTATATGACGTATAAAGAAGTAATTAAAAAACTAGAATCTATTGGTCTTGAAATTGACTATGATTTCATCGACAAAGAAGTTAAAGATCTTGAAAAAGAATGTGAAAATCCTGTTGAATTCGAATCAAAGATTCGCGCTCAACAAAAATAAAACTCTAATAAAACTGGCTTATAGCCAGTTTTATTTTTTTGTTCATTTCGTTTTGTCAAGAATTTTATACAAAACGTTATATAATACCTTTGCTTCTTCTTCGTTTATATTCATTTCTTTTGCCATGGCATAGGGAATTTTTAGCGCTTTTACTTTTAAATCCAGTCCTTTTTCTGTTAAAGCCACAATGACATTACGTTCATCTTCCGGCAATCGACTTCGTTTGACCAACTTTTGGGCTTCCAGCTTTTTCACTACCGGCGTTAATGTTCCCGAATCCAAAAAAAGTTTTTCACCTAATTGCTTAATATTTAGGTCATTATGTTCCCATAATACAAGCAAGGTTATATACTGGGTATAGGTCAAGCCAATTTCATCCAAATGTGGCTTGTAACGTTTAATGATTTCTTTAGATGCTGCATATAAAGGAAAACACAATTGATTGTCAAGTCTAAGTGCTTTTTCGTCCATATTCTTTGCTTCACTCCTTATGTAGGCTGTTTTTTGCCTGACTAATCGCTTCAACGACTTGGTCACACCAGTCATCAAATTCCTTATCTTCTTTTTGAAGTTCTGTATGGGACAAATGATATTCAATGCACTCGCGAATCCCTTGATCAAAACGTGTTGTTGCAACAAACTCAGGGACTAAACGCTTTAATTTACGATTATCAAACACAACAGAATTTGCTTTATCCCCTAATAGTCCACCTTCAAAGTCGTAATCACTTGTTTCAGCTAAAAATTCCGACGCTACATGAATCGCTTTTAAGGGCATATTACAGGTATCCGCTATTGCTTGATAGATTTGATTCCATGTTAAAGACTCATCTGATGTAATTTGAACGGCCTCTCCAATCGCGTGAATATTAGCCATTAGGCCGATGAATCCTTTTGCAAAATCACGGGAATGTGTCATGGTCCAAAGTGATGTGCCATCCCCATGAATAATGACTTTTTTCCCGTCAAGGATTCGTTGAACCACTGGCCATCCACCCATTTTTCCATGTACACCTAAGGGAATTGAACGTTGATCATAGGTATGACTTGGTCGAATAATTGTAATGGGAAATCCTGTATCGCGATACTGCTTCATTAGATATTCTTCACATGCAATTTTATCTCGTGAATATTTCCAATTTGGATTTGATAAAGGTGTTCCTTCTGTAATTCGAAAATCTGATAAGGGAGTTTGATAGGCTGATGCCGAACTTATAAACATATATTGTTTTGTCTTATTTGCAAATAAGCGAAAATCACGTTGTACATGTTCAGGGACGAATGCTATAAAATCACAAACAACATCAAAGGCTAAATCCTTAATAAGTTCAGCAATTTGATCTTCATCGTTGATATCTCCATGAATTAAATGTAAGTTTTCTCCACTTAAGTCATGCTCTCTATGTCCACGGTTTAAAATATATACATCCCATCCCAAATCTAAAAGTTGTTCACTAATTGATAAGCTTATGGTTCCGGTCCCTCCAATAAATAAAGCTTTCATACACATTCTCCTTTCTAAAAAATGGTGTCACTAAAGTTCTGACACCATTTTATTATACTAGGAATTATAAACTTTTACAATGCATTGATTTCTTCGATTAAAGAATCGAGATCAGCCTCAATCCGGCTATAATCCTCCTGGTTCGCTTCGCCTTTAAATTGAAAGCTTTCAACAAGTTTCCACTTCATACGTGTACGTTCTATGATATCTTTCAGTTCTTTGACAGTTCCTGGAACCCACCCATGAGACCCAAAACAATAGCTTAATCTGTGGCTAATACGTTTACGCCCGATTTCTTCTAATGCGGCTGCGACTGGTGGAAACATATTATATTCATATGTAGGTGCAGCAACAATAATGGTTGCCGATGCAAGGGCTGATGTTAACACCTGCCCCAAAGAAGTCTCCGGAACTCGATGTGAATGTACTGTTAAGCCTTTATTTGTCAAGTATTTTTCCACATGATAAACAGCTTTTTCGGTCATTCCATACATAGACCCCCACAAAATCATAACTTCATCTTTTTTACCGTAATGCAGACTATAGTCAATATAACGTTTATATGCATCAATAATTGTTTGTATATTCTTCCGCCAAATTAAACCATGCCCAGGAGCAATGACTTCAACAGGTAATGCTTCCGTCTTTTCAACTGCTTTTTTAACTTGTGAAGAAAATGTCGCCATAACGTTAGAAAAATATCTTAGTCCTTCTTCTTCAAAGAAGGGATGTTCATCTGCATTAAAGTGATCATCAAATGAATGTCCGTCAAATATTCCAAATGTCCCGAAAAGATCACACGGGAAAAGAGTTTTTGACTGACTATCAAATGTCATCATTGTCTCTGGCCAGTGCACATTAGGTACTTCTGAAAATTCTAACACACGTCCATGACCAAGGTCTAATGAATCTCCATCTTTAACAACCCTAATATTTTCTTCATGTTGATAAAAATGCTCAAGTAAAGCTGCTGCTTTTTCAGTACATACTATCTCAAAATCACTTCTTATTTTTTTGAAATCTTCAATCCATCCTGAATGGTCTGGCTCCATATGGTTGATAACCAAATAATCAATGTCTTCGGGATTAATATCAATGTCATTGAGCATCTTAATCAGTGTTTCCGGAACACCATCCCATCCACAAACGCCATCAATAATGGCTGTTTTTTCACCTTTAACAATATAAGAATTCACTGTAACGCCTTTTGGGATTTCCCATATACCTTCAAATAAAATATCTTCAACAGCAACCGATAATTGGTAAATGCCGTTACTAACTTTAACTGGTTTCATAATATATCTCTCCATTTCAATTTACTTCATTATTTTAAACAATAATGATTATTAACTGTATTATAGCTTATTTGATATATAAATTCAAGGTAATGGCGAAGAAAATTTGACATTCGACCATATAATGATATAATATACTGAGCGATAAAAACGGATGTAGATAAGATATCTATATCCGCTACCATAAGGAGGTTTATATGCCAGTATTAAAAAGTGAAAAACGCGACGAAAAACTGAACGGCAAACAACTTAGAAAAAACGGAACTATTCCTGCCATTCTATACGGAAAGAACTTAGAAAGTCCAGTCAAATTACAATTAAGTGAAAGTGATGCAATGCTCTTTCTAAGAACAAACTCTGTAGGTGCACAGGTACAGTTAACTATTAACGGTGAAGAACAATTAGCTATGTTAAAAGACGTTTCCCGTACAGTACTTACAAACAAAATTGAACACATTGACTTTCAAGCACTTACAGCAGGTGAGAAAGTTAAAGTTAGTGCACACATTAACTTCTTGAACCGTGAAGAAACACCGGTTGATTCTGTTATCAGTGAATACTTACAAGAAATCGAATACGAATCATTACCACAAGATCTTGTCGATCATATTGATGTCGATTTAGCAGGATTACAAATTGGTGATTCTATCCAAGTAAAAGATTTGGATATGTCCAAAAGTGAGAGTTACCACGTAATCACTCCTGCAGATTCAACTATTGTTGTTCTATCTGAAGCAAGAGAAGAAGTTATTGAAGACGAAGACGAAGATGTTGATGCTGAAGTGCCTGTTATCGGTGCTGACGACGAAGAATAATTTTATTTATAATTTTATTTCAAACACAAAAAACAGCTGATTTTAATCAGCTGTTTTTTTCTCCTCTGCTATTTCTTCAACGCTCTTGATTTTAAGACGTGCTACGCCTTTATAATCTTTTCGTGTGGGGATGAGCGCTTTGTTTTTCATGCGTTTTTTAGCCTCATCAATCGCTTTATCATACTGGGGAAGCCATTGTTCTTCTTCAATAAGCATTTCATCCGTCATTTGCCATATTTCTGGCGGATTACATACAGTCCCTACTAAAGGATCCATCATCATTGCCTGTCTTAATAACTGCTCATCTCCATGAACCGCGGCTTCTACTGCCAAGCGCTGCACCGAAATACTTGCATTGCATACAGCTGCACAGCCAAGCGGCAAATCGCCCACAATCGGAATATTAATTCCATTTGCATCCACATATCCAGGCACTTCAACAATCGCATCTGTCGGTAAATTTGTAATGGTCCCGTGATTAACCACATTAAAATGACCTCTATATACACGACCGGTTTCTAAACCTTCAATAATATAGGAACCATGTTCTTCAGACCGTGTCGAATAATCATAAACTTCGGGTTCGCCCGTCATCCAATTCGGAAAATCTGTTTCAAACCAATTGCGTCCTTCTGTACACACTCGAAGATATCCTCCGGTCTCACCATTAATCCAATCACTTAAATCAATCCAATCCATGATTTCATCGTCACGTTTTCTATACCAGGGCACATATTCACTAAGGTGTCCATTCGATTCTGTACTGTAATAGCCAAATCGGCGCAACATATCAATACGGACTTTCTCTGTTTTACTATATTCTTCATGGGTCTCAAATGCCTCAAGAAGCTTTCCTGTCATATCTTGTCCTTTATATCGAACTTGAATATACCACGTTTGATGATTGATTCCTGCACAAATAATATCTAGTTCTGACTTTTTCACACCTAAAACATTGGCAATTTGTTGGTGACCATGCTGCACGCCGTGACAAAGTCCTATTGTCTTTACTTTACCGTATTTATTACACGCCCAGGTAACCATGGCATTTGGATTTGCGTAATTTAACATGATGCAATCCGGATTTGAAACTTCGCGTATATCTTTACAAAACTCGAGTATTGCAGCTATTCCTCTTTGTCCATACATAATTCCACCTGCACATAATGTATCGCCGACACACTGATCAACACCATAGCGTAGGGGTATATCAACATCTTTTTCAAACGCTTCTAAACCACCAATTCGAACAACATTAACAACATAATCCGCTTTTTCTAGGGCTTCACGTCGATGTATTGTAGATTGTATACGAATATTAAGATGATTGGCATCGATATCCCGCTGACATAATTGTGTAACCATCTCTAAATTATGTGCGTTAATATCCGTAAAAGCAATTTGTGTATCTTGTAACTCCTCTACGGATAAAATATCTTTAAGTAACTTTCGTGTAAACCCAATACTGCCGGCTCCTATAAATGTAATTTTCACACTATAACCTCCATTCAAGA
>ASRL01000199.1_pt1 | contig 11381 bp, 11 predicted proteins | sample 692978 | NCBI WGS metagenome assembly ASRL01 (sample SAMN02169241, study PRJNA158439) | bioreactor metagenome | isolation source: day 67 sample from continuous culture bioreactor inoculated with sediment... | place: Germany: Bremen | reverse complement strand
CCACCAGCTACTTGCGGCGCTGCTGCAGCACCCGGTGGTTGATTGCTGAGCGCACCAGGCACACCCTGTGGGCCACTGCTGACTTGACGTTGCTCAATCACAGACTGCTCGCTGCGCAGCGCGGGTTGATCAGGATTGAAGGTTTCCGAGGTCGACTCAATAGCACTGAAGTCAACATCAGCCGACACCTCAGCTTTGTAATGATTAGCACCCAAGATAGGCAACAAGATGTTATGTACGCGCTGAGTAAATAAATCTTCAAGACGGCGTGAATAATCAAATTGTTTACCGGCACGAGCCATGGCCGATAGTTCATGTTGGTCAGATAATAAATTGCCTTTTTGGTCAACAACAGTGACTTGCGCTTTGTTCAGCTCAGGCACACTGGTGGCAACCAAATTAATGATGGCCATCACCTGGCTTGGCTCAAGGCTACGCCCAGGGTACAGCTCTACCAACACCGACGCACTAGGCTTGCGCTCATCACGCACAAACACAGAGCTTTTCGGAATAGCAAGGTGGACACGTGCGGCTTTAACATTGTTTAAACTGGAAACGGTACGCCCTAGCTCACCCTCCAAACCACGACGGTAACGGGTTGTTTCCATAAACTGACTGGTGCCTAGGCCTTGTTCTTTATCGAGAATTTCAAAACCAATAGAGCTATCCGTTGGCGTTACGCCCGCTGTAGCAAGCTGCAAACGCGCATTGGCTAAATCTGACGCTTTGACCAACAAGGCGCCAGAATTAGGCTCAACCCGATAACTGATGCCGGCAGTGCTTAATGTTTCTACCACTTGACTGGCATCTAAACCAGTTAAGCTGGCATACAGGGGCCGGTAATCAGGCTCTTGTGACCACAAAACAACTGCAAAGCCTATCGCTACGCTGGCCGCTAAGCCGACCAATAACGCAACCTGACGTAAAGCAGGCATTTGCGATAAATTTTCTAAAAATGCTAACCCTGCAAAGGCTGGCTTGGCAGGCTGCCCCGTGGTTTGTGGTGTGTTTGCTGTTGCGTCAACCATGATCTATCGCCCCTAAACTGGCATCTGCATAATATCTTGATAAGCCTGAACCAGCTTATTTCGAACTTGCGTCATTGCTTGGAATGACACACTCGCTTTTTGTGAGGCAATCATAACATCGGTCAAATCGACGCCACTTTGCCCCATTTCAAAGGCTTTAGCGAGCTGGTTTGATGCTTGCTGAGTTTCATTCACTTTACCAACCGCCTGTCCTAGCATGTCAGCAAAGTTCGGCCCGTCTGCTGGTGCTGTCTGTGCAGCAGCAGTCGGCGCAGTGCGCGCCATAGCATCAGCTTGCATGGCACGCATTTCTAACATCAACCGATTAAATTCTATACCTTGGCTCATTTTTATCTCCCATCGCTTCTTTGACGCTTTGCGACACTTACTGAGATAAAAGCAATTTCCAGGCCAACTAGTAAAATGGATAATCTAAGTGCGCATGCCACGCCCTGAAATTAATAAACGTACGCACACGGTATAAAGAATTAAAGTGGTCAGCAGCATCAAGGCAATCGCCACACTGATGTCAATATCCGATACGCCTAAAATACCGTAACGAAAAGCATTGACCATATGCAGGATAGGGTTAGCCATTGAAATACTTTTCCAAAAAGGCCCTAGCATATCAATCGAGTAAAACACTCCACCAAGGTACGTCAGGGGAGTTAAGACGAAGGAGGGAATAATCGAAATATCATCAAAGTTGCGCGCAAAAATTGCGTTTAGAAAACCACCGAGAGCAAATACCGCCGAGGTACAGACAATCACCACCACCGTTATGGCTAAATTGTGAATCTGCAGATCAGTAAAGAATAGCGATAATATAGAGACAATACAGGCCACACCAAGGCCACGTAAAATACCGCCAATAACAAAACCAATCAAAATCGTATGCGGTGAAACCGGCGACACCATTAACTCTTCAATAGAATGCTGGAACTTAGCACTAAAAAAGCTGGAGACCACGTTACTGTAAGAGTTGGTGATCACCGTCATCATTATTAAGCCTGGGACAATATATTGCATGTAAGTAAAGCCATGCATATCGCCAATCTGGCTGCCAATCAGATTACCGAAAATAACAAAGTACAACACCATCGTAATCGCTGGCGGTAGCAAGGTTTGCGGCCAAATGCGTAAAAAGCGACGCGCTTCGCGATAGACGATCGTTTGTAAAGCGACCCAGTTTGATTGCCATTGCGCGCTCATGCTCGATCACCCTCCAAGTTTTTTTCTACCAGTGACACAAACAGCTCTTCCAGTCGGTTGCTTTTGTTGCGCATACTTAACACTTCCACGCCCTGCGCGGACAACTGAGTGAATAAATCAGTTAGGCCTCGATGTTTTTCAACCTGTACCTCAAGCGTACACTCATCAATCAGCTGCGCAGGATAGCCTTCAAGCTCTGGCGCTTGCGTTTGCGTTGCTTTTAAATCAAGTAAAAACGTCTCTTTTGATAACTGACCTAACAAAGCACGCATGCTGGTGTTTTCAACAATAGTGCCATGATCAATGATCGCAATATTGCGGCACAGCTGCTCAGCTTCTTCAAGGTAATGCGTGGTCAGGATAATGGTTGTACCTTGTTCATTGAGCTCTGTTAAGTACTCCCACATCGAGCGGCGCAGCTCAATATCGACACCAGCAGTTGGCTCATCAAGAATCAACAAGCGTGGCTGATGCATTAAAGCACGAGCGATCATCAAACGGCGTTTCATACCGCCGGACAACATCCGCGAGGCCTCATTGCGCTTTTCCCACAGTCCCAACTGCTTGAGCAGCATCTCTGCCCGCACTCGCGCAACTTTACGCTTGATACCGTAATAGCCCGCTTGTGTAGTTAAAATATTTTGCGCGGTTTCAAACTGATTAAAGTTAAACTCCTGCGGCACCAAACCAATACAACGCTTTAAAGCCAAAGGATCTGTGTCTAAATCATGACCAAAGACCTGCACGCTGCCACTGGTTTTAGTCACCAAAGTTGAAAGAATCCCAATGGTTGTGGATTTGCCGGCACCGTTGGGACCAAGTAAAGCAAAAAAATCACCTTCGGCGACCTCTAAATCAACCCCTTTTAAGGCCTCAAAGCCATTGGCATAACTTTTTCGTAACTGTTTAATTGATAAGGCAAAAGTCATAATAATAAGTACACACAAACATTCTGTTTAATTGTAAGACATGGGGACGAGCCCTAGATATTGCAAGTGCCTCACCACAGTCAGCGCTTTACAGTCGCCCCAAACTAAACCATTCACCGGCACTGAATACCGCCATAACCCTTTCCCCATCCATCAGCCGCTCTTGCGCATGGTCAACCAGCTGATAAAAATCACTGCGTTGCACGCGCACAGCCAAGTTAGCGCCAATCGAGACATAAGGCGCTGGCTCTTGCGTAAGTGGGTCAACAACTACCCATAATGGATGTTCTGCACTGACACAAAGGGTATCGTGCAAATTGGTGGTGACATACAGCTTTTGCTCAGTCCCCTCACCTTGGATAGAGGTGTTGATCGAGACAAAGGGCGCATCTTCAACTTCAATACTGAGCTTCTCAACTGGTGTAACCAGAAAATATTGTTCGCCTTCACGGCGCAATAAACGCGAAAACAATTGCACCAAGGCTGGGCGTGCAATCAGACTGCCTTGATAAAACCAACGGCCATCGCTGGCAATGCGCATCTGACTGTCACCGCACTGGGTTGGATTCCAATCACTGTTGTACGATAAACGTTCAGCAGTAGCGGCTAAGCGTTGCAGCACATCTACAGCATCTATGTCAGTCATAATCAAGCCTATATGCTAAAGCTTAAAACCTAATAAACGGCGTGCGTACTGACGCAGCGGCGGGCGTATTAAGTCCTCAGGCTTATTATTGTAAAACGTTAAAAAACCGCCACGATTGCGGATATTAGACATATCCACTAAATAGCCACTGCCCACTTCAACCAACATCAAATGAATCGCACCGCGATCAACACCAATACGCGCGCCACTTTCATTCTTGTCTATCAGCTCTTTAAAGTTGCCCACACGGTCATTGCCTTGCGCAAAGCGCGTATACAGCAAATAATGCGCACCTGCTTGACGGGCGGCCTGTAGCGCTTCCTCGTAGCCCTGCGGTGCAGTGGCGCGGCGCACGCGCGGGAAGTACTCAACAAAGGCGCTGAAGGCCTCATCAGCCACGATATTTGGCGGCGCGGAAGGATGCCCCAGCGGAATAAAAAGACCCTGACTGATGTAAATATAGGAGTCAGCCTGCAAACGCCAATTATTGGTGCGTTGTATTTCACTGTGATTGAGCAAGCCCACATCGCGCAACTGGTAGCCTGCTTCAGCAGTTAAATCACTGACTTTCATGCAGGATGCCAGGGCCACTGCCAGTATGATCAATAATAATTGGCGCATATAACCTTCACCTCTAGCGTCAAAAGAATAGCGTGCAAGGCTTCATAAGCAGATTTTACGCCAACCTCTACTTTAAACTTATAAACCGCGCTGCCACTCTTGCCGCAAAGCCATGCTGTCTGGACGCTCAATGGCTTGCTGCAGCTGTGCTAAAAACTGCTGCTTATCGGCACCCAAAGTGCCTTTTAGCGCTAAATAGTTTGAAGCATGATCACTGCGAAAGACTGTTTTTTTCAGTTCAAGCTGGCTGATAAAACGCTGTAGCTCGACAAACAAACCCTGCTGATCGAGTGGCTCAAACTCAGCAAAATGCTGCTTAAAACGCGCATCCCCTAGCGGAAAACTTACCACCAAAGTCGAGAGGTACTCAGGTTGAGTCTCATTCATCAATGCCGCCGATTGATCGGCATGCTGTGCACTTAAACTGCGCCCACCCAAGCCATTGAGAATCATCACCGAACGCTTGATGCCTGCCTCGCCAAGCTTATTGAGTGCGCTGGCTGTTGAGGCATAGGTTTCGCCTTTATTGACCTTGGCCAGCACCTCATCATCACCGGACTCAGCACCAACATAAACCATGCGCAAGCCTGCATCAGCCAGTTCTTGCAGTTCACTAACGGATTTGTTTTTTAGATTGCTTGGTAAACAATAGCTGGTGACGCGATTAACCGTCGGCATATGCTCTTGGATGGCTTTTAAAACTGTCAGTAGCCGTCGCGTTGATAAGGCCATCGCGTCACCATCGGCCAAAAACACGCGGTTCACGATCATCTGCTGTGCAACCTGCTGAATCTCATCCAAGACTTGCTGTTCGTCACGCACGGAGAACTTTTTCTGCGGCGCAGTATACATCTCGCAAAATGTACATTTGTTCCAAGAACAGCCATTAGTCACAGGCAAAATCAATGACTGTGCTTCGCTTGGCGGTCGAAAAACCGGCTCAATATATTCAATAGGAAAAGCAGACTGCATAACTAAAACCTCCAATCAGACATCATCAGGCAATACTTTAGGTGCGCCTGCACGCAATGTTTGCGAGGCATCTTCACGCTTGGGACGCTTATTGCCCATGCGCACACCGATATCCATTAGGAACTGGAAAAAACCATCTTGGTCTTCTAAAACATTACTCCAGAAAGGCGAGTGATATAAGGCTACCGCACCATGCACCAATGCCCAAGCGGCGCAATAGTGGAAATAAGGCGGCACATCTTCAAGCTTGCCCTCATTAATACGCCCTTCAATCAAACGTGTTAAGCGCTCAAAATTAGAGGCGCGGATGGTGTGCAACTGCTCAACCATTTCCGGCACTTGATGGCCTTTAAGTACTTTCTCTTCAAGCCGGTCAAACAAGCGGTAGCGCTGCGGATCGCGCATACGAAAAGCAAAATACGCTTTTGATAATGCTTCTTTATCACTGGCGACAGTGTCTGAATGAAACAATTCATTGAGCTCGCGCTCGTAGTCAAGCATTAAGCGCAGGTAAATTTCTGCCTTTGATTTAAAATGCTTATAAATGGTGCCCTTGCCAATACCCACAGCATCAGCAATCATTTCTACAGTGACAGAATCTTCACCCTGCTCAAGAAAAAGTTTGAGAGCAGTATCTAGAATTTCTTGTTCGCGACGGCGAAATTCACGCACCTTGCGGGATTCTTTTTGCATACTAGAACCATTGAGTCTGAAGTAAGAATCCTATTATGACCTTATTCATAAAAAATGCACGAAACAAAACAGTATTCTAAAGTGACGAAACAGTCGCAAGCAGTCATCTTGCACCTGTGCCACGCCAAATAGGCACAAATAACTGCTGAATCACAACGATCCAACTCGCTATCGCGCAAACTAGAAATACCAGACAGTGGGCTGATCGCAAAATATCAATGCGACTGCTTGCGTGGAAGAACCAATTGCAATCTGTAATTAAGGAAGCGCTTAGTTTGCGTGCAAAAAGCGACAAGGATGCACCGCACAGAGTCAAGCGCATACACACCTTGATCAATCATAGATCTGTTTTTTCTTCCACTCTTCTTGTTGACCTTGTAATGCCAGGCCCTCTGTCAACTCACTGAGTTGATCAGGTTTAGGACTCGTGTGCTCAAGCACCAAAGCGTTCGCACGCCCGAGCAACGCTTCAAATTGTGTCAACTGCTGCTTATAGGGTGTTGAATCTTTTTGCTTTTTTAAATACTGCACGCCGCGCTCGAACACTAGACGTGCTTGGCTGGGGCGATTCTGTTCAAGCAGTTGGCGCCCCAGGTTGTTAAAATATTCAATATACACAGTAACCAACATATGCTTTATCTGGCCAAGCCACTGCTTGCCTTGCGCGTTGGTCAATACTTTTTCTTCTACCCCGCGAATAATTTGCGCCTGCAAGCTTTCCAACTGGAAACGTACGTCTTTGGTCTGCTCATCAGTAACAATGTCCACATGCGGATTTTTAACCGGCAACTCATCTGTTTTAGCAATCCATTGGCGCAGCTCTTCTGCACGCAATTTATATTTAGGGTCATGTCGTTCAATCGCCCTAAGCTGATCAATGCAGTGCAACTCTAAGCGATTCAGCACTTGCTTTAAATCAGTCGTCATCAACTGACCAGGTAACGTGTTGGAAAGGTTAGCGCAGCGTCGATAGCGATCGATGAGTTCAGCCTTACGGCGGGCTTTATCTAATTTGGTTTTTTCGAGAAAATGATTGATATAGCCAATAAAAAACAGCGCTGCAATGCCTGCAAAAATTAACATAACAATGGTGTTTGATGACACAGCGCACCCTCTTATTGATGCAGTCAGAATGACAAGATGATTTTTAGTGTCTTATGAATACTTATCATACCGAGCAATTAACAGCTGTGGACCTCTAATATACACGTCTTGTACCGCCTGAGAACGCCACAGGATCAGCTGCGTAACAGCTTCAAGACGGCCTCAAGCTCAGTCACCATCTGACGGATGACCTGCTTGGTTTGATTGCTTTCATCACGCACTTCAGTGCTGCAAAGACGCTGACGTGCACCACCGATGGTAAAGCCTTGGTCGTACAGCAAACTGCGAATCTGTCTAATCATCAACACATCATGCTGCTGATAGTAACGGCGATTACCTCGGCGCTTGATCTGAGCTAACTGTTCAAACTCCTGTTCCCAATAACGCAGGACATGCGGTTTAACCGCACACAACTCACTGGCTTCGCCAATAGTAAAATAGCGTTTAGTGGGAATAACGGGTAATTCATGGTTATGACTAGGTTCCAACATAGGCTTCTACCCTATCACGCAGTTTTTGCCCTGGGCGAAAGGTCACCACGCGGCGCGCACTAATGGCAACCTCTTCACCAGTTTTCGGGTTACGTCCTGGCCGTTGACGTTTATCGCGCAATTCAAAATTGCCAAAACCAGACAACTTAACCGGCTCGTTATTTTCGAGGGCCAAACGAATCTCTTCGAAGAAGGTATCTACCAACTCTTTAGCTTCGCGTTTATTCAAGCCGATTTCCATAAACAGATGCTCGGCCATCTCTGCTTTCGTTAAAGCCCCCATACGCTCACTTCCTTAATATTGCAGCAAACTTATCAGACAATAAGGCCAAAATCGCTTGTGTGGCAGCGCTTACCTCGTCATCAGTAAGAGTGCGCGAAGGATGCTGCCAGGTCAAGCCAACCGCCAAACTTTTGCAGCCCTCTTCCACGCCTTTGCCCTGATACACATCAAATAAGCGTATTTGCGTCAACCACTCACCTGCCGCACTGCGCATAGCTTCCATCAATTGCTGCGCCGGAATATCTGCATTGACCACTAAAGCTAAGTCACGGCGCACTTCAGGGAAGCGCGACAACTCAGTAAACTGAGGTAAACGGCCGCTACTGATAGCATCCAGCTGTACTTCAAACATCAAGACGTTTTGGTCGATATCTAACTCTACTGCTAACTGTGGGTGCAAAGTACCCACGTAACCGACCGGCTCGCCATTACGCTCAATACGTGCACACTGACCCGGATGAAACGCATGCTGCTGACAGGCAACAAAGGTAAAGCTGTCGCGATCACCTGCTGCGCCTAACAACGCCTCAACATCAGCTTTGATATCGTAAAAATCAACGATCTCTTTACCATGTGTCCAGACTTCAGGCAGACGTGCGCCAGTGATCACACCGGCGAGCATGCGCTCTTGCTTAAGGTCATCTAACTGACCGACAAAGCTCAAACCGCTTTCAAACAAACGCACGCGATCTTGCTGACGATTGAGGTTGTGTTGCAGCGCTTTTAATAAGCCTGGCAAGAGTGAGGCACGCATCACCGACAATTCGGCTGAAATTGGATTGGCCAAAGTCAGTGGCTTTAATTCAGGGTGAAACGCGCTGAACAACCCAGGCTCAATAAAGCTATAAGTAATCGCCTCTTGATAACCACGTGCCACCAACAATCGACGCAAAACCGGTAATTGTGCTTGCGCTTCAGCTTGCGCTTGCGGCGCTAAGCGTGCTGCTGGGTAGCGCACAGGCAGCTGATCATAGCCATACAGGCGGCCAATTTCTTCCAGCAAGTCCACTTCGATACTGATATCAAAGCGGTGGCTGGGCACCTCAACACGCCAAACACCAGCGCTTTGAGCGGTCAGTTTTAAACCCAGCGGCGTTAACAATGCTGCAATCTGCGCATCAGTTAAGGTCAAGCCAAACATTTGCTCAACGCGTTGTGCACGCAAAGTAATAGGCGCGACGTGCGGCAGGTGCTGGGCCTCTTCGGTCACCACTACAGGGCCGGCGCTACCGCCAACAATGCTCAACAGTAACTCAGTCGCGCGTTCAATCGCTTGCGCTGGCAACTGCCAGTCAACACCACGTTCAAAGCGGTGTGACGCATCAGTATGCAAACCGTAGGCACGTGCTTTACCGGCAATAGCAATCGGCTCAAAAAATGCGCTTTCAAGGAAGATATCTGTGGTTTTACCTACTTCAACACCACTGTCTTCACCGCCCATCACACCAGCAATGGCCAAAGCACGCTGCTGATCAGCAATCACCAAAGTATTGGCTTTTAGGGTAATTTCTTGCCCATCGAGCAGGGTGATTTGCTCGCTGTCTTGTGCCATGCGCACACAAATACCACCCTTGATCTGCGCCAAATCAAAGGCATGCAACGGCTGTCCCAATTCGATCATCACGTAGTTAGTAACATCAACCACTGGGTCGATGCTACGAATATCACTGCGCTGCAGGCGCTCAAGCATCCATGCGGGCGTTGGTTGAGTTAGATCAACACCCGTTATGACGCGACCCGCATAACGCGGACAGGCTTCTACTGCGGCCAACTCAACAGCAACTGTTTGCTCATGACTGGCTGTCACGGCAGTAATCACTGGCAATTGTACCGGCACGTTATACAGCGCACCCACTTCACGCGCTAAACCCTGCAGCGATAAGCAATCACCGCGATTTGGGGTTAAATCCACTTCAATGCAGACATCATTAAGGTTTAGGCTCTCGCGCACGCACTGACCGACCACGGCATCAGCAGGCAGCTCTAATAAGCCGTCATTTTCTTCACTGATTTGTAATTCGCTGGCCGAGCAGAGCATGCCGAAGGACTCAACACCGCGCAGCTTGGCTTTTTTAATTTTAAAGTCACCCGGCAATACTGCACCGACACGGGCAAATGGAATCTTTAAACCGGCACGCACATTGGGTGCACCGCAAACGATTTGTACTGTTTGCTCACCATCGCTGACTTGGCATACGCGCAATTTGTCAGCATCAGGATGCTGCTCAACACTGAGCACCTCACCCACCACCACACCGCTAAACTCACCGGCCACAGGGGTCACCGCGTCGACTTCTAAACCGGCCATTGACAAACGCGCTACCAGTTCTTCACGGGTTGCTTGTGGATTAACTAAGCTGCGTAACCATTGCTCACTGAAATTCATGCTGCTCTCCTAAACTTTAATGGGTATCGACCTAGCGAAACTGAGATAAAAAACGTAGGTCGTTATCGAAGAACAGACGCAAATCATTAACGCCATAACGCAACATAGCGAGGCGTTCAACGCCCATGCCAAAGGCAAAGCCTTGGAATTCCTCTGGATCAATACCTGACATGCGCAACACATTCGGGTGCACCATGCCGCAGCCCATCACTTCCAGCCAGCCGGTTTGCTTACATACGCGACAGCCTTCGCCATTGCACATCACACACTGCATATCCACTTCTGCGGAGGGCTCAGTAAAGGGGAAGAACGATGGGCGGAAACGCACGCCTAAATCTTTCTCAAAAAACACGCGCAGGAACTCTTCGATGGTGCCTTTTAAATCGGCAAAACTGATATCTTTATCAATTAATAAGCCTTCCACTTGGTGGAACATTGGCGAGTGGGTGATATCTGAATCGCAGCGATAGACGCGGCCTGGGCAAATAATACGAATCGGCGGACGCTGTGCTTCCATGGTGCGCACTTGCACTGGCGACGTATGGGTGCGCAACAGCATATTGGCGTTGAAGTAAAAAGTATCGTGCATCGCCCGCGCAGGATGATGCCCTGGAATATTGAGTGCTTCAAAGTTGTGGTAATCATCCTCAACCTCTGGGCCTTCAGCAACACCGTAGCCAATCTTGCTAAAGAACTGCTCAACACGCTCAAGGGTGCGCGTAACAGGGTGCAAACCACCACTTTGCTGACCGCGACCGCTTAAAGTGACATCTATAGTCTCTGCGGCAAGCTTACTTTCCAAGGCTATACTGTCCAGATGCTGCTTGCGCGCATTGAGGGCATCTTGTACCTGCTCTTTAGCCGCATTGATCAGCGCGCCAGCTTTGGGGCGCTCCTCAGCAGACAGCTTACCCAACTGCTTCATGAGCAGAGTCAGCTCACCTTTTTTGCCGAGATAGTGAACGCGTAACTGCTCTATGGCTTGCGGGTCATCGCTTTGTTTAACAGCCGCTAAG
>ASRL01000198.1_pt1 | contig 11422 bp, 12 predicted proteins | sample 692978 | NCBI WGS metagenome assembly ASRL01 (sample SAMN02169241, study PRJNA158439) | bioreactor metagenome | isolation source: day 67 sample from continuous culture bioreactor inoculated with sediment... | place: Germany: Bremen | reverse complement strand
CCCACCTTTAGACGGTTCAAAAATTCTTTGGAGTTTAGGAGGAGACTGGATAAAAGATATAGTTGATGATCTAGATAGATATGGATTTTTTATAATAATCGCTTTAAGTTATTTAGGAATCCTATGGAAGATAATAGATCCAGTATTTAATTTTTTAATAAATTTTTTAAATATGTATATAAATTAAATCTAAAAAATAAAAAAGATTAGGAGTGTAAAATAAAAATGTTTTTTGAAATTACAAATTATATAGGTGTTGTGGCTTTTGCCATATCGGGTATGTTAAAAGGTTTAAAACACAAGTTAGATATTTTTGGTGTAATTGTATTAGGAGTAATGACTGCCGTAGGTGGTGGGATTGTAAGAGATATATTATTAAATGAGGTTCCAGGTTCTCTCTTAAATGAGAGAGATGGTTATATAGCTGTTCTTGCAGTGGTAGTTAGTTATTATTTTCTATCTAATAAATTAGAGGGAAATAGAAAAATATCAAGAATGGTAATGGTCTCTGATGCACTAGGTCTTGCAGCTTTTGCAATAATTGGAGCAGAAAAAGGTGTCAATGCTCATCTGGGTCCAGTTTCTACAGCTGTTATGGCTACACTAACTGGAGTAGGTGGCGGAGTAATAAGAGATCTATTAGTTTGTGAGATTCCATTTATATTAAAGGATGAAGTTTATGCTGTCTTATGTGTGGCAGGGGGACTCTTATATTGGTTTTTAGCAAGTAAAAAAATTATGGAAAGGGAAAATTTAGCTTATTTTTTATTTTTAATATTATTTACAGTAAGGATGGTAGCTATTAAATATAAATTAAATTTACCCAGAAAATCTAGGGAGCTTAATAAGTGAAGACAATAAAAAATGAAAGTACAATAGAATTTGAAATAAAAAAATCTAGGTTTATAGGTTATATTAAACCTATTTTTACAAAGGCAGAGGCAGAAGATTTTATAAATTTAATAAAATCTAAACATCCAGATGCTAGGCATAATTGTAGTGCATATAAAGTTTTAGAAAATGGTCAAGAATATTATAAGGTTGATGATGATGGGGAACCTAGTGGAACAGCAGGAAAACCTCTAGGAGAGATACTAAATATATTGGGCCTAGATAATTTAGTAGTAGTAGCTACTAGGTATTTTGGTGGAATAAAATTAGGAGCAGGAGGACTTATTCGAAATTATGCTAAGACTGCAAAATTAGCTGTAGAAAAAGCTGAGATAGTAGAATGGAGTCCTAAAATAAATGTAGTGATAGAATTTTCTTATGAAAAATCAGTTCAAGTAGATAGGTTGTTAGAAAAAGAAGAGGAGATTTCCAAAGAATATGGGGAAAAGATTCTTTATAGAGGAAGGATTTCAGAAGATACTTTTTTGAAATTAAAAAAAGTAAGGGGAATTGTCTTAATAGAAAGTTAGAGTTATAAAAATAACTCTAACTTTTTATTATATGTGGTATATTTAATATTTTTTTATAACTTTTAATAAAAGCTAGATATTAAAAATTAAATTAAACTAAAAAATATACTTGAAAAAGAGATAAAAAAAAAGTATTATTTATTGTAGGATAAATAATTAAATTCGGAGGTAAAATATGAAGGATTATATGAAAGAATATGAAATATGGTTAAATTCACCATATATAGATAAAGAAGATAGAGAAGAGTTAGCTTCTATAAGAGATAATAAAAAAGAGATAGAGGAAAGATTTTATACTGAATTAGAATTTGGTACAGGTGGACTCAGAGGAATAAGGGGAAATGGAATAAATAGAATAAATAAATATATGATAAGAAAAGCTACCCAAGGGTTTGTAAATTATTTATTAGAAGTAGATGCAGAAGCTGTAAGAAAAAAAGGTGTTGTAATAGCCTATGATTGTAGGATAGGTTCTGTAGAATATTCACTTAATACAGCTTTGGTATTAGCAGCCAATGGAATTCCGGCATATTTATTTGAATCTCTTAGATCTACTCCAGAACTATCTTTTGCAGTAAGGGAGTTAGGAACTCAAGCAGGAATAGTAGTAACTGCATCTCATAATCCTGTAGAATATAATGGATACAAAGTTTATTGGAACGATGGAGCTCAATGTGTAGAACCCCATGCTAGTGGGATCGTAAATGGATTTACTAATATAAAAGATTTAGGAGAGATCAAACTTATCTCTGAGGAAGAAGCTAGATCTAAAGGATTACTTATCATGGTAGGAAAAGATCTAGATGATAAATTTATGGAAGCTGTAAAAAAACAACAAATTATAAAAGACATACCAAATAAAGAAAATTATAAGATCATATATACTCCACTTCATGGAACAGGAAGGGTACCAGTTCAAAGGGTATTAGATGAATGCGGATTTAAATCAGTATTTACAGTACCTAGTCAAGAGATGCCTGATGGAACATTTCCTACAGTTGGATATGCAAATCCAGAAGATCCAGCAGTATTTAAATTAGGAATTAAGTTAGCAGAGGAAAAAGGTTCATCTATTGTTATGGCAAATGATCCAGATGCAGATAGATTAGGAATAGCAGTAAAAGATAAAAAAGGTAACTGGTTATATCCAAATGGAAATCAAGTTGGATTATTACTTATGGAATATATTTTGAAATTCAAAAAAAATATTCCTTCTAATGGTGCAGTAATTTCAACAGTAGTATCGACTCCAATGTTAGATGAAGTAGCAAAAGCTCATGGAGTAAAGATGTATAGAACTTTAACTGGATTTAAATTTATAGGAGAAAAAATTAAACAATTTGAAGATAAAGTCTTAGATGGAACCTATGTATTTGGATTTGAAGAATCTTATGGATACCTTATTGGAACCCATGCTAGAGATAAAGACGCTGTTGTAACTACTATGATCTTATCTGAGATGGCAGCTTATTATGAATCTATTGGGACTGATATTCCATCAGAGTTAGATAAGATGTATGAAAAATATGGTTGGTATAGAGAAGGAATTATTGCAGTAACTATGAGTGGAAAAGATGGAGCAGAAGAGATTAAAAAAATTATGAAAACTTTGAGGGAGAATACTCCTAAACAATTATTAGATCAAGATATAGTAATGGTAAGAGATTTTGAACTACAGATTGAATGCGATAAAGTAGCTTGTAAAGAGATTAAATTAGATCTGCCAAAATCAAATGTGTTACAATTTATCTTGGCTGATGGAACATATATAACAGCAAGACCTTCTGGAACAGAACCAAAAATAAAATATTATTTTGCTGTAAAATCAGATAGTAAGGTAAAAGCAGATAAAAAATTAAAAGAGTCCATGGTAGAATTTGGAGAATTTGTAAAGGGATTATAACTAAAAATTGTATGAAAAATAAAAGTAGAAAAAGGAGAAAATTTAATGGGAAAAATCAAATGTAATTTGACATTTGGAGATAGTTTATTATTTTTATTAGGATGGTTTTTATTGATTATTATAACTTGTGGATTAGCAGCGCCATTTTTTATTTTGAGTTTTTCAAAATATTTAATCAACAGAAGTGTGTTGGTAGAAAATAGTTTTGAAAGACGAATGAATTCTAATTTAAGTATAGGTGGAGATTTTGTATATTTAATATTGTGGACAATATTAAGTATAATAACATTTGGAATAGCAGGAATTTTCTTTATCTTTAGTTTAGGTAAACGTGTAATGAATAGTATTGAAATAATCTAAAAAAATATTTGTTAAAATAAAGGGTGATCTACAGATTATCCTTTATTTTTAGTTGTTTTATAAAATTTATGGTAAAATATAATATAAAATTGATTTAGGAGTTGAAAGATAATGGAAAATGAAAGTCACGTATTGAAGATAAAAGAGAAGGTAGCAAGTCATATAGATGGAAGATTTATTTCAAATACTATAGCTGATGGAGATATCTATACTTTAAAATATTGTAAATTAGATAAGGAAAAATTTGGATATAAGTTTATGCTTATGCTTTTTAAAACCAGTTATAATGGGGAAAGATTTGTAAATGAAGGTTGTGTAGATAATATCTTGATAGAATTTGATAAGGTTTTAAGAACAGATCTTAGAAATAAAAAGGTTAGAGAGATCTATCTAGCATTATTTGAAAAGATCAATAAGATGCAAAAAGAATTTGCAGCTGAAAAGAAAATAGTTTGGAAGGAGATAGTTCCAGCTATAAAAGCAGATATTATAAATATGAAACATGACATAAAAAATATGTAAAAAAAATAAAACTCCCATTTGGTATATATCCAAATAGGAGTTTTTTTATTCTTTTATCTTTATTTGAATCTCCGTTACAAACTCATCTTCATTATCTGTTTCATGGATATCGATCTTATATATCTCTAAGATCTCTTCATCTATTTCTAGGTTATTATCTTCTATATATTTTTTAATATTTTCATAATAGATATTTTTTTCTTTATATCCTCCTCTAAAAGTTAAAGAGATATATCTGCCTTTTTTTAATAGACTCTCTCCTGAACTATCCATTAAAAAAGTTCCCTTGTAGAGATTATATTTATTGTTATTATAGTCATCTACCCTTAAGATAGCTCCTCCTCTAGTTCCAGCAAAGTATTCTCCTTCCTCAGAATCAATGGTATTAGTTAGTTTTTTTAGTTCTAGATCGATCTCCCAGTCTGTAGCTATATCATTGTATTTTTTATAGCATCTTCTTTCAGGAAGGATGATTTCTGTGATCTCATTATATTTATTATCTTCTAGAATTTTTTGAAGATATATTTTTTTAGAACTTAATTGTTTTTTTAGTTCTAAAAGTTCATCTAACTTTTCATGGATTACTCCCAATTGAAAATCAACTAATTCCAAACTTTTTTTTGTACTTCTTTTTTCAATATATTTTTTTATCTCTCCTAGGGACACACCTAAATTTCTTAATCCTCTAATAGTACTTAACTTCCATATTTGTTTCGCACTATAGTATCTATACTTATTTTCTTTTATTTCTTGAGGTTTGATAAGTCCTTCTTTTTCATAATATCGCAGAAGATCTGTACTTATATTGTAAAGTTTACTAATTGTTCCTATCTTATAGAGTTTCATTTTATATCCTCCTTACAAAAAAATAAGATCTATAATTATTTTAGATAAATTTAATAATTTAATTTATCTGTTGACCTTAGAACCGTTCTAGGGTTTATAATGGTTCTAAGGAGATGTTTTTTATGAATAAAATTATTGAAAAAAAGGGGATTGGAAAAACCCTTTTCAAATATGCTTTTCCGTCGATACTTTCTATGTGGATATTTGCCCTTTACTCTATCGTAGATGGAATATTTGTAGGAAAAGGTGTCGGTTCTAAGGCTTTGGCTGCAGTAAATCTATCTATGCCTTTTTTAAATTTTTCATTTGCTATTTCAATTATGATCTCAATAGGTGCTTCTACACTTATTAGTTCATATCTTGGGAAGGGAAAGATTCAAAAATCTAGAGATCTTTTTACATCTACAATTTGTTTTTTAGGAATTATAGGAATTATAATTTGTGGAATAAGTTTTATCTTTCGTTATGAACTAGCCAGTTTTTTAGGTGCAGAGGGTGAGATGATCCCCTTAGTTGTAGAATATCTAGGTACAATCTTAATTTTTAATACATTTTATCTTATTGCCTATGCTTTGGAAATTCTTATTAAGGTAGAAGGAAAACCTATGGTAGCAATATATGTAGTAAGTATAGCTGCTATTACCAATATTATTTTAGATTATTTATTAGTGATAGTATTTCCCCTAGGACTTAGAGGAGCTGCTATAGCAACAGGTGGAGCTCAAATTACTCAGGTAATCGTTCTTATCTCTTTTTTCTTAAGAAAAAATTCAAATTTAAAATTTGTAAGAGTAAAATTAAGTTTAAAAAAATTGTTTTGTTTGATGAAAATAGGAGTTCCCGATTCAATTACAGAAATTTCTGTAGGGTTTATCATATTTGCGTTTAACAGGGTAATATTTAAATATTATGGTAGTAATGGTTTAGCAGTTTTTAGTGTTATTGGCTATATAAATAACCTTGTGCTCATGACTATGATAGGTCTTACCCAAGGGATGCAACCTATTATTAGTTTTTTAAATGGTCGAAAAGAACGTAGTAAAAATAAAAAATTACTTTTTTTAACTTTAAAAATTGCATTTATAACTGGAATATTTTTCTATATAGTTATCTTATTTTTTAGTAAATATATTGTTTCACTTTTCTTTAATGATCCTATCCTTATAAAATTAGCTTTAGAAGCTAAAAAATTATTTTCTATTTCATTTATTGTTGTTGGTATCAACATTGTAGCTTCTGGATTTTTTACAGCAATTGAAAGTCCTAAGAGAGCAAGTATCATATCACTAACTAGGGGAGTCATATTTATAATAATATTATTGGCTGTTCTCCCTTATTCATTTGGGAAATATTCAATATGGATAGTAACACCATTATCTGAATTATTGACACTATTTATCTCTATAAGATTTCTTAATTTTTATAAAAATAAAAGAATTTCAACGACTCAAGGTGTATAAATTAATATAGTTCTATATAATATTTACTTAATTTTTCATAGTCTACGACGATGATCCTTCTATTATCTTTTATTATTAAACCTTTATCAATAAATTTTTTTAATACTCTATTGAGATGTCTATAACTAGTTCCTAAGATCTGAGAAAGATCGTTAAAACTTGTAGACTCCAATAAAATTTTATCTCCTTTTTCCACAGAATGGGCAATAATATAGTTAGCTAAAACATGCTCAAAACTATAGGAAGAGGAGATAATATTAGAGTTTACTGTAGCTTGTAATTTATTTAGAGTAGAGTTGTACAGGTATTTCCAAAATTTTGGATCATCTTCAATTAATTTTGAAAAAATACTCATACTGATACCTATTACAGTTGTATCTTCAGTGGCAATAATGTCATATTTTGAATATGGACTATTTATTATCTCCATCTCCCCTAACATCTCTAGAGGTTTACTATAATCAATCAAAAGAGATTTTCCATTTTCCAAATTTAAAACAATTTTTGTTCCCCCACTAACTAAGAGGAAAAAGTAATTTACTTTTTCAGAGGAGGTAAACAGATGTTCGCCTTTTTTAAATTGATAGAGGGACATATATTTTTCTAGATTATCAGAGAATATAGCATTGATGTTGTATAATTCGATATATTTTTTTAATAGATTAGAACTGTTAATTATTTTCATAGATTCCACCTTTGTTTATTATTATTATACTCTAAGAAAGGACATAAGACCTATTTTTCTTGATAGAGTTATACTATCATATTATCACAAAAAAATAAATCAACTCATATATATTTGTGATCTGGACAAAAGTTTCTACGGCTAACCTAAATTAGCCACTATGAGTAAATTGGAAACAGTTTACTTTTGGTAAGCTGTTTTTATTTTTGTATAGATATAAAATATTATTGATTGTTTTAAAATTAGGAGGAATAAAAGTATGAAAAGGACAGTATTATTTTTAATAGGTTTAAGCTTTATATTGCTGACTGCATGTGGAAAAAAAGAGAACACTAAAAATATGGAAGGTAAAGATATAAAAAAAGTTGATTATAAAGTAGGGATAGTCCTTGGTTTAGGTGGATTAGGAGATAAATCTTTTAGTGATTCAGCTTATAAGGGTCTTTTGAAAGCAGAAAAAGAATTAAACGTAAAAATTAAATATGTAGAACCTACAACTCTTTCAGAGTTTGATCAATTTTTTACTGAGTTTGCAGAAGCAAACTATGATCTTATAATTGGTATAAGTTTTGATGCTGAAAAGGGAATCGAAAAGGTAGCGAAAGAATATCCAGAGAGTAATTTTGTAATTATAGATTCAGTTGTAGATTTGCCAAATGTAAAATCTATAATCTTTGATCAAAAACAAGGATCTTTTTTAGCTGGAGCATTGGGACAGATGGTAAGTAAAGATAATTCATTAGGATTTATAGGAGCAGTAGAGGTTCCAGTAATAAAAAGTTTTTATGAGGGATATGAGCAAGGAGCTCACTATATGGATGAAGATATTGAGGTAAGGGATATATATGTCGGTGGAAGTAATCCATTTAATGATCCTGCTAGAGCAAAAGAGCTTGCTATATCAATGGCAGAAAATAATGTAGATGTTATTTTTACTGTGGCAGGTGGATCTGGAAGAGGAGTTGTGGAAGCTATAAAAGGTAGAAAAGACCTATATGGAATCGGTGTAGATTCAAATCAAGATAGAGAAGTAGAGGGGAAAATTTTAACTTCCATCTTAAAAAGGGTAGATGTATCTGTATTTAATGTTATTTCAGAGGGATTAAATGGTAAATTTACAGGAGGAATAGATACTTTAGGATTAAAAGAAAATGGAATGGGAACTACTGATTTTGAGTTTTCTAAAGAGATCATTGGAGAGAAGAATTTAGCTAAATTAGAAGAAATAAAAAAAGATCTTATCTCAGGAAAGATTGAAATAAAATAAATAAAAAGAGGATGACTTATAAGTAGAATTTTACTTGAGTCATCCTTTTTTTGAATATAAAAATATTATAAAATTTTGTTTATTTTCTTAAAGAACCGTATATATTTTTTATCCATAGATCAAATTTTTCTCCCTTTTCAAACTGCATAACATCATACATTTCAGGAGCTACTAAGATAAATTGTTTTTTGAAATCTTCTAAATTAAAACCTTCCATCTCTTTATCTTTTTTTATTCTAGAAAATATTTTATTAAAATCTTTAGATTGGTATTTTATATTTTTTTTAGTTAAAGATATTGGTTTTTGATTTTTTGTTAACTTATTGATTTGACAGATTTTTAAACCAGCTTCCTTAACTGAAGACACTTTATCGTGTAAAGTTAACTCAATTATTTTATCTTTTAGAGATTGATACTTAGGATCATTTAGATCATAATCTTTTACTGCTCCTTCTAATGTTTGTGCTCTCACTTCCCATGATGTTTTACAATTTAAATCTTTTAAAATTTTTTTTAATGTTTCTTTTGTCTCATTCATTATACGCCGCCTTTGATATTAATTATGTTTAAGTTTAATTCTATATTTTAAATTAAAAAAAGTCAATTTTAAATTTAAATTATTAGGTAGTTTTCTTACATCTCCTTAGCATATTTTTTTATGGCATCTTTATCTAATGTAACAATACTTTTTCTATTTTTTTTAATTATTTCTGCATCTGTAAAAAACTTTATAACTCTAGTAAGGTTACGATAACTAACATTTAGTTCCTCCGACAATTCATTTAAAGATTTAAAATTAATGAGATGATTATTTTTAACTAGATAAAGGGCTAAAATATTTTTTAAATTAAATCCTTCCTTTAAAAGGATAGCTCTATTTGTTGTTAATAATTTTTGAGTAGAAGCTATACCTAAAAATCTCCATAATTGGGAGTTATCCTTTAAGTAGATCTCAATATTTTTAAATGAGATACTCATAATCAAGGTGTCGTTAGAGTTGGCAGTTACGTCAAATAGCATAGGAGTTTGTCCTAAATATTCTACATCTCCAAATATTTCTGGTGGAGATAACTTATTTATAAAAATACTCCTACCACTTGCTAAAAAAGAATGGATATCTACACCTCCAGAAACAATGAAATAAATATGTTTTACATCATCTTTAGCATTGACTATTACTTCTCCTAAAGAATATTTTTTTAGTTTAAATAGTTTGATATTTTCCTTAGAAAATAAATTATTTAATTTATGTGTATATATAAATTTTTCTATAATTTCATTATTTTTCATCTATTACCTCCATTTCTGCCACCTGTCCTATAATTAACCTATAAAATCTTATATCATATTTTTATAAGAAAATCAAAGTAATAATAATAGTTTAACAGGAAATAAGAAAATATAAGTTATATTATATATACATAGATATATTATATAGGGGGATTAAAAATGAGAATAGTTGACATTATCCAAAAGAAAAGGGAAAAAGAAATTTTAACCGATGAAGAGATAAGATTTATACTCGAAAATTATCAAGCAGGAAAGGTACCTGATTATCAAATTGCATCTTTTTTAATGGCAGTTTATTTTAATGGTATGACTACAGAGGAACTAAAAATATTTACAGAAACTATGATAGATTCAGGAGAAACAATAGATTTTCCTGGGGTGGAAAAATTCCTCATCGATAAACATTCTACAGGAGGGGTAGGAGATAAAACAACTATCGCTTTGGCTCCTATATTTGGTGCACTAGGAATGGGAACAGCTAAACTTTCTGGTAAGGGATTAGGTCATACTGGTGGAACTATAGATAAATTTGAATCGATCAAAGGATTTAAATTTAGTAATACAAAGGAACAACTAATAAAAATAGTAAATGAAACAGGAACAGGACTCATGGGACAAGCAGATACAATAGTTCCTTTAGATAAAAAACTTTATGCATTAAGAGATGTTACAGCTACTGTATCTAGTATTCCGCTTATTGCTAGTTCTATAATGAGTAAAAAATTAGCAGTTCATGCTGATGCAATAATTTTAGATGTGAAGGTAGGATCTGGAGCATTTATGAAAGATCTTATAGAAGCACGTAAATTAGCTCAAACAATGTATGATCTGGGAAAAGCATTTGATAGAAATATCGTTTGTATGTTAACTAATATGGATGAGCCCCTTGGAAATGCAGTTGGAAATTCTTTAGAGATAGTAGAAGCTGTGGAAACTCTAAAAGGAAATGGGCCTGAAGATTTTACACATTTAGTAGAAGTTTTAGGAGCACAAGCTCTTATCTTAAAGGGTGATGTAAAAACTTTGGAAGATGGAATAAAAAGAGTAAAAGAAGTTATAGAAAATGGTGAAGCTCTTAAGATGCTGAAAAAATTTATAAAGGGAAGTGGAGGAGATCCAGATATTTGTGATGATTACTCACTCCTTAATATAGCAACAGAAACTTTTGAATTTAATGTGAAGGAAAGTGGATATATAAAACATATAGATGCAGAAAAAATAGGTAAGGCTGCGATGATGCTTGGAGCTGGAAGAGCTACAAAAGATGATATAATAGATCATTCAGTTGGATTAATTATGCATAAAAAAGTAGGAGATCAATTTGTATCTGGAGAATCTATCTTAACTCTATATCACCAAAATAATATGAGAGATGAGATATTAGAAACTTTAAATAGTGCCTTTGTATTCTCTAAAGAAAAAGTAGAAAAAATTCCAACAGTATTAGGTATGATAGGATAGAAATAATTTAAATGAAATGAATAAAAAAAATAAAAAATGGAGGAGTAAAAATTATGGAAATAAATAAGTATATAGATCATACAGTATTAAAGGCAACTACGACAGAGGCAGATATAATTAAATTATGTAAGGAAGCACGTGAGTATAATTTTTTCTCAGTATGTGTAAATGGATCATATGTACCCTTAGCTAAAAAAGAACTAGAGG
>ASRL01000196.1_pt1 | contig 11521 bp, 10 predicted proteins | sample 692978 | NCBI WGS metagenome assembly ASRL01 (sample SAMN02169241, study PRJNA158439) | bioreactor metagenome | isolation source: day 67 sample from continuous culture bioreactor inoculated with sediment... | place: Germany: Bremen | reverse complement strand
ATTTAATCCTATTTATTGTAACATAATCCTTAGTTTTTCGATAGGATTACTTAAACACTTCCCCTGCTTCTAAATACCATAATAGTAGATCAAAATGATCCATGGGGATCTTAGTTTTTTTACAATAATCTTTAATTTTTTTTTCTATCTCTAAATATTTTTTAGGAGTTATAGTTTTAGGAATCTCATCTATTACTCCTAATCTCATTATATTTTTTAATATATGTCTATCTAAAATTGCTATCTCATCTCCAAATCCTATATTTCTAAGAAAATGACTAGCTTCTTTATATCCAATTCCCTTTATATTTTTTATCAACCAAATTCTTTTTTCAAAAACGTCTCCAATCTTATCTACCAATGTTTTAGTTATTATTCTTCCCTCTTCATCTTTCATAAATTCACGAAGGGTAACCAAATTTTTTGCTTTGGTATTTTTAAATCTTACTGTATTTAGATATGGTAGTAAATCATCTACCATTCCAGTCCAAAATACTCCAGCTTCTACCATTCCATCGATTGCTTTTTCTGCTCCTCTAGCTTTAGACTGAGGTGTTAGAATACAAAAAGCAAGTTCTTTATGAACGTCTTCATTGTTTCCATTAAACCAAATTTCCTTGTACCCGTCTATCCTAGCTTCTATTAACGGTTTTATTTTTTTATAGACTTCCCTTACCTCTATTAAATATTCATTACTCATCTATTATCCTCCTCGTTATTAATATTAAATTAAAATTGATTTAAACTAATTATACATTAATTTTTTTATCTTATCAGAAAAAGATTTAATTTTTTTAATATAAATATTATAGAGTATATAATATATCAATTTTATGGATAGATATTATTCATATTATTTATCAAAATTTGACAAACTGTAGATATATCCGTATAATTTATATATAGAATATATTATATATATTATTTAACAACTTAGGAGGTAGATATTTTGACGAGTAGAGAAATTTCTTTAAATAGAGCTAAAGAACTTAAGGGTACTATAGATGATTATTTAATTGCAAAAGATATGATACCAACTGGTATGAGCGAAAGTGTTAGAAAACAATTTCAAATTTCAAAGACCATCCTTTTAAAGCATTTTAAGGCTACAGAAAAGGATTGGAATGATTTTAAATGGCAACTTTCAAATAGAATCACAGATGTTAAAACTTTAAGCTTGATCTTAGATCTAAGTGAGGAAGAAAAAAAAGAGATTCAAAGTGTTGGAGATAAGTATAGATGGGCAATTTCACCATACTATGCCTGTTTACTTGATCCAAAAGATAGATATGACCCTATTCGATTGCTTGGAATTCCTGCATCTATCGAATTAGAAAATAACTCTGGAGATGCAGATCCAATGGGAGAGGAATATACTAATCCTGCTGGAACTATCACTAGAAGATATCCAGATAGACTTATTATAAATACAACTAATGAATGTGCAATGTATTGTAGACATTGTCAAAGAAGGAGAAATATAGGTGAAAGTGATAGTTCTACAAACGATAGAGATCTTTTAGAATCTATCGAATATATTAGAAATAATTCTGAGATTAGAGATGTTTTACTTACTGGAGGAGATGTCTTGGCTCTTTCAGATTCTAGATTAGAGTGGATCTTAGCTGAACTTAGAACTATTCCCCATGTAGAAATAATTAGGATAGGTAGTAGAACTCCTGTTACTCTTCCTCAAAGGATCACAGATAATTTAGTTAATATGATAAAGAAGTATCATCCAATCTATTTAAATACACACTTTAATCATCCAAAAGAAATAACTCCTGAAGCTAAGGCTGCCTGTGAAAAATTAGCTAATAATGGGATACCCTTAGGAAATCAAGCAGTTTTATTAAATGGTATCAACAACAATAAATTTATAATGAGACTTTTAAATCAAGAGTTATTAAAAGTAAGGTGTAGACCATACTATATTTTCCATGCAAAACATGTTCAAGGAACTGAGCATTTTAATACATCTATAGATGATGGATTGGAAATAATGGAATATCTAAGAGGATTTACATCTGGGATGGCTATTCCAACTTATATTATTAATGCACCAAAGGGTCAAGGAAAAACACCTTTGATGCCTCAATATATGCTATCCCGTGGGACAGATTATGTTATGATTAGAACTTGGGAAGGCAAAGTTATTAAGTATGAAAACCATCCTACAAAAAATATAAAAGAGATCTATTAATTAAAAAAATTATCAGTAGCCGATTTATATTGGCTACTTTTTTTACCTCGTTATTATCTCTCATTCCTTGTTTTTTTATAAATCTTATGGTAATATAGATGAAATCAATTCTCGTATATTTTCTTGATAAGGAAGAAAGTTTCTACTAGCTGCCGTAAATAGCTAACTATGGGTGTAATTTAAAGAAAAATGTTTTCTTAATAATTTCACTCAATATGAGGTATTTAAAACATTTTTGGAGGTTTAATTAATTATGAAAATATTACATGATACTATATTAAAGGATGGATTAGCTTTGTCAGACTCAATCTTAAAAGTTGATTCATTTATTAATCATCAAATAGATCCTAAACTCATGAACTTAGTAGGAAAAGAGTTTGTAAAAAGATTTCAAGATAAGAAGATAGACAAAGTTTTAACTATTGAAGCTTCTGGAATAGCACCTGCTATGATAACTGCTTTAGAATTAGGAGTTCCTATGGTCTTTGCTAAAAAACATAAACCAATTACTATGGATAATTTTTATTCAACTACAGTATATTCATTTACTAAGGAAAAAAATTATAATTTAACAGTTTCAAAAGAATTTATAAAAGAAGGGGAAAATATCCTTTTAATAGATGATTTTTTATCTGCAGGAAATGCAATACTTGGTCTTAGAGATATAGTAAATCAAGGTGGTGCAAATGTTGTAGGAGTTGGAATTGTTATTGAAAAAGGTTTTAAAGAGGGTAGAAAAAATCTTTTAAAAGAAGGATTCCATCTAGAGTCACTTGCCATTGTAGAAAAGATGGAAAAAGGTAAGATTACATTAAATAAAATTAAATAAAATTTTAGATGAAATAAGTTCTCTACGTCGATATCGACATAGAGAACTTATTTTTTTTAGCTTATGATATTTTTAATTTTTTTAGCTAAACCTTTTAATTTTTTCACAGAACTTCCACAGATAGCAATTCTAATTCCATGGGCTACTTCAATTGGATATATATTTTCCTTATTTAGTTTCTCTAAATTTTCTTTGATTTTTTCACTTTCCATCTTTAAAGTAATAAAAAATCCTTCTTTATATGGATAAACTTCTAAACCAACTTCTCTAGCTTCCTCTAAAAATATTTTAGATCTTTTTTCTAATAATTTTATATAACTATCTCTCTCTTCTATTAATTTATCTTTTAAAATTTTATCAGATTGAATTTTTGAAAATAATTTCATCCCACCTTTAGGAATATTTGACCATATGCCTCTACATGTAAATTCATTTGCGGTCATATATTCATCTATATTTTTCTTTTCATTTGATATAAATACACTTCCTCCTACACGAAGTCCGTATTCAGTAAGTGTTTTAGAACAACTAAATGAAAATATAACTAAATTTTTAGGAGAAAGATCTATAAAGTTTTCCATATATTTACGACTTTCATTGTATCCCCTTACAGAATAATCTATATAAGCTATATCATTTAAGAGGACAAAATTTCCATCTTTTGATAGATCATTCATAAGATCTACAATATCCTTCCACTGGGAATTACTCATAGAATATCCTGTAGGATTATGACATGGATCGTTTATAACTGATAAAACTTTACCTTGAGCTTTCATTATCCTAGTTGCTTTTTCTTTAAAATCTTTAATATTAAATTCATCATTTTCATCAAATAGTTCATAGGTTTCTACTTTTAAATCGTGCTCTATTGCCATTATCTTATAAGATACCCAACCAATATTAGGAATGAGCACCGTTTGACCTGGATCTAATATATTTTTAAATGTAGAGCTTACAGATCCAGATCCACCAGGAGTTGCAAGAGCTCCTACATTAATAAATTTATATTCATATTGACCTAATACCCATGATTTCATCTCTTTTAAAAAGTCTCTATCACCAATAAAAGATTCTGCATATGGAGCTATATCCATGTTGCCTAAGTTTTTGTATACCTCACTTACAGAATCAAAAATAGTTAATCTACCATCTTCGGTACAAAGTGCTCCTAAGGTTACATCTATCACATTTTCTTCTCCATATTTAATTTTTGCATCCTGAGCTTTTTTTACCATGGTAAAAACTGTGTCTACTACATTTTTATCCTTTGATCTTTTAGCTAATACTCCCACGTAGACCTCCTTTTTATCTATTATAAATCAGTGTTTTTATTTTTTCATAAATTTTTAAAGTTTCATCTTCTGATATTTCTCTTTCTTGCCATATTTCCTCTGCTTTTATAGCTTGTCCCACAAGCATAAGTAAACCATTTTCGCTTACTTTAAAATCTTCTAAAAATTTAGTTTTTTCGGGATTATATACAAGATCTATACCAGCTTGGTATTCTTTTTTTTCCTCTTTTTTTATTACGCTAGACTCTATATTAGGATACATCCCACAAGGAGTACAATTAACTATTAAATTTTTTTCAGATATAAGTTGTAGTTCATTGTAAGATATAATATTCAAATTTTTAAAATTTTGAAAACTTATCATAGCTTTTTCTACATCCCTGGTAACTAAATAATTTTTACCACCGAGATCTTCTAAACATTTAATTACAGCTTTGGCAGATCCACCAGCGCCACAGATAAAGTTTTTTTTATCTTTAATATCTAATTTTAATTTGGTTATTATCATCTTGAATCCATAGTAGTCAGTATTATATCCAATTAATTTTCCATCTTTAGAGATAACAGTATTTACTGCTCCTATCTCTCTAGCTTCTTTGGATATCTCATCTAAATATTTCATAATATCTGTTTTATATGGAATAGTAATATTGATTCCTAACAACTCTTTTTCTCTTAATTTTTTTATAACTTCTATTAAATTATCTGGAGATAGTTCTAATAAAGAATATTCATCATCTATCTTAAGTCTTTCAAAGATCATATTATGGATTGCTGGAGAGAAGCTATGTCCTAATTTTTCTCCAATTAAAGCATACTTATTTTTCATAACTACCAATCACCTCAAAATAGTTAGTTTTTTTCTCAATCTCCTTTATAGCATCCTTTAATATATTGTAGTTACCTTCTAATTCTACAAAAAAGATATATTCCCAAGGGGAATCTTTAAGAGGTCTTGATTTTATACTCAACATATTGATACCATCTTTACTAATTTCTCCTAAGACACTAGATAGATCTCCAGATCTATTATATGTAGAAAATGCTACCATGATTCTATTGTGTTCTTTATTTACAATTAGTTTATCTCCAATAACCATAAATCTAGTTGTATTATCTTCATGGGTATTGATATTTTTTACTAAGATATCTAAATTATAGATCTTTGCCGTTTCAGCACTTCCTATGGCACCTTTAGTTACGTCATTTACCTCACTTACATATTTTGCACTTATGGCAGTGTTATAATATGGAATTTCCTTATAGCCTCTTTCTTTTAAAAATGTTTGAGACTGTTTAAAACCTTGAATATGAGAATAGATCTCTTTGATATCATCTAATTTAGATCCTTTTACCCCTAAGAGATTATGATCTATTTTTAGATCTATAATATCTATTATATAGGCATTATATTTTTTCATAAGATCAAAGTTATCTGTAATATCTCCTGTATAGGAGTTTTCAATAGGAAGAACACCTCTTTCTATCTCTTTATTTTTTAATGCTATAAAGACATCTTCAAAGTTTTGATAAGAATTTAAAGATTCATCTATATATTTAGTTTTTAGTGCTAAATAACTAAAAGATCCTGGAATACCTTGATATCCAACTATTTCATCTAAACCTAAAATAGATTTTTGATAGTCTCTTGAGATTTCCATATTTTTTTCTAAAAACTTAATATAATGTTTTTTTAATTTTTCATCTGTGACTCTTTTAGAATTTTTTTCAATAACTATTTTTTCCCTGGCGGTATCTAAAACATCCATCCCTTGATCTTGTTTATATTTTGCAATTCCTTCTACTATTTTCATTCTTTTTATAAATAGTTTAGCCATCTCTTGGTCTATTTCATTTATCTCAACCCTTAACTCATCTAATTTTTTCATTTTCATCATCCTAAGACACTACCAAAAAATCTAAAATTCCGATAGCTGCCATTGCTTCTACTACTACTAAAGCTCTAGGAACTATACAAGGATCGTGTCTTCCTATAATTTTAAATTCTGTTTCAGTATTATTTTTCATATCTATGGTTTTTTGAGGTCTTGATATAGAAGGAGTTGGTTTTATAGCTACTCTAAAGTTTATAGGCATTCCATTAGTGATTCCACCTAAAATTCCACCGTTATTATTAGTTTGAGTTATTACTTTATCATTATCTATATAGATATCATCGTTAGCTTCACTTCCAAATAGATCTGTTATTTTAAATCCTGCACCAAATTCTACACCTTTTACAGCTGGGATAGAATACATAAGTCCAGATAGTTGACTCTCAATAGAATTAAAAAACGGGTTTCCTATTCCAGGTTCTATACCTATAATAGAGCACTCGATTATTCCACCTAAGGAATCTTGCTCATTTTTTGCTGCTAATATTTTTTTTCTACTGAGATCTTCTAAATTTTCATCTAAAAATGGAAGTTGTTTTTCAGATAATTTTTTAAAATTTTCTTTATTTAGATCCTCTTCACAAAAATCTCTATCTTCAAGATCTTTTATACTTTTTATATGGGTACCTATATGGATATTTTTATCTCTTAATATTTGTTTTGCTATTGCTCCTGCAAATACAATAGGAGCTGTCAATCTACCTGAAAAATGTCCCCCTCCACGATAATCATTGTATCCGTCATATCTTTTGTACCCAGTATAGTCAGCATGAGCTGGTCTAGCAATATCTTTTATCTTATTATAATCTCTTGATTGTTGATCTCTATTTCTAATTAAGATACTAAGAGGTGCTCCTGTAGTATAATCATTAAAATATCCACTCAATATTTCAAAAGTATCAGCTTCTTTTCTGGCAGTTGTAAGTTCATTTTTACCTGTAGCACGTCTTTGTAACTCAAATTTAATTAGATCTAGATCTAATTTTACTCCTGCTGGTAGTCCATCAATAGTTATTCCTATCCCTACACCGTGGGATTCTCCAAACAATGATAACTTTATATTTTTTCCCCAAGTTGATCCCATTATTTCACCCTTCCCTTTACAGTTTTTATTTCTCTATTATTTCCATATTTCCATTTAATTTTTCAAAATCTTTCCAAAAATCAGGATAAGATTTTTTTACTGAATCAGCACCAGTTAAAATAATTGGTTTATCACATCTACTACTAGCTACTGCTAATGCCATAGCAACTCTGTGATCGTTCCAAGCATCTACTTCTACTCCACCCTTTAAATTTTTAACACCTTCTACGATCATTCCATTTTCAGTCTCCACTATCTTAGCACCTAATTTATTAAGTTCAGTTGTCATAGAAGTTATCCTATCAGATTCTTTTATTCTTAGTCTTCCAGCATTAATTATTTTAGTAGTTCCCTTACTTAGACTAGCTAAAACTGCAACTATAGGGCCTAAGTCTGGGCATTGACTAAGATCAACTATTGCTCCAATAGATTCTTTACCTTTTATACTTATTACATCTTCATCTATAGTTAGATCTCCACCCATATCTTTTAATATTTTTATTATTTCCCTATCACCTTGGAGTGAATTAGGATTCATTCCAAAACAATTGATACCATCATTTAAAAATCCAGCTACTAACCAAAAAGCTACTTGAGAAAAATCTCCTTCAACTCTATAGTCTTGTGCTTTATATTCTTGATTTCCACGAACAATAAATCTTTCATAATTTTCATTGATTATTTCTATACCAAATTTATTTAAAATATCCAAAGTTAGATCTATATATCCTTTAGATTCTAGATTAGTAGTTATTACTATCTCAGAATCACCGTCTAATTTTGGGAGTGTATAGAGTAAACCTGTTATAAATTGAGAACTGATATCTCCCCTTACTTCAAATCTTCCTGCTTTTAACTTTCCATCAATAGTTAATGGAAGTTCTTCTACACCATGACTATATTTTATATTTTGTTTGTCAAAAATTTCATGAAAGACATTGAGTGGTCTAGTAGCTAATCTTCCTTCACCTACAAAAGTTACTTTTCCATCTGCCAGTAAAGATATAGGAATCATAAATCTAATTGTAGATCCTGATTCTCCGCAATTTATAGTACTATTTATTCTTTTTAGATTTTTAGATCCTGTAATAACTTCATAGTCTTCAAATTTCTTTATATCTACACCCAAATCTTTCATTGCTTGAGTTGTTACTATTATATCATTTGAAAAATTAAGATTTGTTATTATACTACTTCCATGAGCTAATGAACCTGCAATTATAGCTCGATGTGCTAGACTTTTAGATGGTGGTATCACCACATCTCCTTTTAATTCATTTGGAACTATATTTACTTTCATTTCTACCCTCCTACCCTACATAAACACTATTTATAAAAAGTTATATAATATTATACAAAAAATAATCTAAATTCTTTTAGTTTATCTTTTATTTAAGTAATTTCTCGGTTATTTCTTTTTCTGATATTTTTTTAATTTCTACACTACCTACTTCAGATAAAAATATAAAATTTAATATCCCTGATATATTCTTTTTATCTGTTTTCATAATTTCTACAAGATCTTTTAATTTAACTTCATCTTCTATGGGAAGATTATAATTTTGTAAAATTTCTTTTATTTTTTCCGATTCTCCAAGTTTTGTTATGTTTAATCTTTCTCCTAATCTTGTGATCTCATACATTCCTATAGATATTGCTTCTCCATGGGTATATTTAGTATAATTATAATATTTTTCAATGGCATGACCTAGAGTGTGTCCAAAATTTAAGATCATACGAAGTCCCATATCGAGCTCATCTATCTCTACTATTTTTGCTTTAATCTCACAACATCGTTTAATAATTTTTTCAATATGGTTCATAGAATCTTTTATATCTTTTTTATCTAGTAAAAAATTAAAAAATTCATTGTCATAGATAGCACCGTATTTGATTACTTCTGCCATACCACTTCTGACTTCTCTTTCATCTAGTGTTTTAAGTAGTTCTGGATCGATAATTACCATCTTTGGTTGATAAAAACTTCCAACTAAATTTTTACCTCTATTTGTATCTACTGCCACTTTTCCTCCTACACTACTATCTACTTGGGCTAATAATGTAGTTGGAATTTGAATGAAATCCATTCCTCTATATATTGTAGAAGCTGTAAATCCAGCTAGGTCTCCTACAACTCCACCACCAAAAGCTATGAGTAGGTCTCCTCTTTTTATTCCTGAATCGACAATTTTTTCATATACCTCTGTTAGAGTATTAAAATTTTTATTTTCTTCCCCTGCATTAAAAACTACTTTTGCAGTTGTGTAACCTGTATCTTCTAAATTTTTTATTAACTTATCTCCATAGAGTCTATCTACATTTGTATCGGTAACTACAACTATTTTTTTCTTCTTGTAGACCTTTGATATATATTTTCCAACTTCTGAAAATATTCCTTTCTCTATAAAAATATCATAGGATTTCTCTTCTAAATTTATATGTAATTTCTCCATCTTTAAGATATCTCCTTTCTCCTTAGAGTAGATTTTTTAAATTCTTCTTTTAAAGATTCACTATCTTCTTTCTTTAGAGCATCTTTTATTATATCTAAACTTTCTTCAAATTTTTCTATTTTTTTTATGAGATTTTTTCTATTACCCATAAATAAATTATCCCATAGATCTTCATTTATCATAGCTATTCGAGTAAGATCTCTAAATGAATCTCCTATAAATACATTGGTATCAAAGTTTTTTTCATCGGAGTTAACTAGAGCAACTGCTATTGCATGGCTTAGTTGACTAGTAAAAGATATTATCTCATCATGTTTTTCAGGAGTTATTCGAGTAACCATTTTAAATCCCATCTTATATGCTAATCTTTCTATTAGATCTAAATTTTTAAGGTGGTTAGAAGGATGGGGAGTTATTATAAAATTAGCGCCACTAAATATTTTTTTATCTGAGTTCCACACTCCTTGTACTTCCCTTCCTGCCATGGGATGCGCTCCTACAAAATCTATATTTGATGGAAGTTTTTCTACGACTCTATCTATCATATCTCCCTTGACACCTACTGCATCTGTAATAACAGAATTAGATTTAAAATTATCTTTATTTTTCTCTATAAATTTCTCTACTAGATTGGGATAGAGACAAATTACTGTTAGATCACTTTTAGATAGAGGAATTTTAGGATCTACAAATCCCTTGTCTATTATTTTATGAGATTCTGAGTAGGAAAGAGCTTTTTCATCTAAATCTATCCCATAGATTACATCAAATTCATCTCTCAATGCTTTAGCATAGCATCCACCTATAAGTCCTAATCCTACTATACTTAACGTTTTTTTTATTTCTTTCATCTCATTCCCCTTTCTCTAATATTTTTATTTTGTTTTAATTTTAATCTTCCTCTAATCTAATTTTAAATTAGAAGAAGATCAAAAGGAAAATTAATTACATTTTTTTATTTACTACTTCTAATATTTTTTTTACATCTATTACTAGATCTTCAAATTGTTCTGGTCTAAGAGATTGTGCTCCATCGCATAATGCATTTTCAGGATCGTTATGTACCTCGATCATTAGTCCATCGGCTCCTACTGCTGCTGCTGCCATGGCTAATTTTTTTACCATCCATCTTTTTCCTGTAGCATGACTAGGATCTACAATTACTGGTAAGTGACTTAATTTTTTTACTGCCAATACTGCACTTAGGTCAAGCGTATTTCTTGTAAATTTTTCATATGTTCTGATTCCTCTTTCACATAAGATTACTTTTTCATTTCCCCCTGCCATAATATATTCAGCAGACATCAACCATTCTTCAATTGTAGCAGATAATCCTCTTTTTAATAAGATTGGTTTATCGATCTTTCCAAGAGCTTTTAAAAGATCAAAGTTTTGCATATTTCTGGCTCCCACTTGAATAATATCTACTTCTCTAGCAAACCTTTCTACTAGATCTACTGACATGATTTCAGTAACTATTGGCATTCCAGTTTCTTTTCTAGCTTCCTTTAATAACTCCAATCCTTCTAATTCCATTCCTTGAAAAGCATATGGAGAAGTTCTTGGTTTGTATGCTCCACCACGTAAAATTTGAGCTCCTGATTTTTTTACTGATCTAGCTACTTCTAAAATTTGATCTCTTGACTCTACAGAACAAGGACCAGACATGATAGTAAAAGTTCCTTCACCTATTTTTATTCCATTAACATCTACTATTGTAGATTCCTCTTGCATTTTTTTATTGGCTTTTTTAAATGGTTCT
>ASRL01000195.1_pt1 | contig 11583 bp, 11 predicted proteins | sample 692978 | NCBI WGS metagenome assembly ASRL01 (sample SAMN02169241, study PRJNA158439) | bioreactor metagenome | isolation source: day 67 sample from continuous culture bioreactor inoculated with sediment... | place: Germany: Bremen | reverse complement strand
GATGCCGGGACCGCAGTGGGTGCTGCCGCCTATGTTTCACAGCAGCGCGGCGTACCAGTGGAAAAGATGGAGCATGTCTATCTCGGCCCTGAGTACACTAACGAAGAGGTGATCGCTGCCTGTGCTAAACATCCAGGACAGCCGCAGTGGCAAAAAATTGATAACGTACCTGAACATATCGCCAAAATCATGGTGGATGGTAATCCAGTCGCTTGGTTTCAAGGCCGCATGGAGTTTGGTCCACGTGCCTTAGGCGGCCGCTCAATTATTGGTTGCCCAAGTATTCCGAATGTCGCTGACCGGATTAACGCACAAATTAAGTTTCGTGAACGCTGGCGTCCATTCTGCCCATCTATGCTCGACACGGTCGCGCCGCAGATGCTGAAAGTCGACCACCCATCACCTTTTATGACCTTCACTTTTGAAGTCAGTGATGAATGGAAGGAGCGTGTACCGGAAGTGGTTCACGAAGACGGCACGTCGCGCGCGCAAGTGTTAGAGCGTGAGTACAATCCACGCTGGTACGACTTGATGCTGGAGTTGGAAAAGCTGACGGGCAATGGGGTATCACTGAATACCTCGCTTAACCGCCGCGGTGAAGCCATGGTCTGCTCACCAAAAGACGCTTTGGATATGTTCTACGGCTCGGATCTACAGTACCTGATTATGGAAGATATTTTGGTGGTTAAGGACACAGTGGTTGCTGAGAATGTCTAGCTCCCAGTCTACAACTGCAGAACAATGGGTTCTGCAGTTTAGCCATGGCTATGATGGGCCGTTCCTAGACTGCTCCCGTCAGTATGCCGTGCTGTTTAAAGATACTGAGTATAAAGTCTGCACGGTCTATTTAACTGGTAAGCCCTGTGATGAAGTGGTTAAGGGCAGCGCCTCTGATGAAGTAATTTTTTTAAATTACAGCAGTAAACAAGTACGTGGGCTCAAGCTCGCTGCGATTGCTGATTTTAAAAAGATTGTTGCCAGCCGCAACTTTACCCTGTGCATTGCACACCGCTTTAAGCCGATATATATCGCGCTATTGGGCTCAAAACTACCGGTTATTGGTGTGCACCACGCCTTTGGCGATTATAAACGCCGCTCGCGGCAGTGGCTGGCCAATCACTTTCGTGATCGTCTGCGCTTGCTCGGAGTTTCTAACGCCGTGCGTGATGATATGCGTGCGTGCTTGCCAAAGTTTAAGCCTGAGCATATCGAGACGCTGTATAACCGCATTGATGTAGAGGCAGTACAAGCAGAACAAGTCAGCCGTGAAGAAGCACGTCAGCATCTTGGCCTGCCGTTGGACGCTTGGATTGTTGGCAACGTGGGGCGTTTACATCCCGATAAAGATCAAACCACACTGATCAAAGGCTTTGCCAAAGCATTACCAGAGCTACCAACGGGCAGCATGCTCGCTATTATGGGTAGTGGCCGCTTAGAGCAGCAGCTCAAACAGCTGGCTATCGATCTGGGTATTGCTGATAGCGTGCGCTTCCTGGGCCAAGTCGCTCGTGGTCGACGTTATTTTAAAGCATTCGATCTGTTTGTCCTGACCTCAGACCATGAACCCTTTGGTATGGTGCTGCTAGAAGCCATGGCCGCTGGTGTGCCTGTTATAGCTACGGACTGTGGTGGGGCGAAGGAGGTAGTGAGTGATCCTGAATGTTTGTTTGAGTTGGGGGAGTATAGAGAACTGGCCTTGTTAATAATAAATACAGCCAGCTCAAGCTATTTAAGCAGTGAAATCTTTAAATTTACTGACGAAGTAGCAACTATTGAAGTCAAGAATATTTTAACGCGGTGGAATTGTACATGAATGCGTTGCCAGAACTTAAAGGATTATTTAAAGGCCCAGTTTTGATATTTGCGTCAGGGCCAAGCGCTCTTGATGTGCCTCTTGATGTTTTAAATAAAATTAACATAATTACAGTTAATGGTGCTGTTAAAACTTTGTTAAGAATGAATGTAAAACCTTTAGTTTATGTTTTCAATGATGGTTATTTTGTAGAGAATAATATTGATTTGATAAAAAGTGCTATTGATAATTGCAAGTACGTTCTAATGCCAAAGACTTTTCATCAAATGTATTTTTCTAGTTATGAGGGAAATATTTTCTATATTAATAGAGTTAACAGAGATGGAAGGCGCTTGCCTGACAGGGTGTTCTCCTTAAGTAAAATACTAGACAAAGAGTTGGTTTGTTCTTTTAGCTTGCTGAGTAAGAATAAAAATAGAATAGGTTTTAGTAAAGATATAAATAAGGGATATTTTTGTGGGAGAACTATCCCATATTTAGCTTTACAGGTAGCTTACTATCTAGGTTTTAATACTGTGTTCTTTGCAGGTCTAGATCTTAATGGAGCTTTGGGTCGGTTTTATGACACGGGATCAACAGGGCTTGAAACCACTTTAGATAATGATTATGAGAAATATATTTTACCTTCATTTTTAAAATATAAAAAAAACATAGAGTCTAAGAATTTTAAAGCTTATAATTTGTCAGAGTATAGTCGGCTTGACTCTGGTGTGGTAAATAAGGTAGATGTTAATTTTTTAAAACTTGCATGCGAAAAGGTAGAGTAGAAACAATATTTATAATTGATTATCTTGCTTTTATTTTTGCGGGGAGTAAATGAATATTAAGGAATATTGGCATCTTGAAGTGATTGGTGGTAGGCATAAAAAATTTAGCTGGTATCGATTGTTTAAAGCGTATTTTAAATCTAATAAAGAACAGTTTTTGTTTGAGTACAGATTGGCGCAATACATTTACTTGAAAAAAGGTAATAATTTACTAGTAAAATACCTTAAGCGAAGGATTAAAAAAAGATATCCTGTTGATATACCTGTGGAGTGCGTAATAGGTAAAGGTTTTTATATTGCACATTTAATAGGTATTGTTATTACAGATAAGGCGCAGATAGGCAGTGGATTTACTATTTTTCAAAATGTTACGATAGGACAAAAGAATAGTGAAGCCAAAATACTCATTGGTGACAATGTAACCATTGGAGCGAACAGCTGTATAGTAGGGCTAGATATGTTTATAGGCGATGATGTTGAGGTAGGAGCGTTTTCATTTTTAAATAAAAGTTTACCAAGTCGTGTTTTATATTATACGAAAAAAGAATCAGTTATTCATCATAAAAATCTTGGGATAGAATATATTGAATCTAGAAATACAAGAAACAGGAATAGATAATTTTTATACTTTGAGCATCTAGGTCGTATGAGATTTTTACTTTTAGTGCAGAAAGAACAACGAGTTATTTTAGATAGGCTTTATAGTGGTATATCTGAGAATATAAAATGTGATACGCACTGGCTTTCTAGTTCTGAGCAGGATAATCTGAGGCGATATTTTAAGAAGCATATCGTTCTAGAAAAGTATGACCGAGTTATAATCTTTTTGCGCTTTAAAAAAGAACAGCGGCAAGTCAAATTTATCCGAAGCATCCCTAATTTAGTTATTCTCGAACACGATGCTTACCAAAATTATATTACCTGCAAATATACAGGCAAATTCTCTAGTTATTATCGTAAGCTTCCTTGGGCACGTGTTTTAAGTTCCGGCGCTGCAGTAACACGCCGTTTACAGGGAGAAGGCGTTGACGCTGTTTTTGTACCTAAAGGTTATGATCAAGAGCTGCTTAGTAATCAAGGCATAGATAGAGATATAGAGTTGGGTTTCATTGGTAGCATTAAAAGTGCAACATACTCGCATCGTAAGTCTTTTTTAGAGCGGCTTGATCGTGAGGAAAAATTATTAGTTACACGAACAAGCTCTGGGCAAGAGTACGTTGATACACTTAATCGAATACGCTTTTTCGTCAGTGCAGATATTGGCATGGGCGAGTATATGATTAAGAATTTTGAGGCAATGGCGTGCGGCTGTGTATTATTTGCATATGATCAAGGGCAAGAAGAAAATGAAGCGCTTGGCTTTGTGGATATGCATAATATTGTTCTATATAAAGATATACAGAGTTTTAAGCAGAAGCTAGAACTGTTACGTGCGGACTTAAATAAAGCTCAATTTATTGCTGATAATGGTCAAAGATTGGTAGAGCAGAATTACACATTTTCTCGGATTGGTAAGTTAGTTGTAGAGGCACTGCTTGAGCCATTAAGGCCGCAGCCTAAGCTCAGTTATCTTCAAAAAATACGTAATAAATTGGGTATTTAATATGCTAGAGCAGCCTTCAGTTATTTTAATAGTTCCTTACTTCGGTCGTTGGCCACAGTGGTTTGAGTATTTTTTGAAAAGCTGCTCAAAAAACCCAACAATACACTGGCTATTTTATACAGACTGCTCGTTGCCTGAAGACGCTCCAGAAAATATTACATTTAAAGAGATTGAATTTGATGAGTATAAAAAATTAGTAAGTGAACGGCTCGGTATATGCTTTTTACCAGATAATCCATATAAACTTTGTGATTTAAAACCAGCGTTAGGCTATATTCATGAGCATGAAATAAAAGCATATGATTTCTGGGGAGTCAGCGATATAGATTTGGTATACGGTGATTTGAGAAGTTACTTCACTGGTGAGCAATTAAATAAGTATGAGTTTCATTCAACTCATAAACGTCGCGTATCAGGACATTTATTTCTGGCCAAAAATAATAAAAAAATGCGTGAAGCATTCATGCAAATAAAAGACTGGAAAGAACTGCTGTCTGATCAAGTGCACTATGCGTTAGATGAGGGTGCTTTTAGTCGACTTTTCATTAAGCACAAAAACTTGCCAAGTTTTTTATTTGATTTTCTTGCTAAATTTAATCCATGGGCAAGAGTAAGTAGCTTTATTGAAGCATTTTCAACACCAAACGGAAGGGTCCCGTGGCATGATGGCAGTTATAACTTTCCAAATAAATGGTATTGGAAGACAGGTAAATTGACTAACGATATAGATGGAAAACGAGAGTTTCCATACTTTCATTTTATTGCTTGGAAGCAAAACGAGTGGGCAGACAGTGTGGTTTTTGAGCAAATATCTGCAGCAGATACTGAATTTTGCTTAACTCGACAAGGTATTCACCAAGAGAATAGAAGGCCGTCAAATGATATTTTCTGAAGAAAGTGATGTTTCTATTGTTGTTACTAGCTGCGGCCGTTTTGACTTGTTGAAGCGAACACTTGAAAGTTTAGACAAATTCAATACGTACCCCATTAAAAAGATTTTTATTACAGAGGATTCGGGTAGCGATGAAGTCTATAGCTCCATCCCTCCTGCTTGGCTTCCATATACGCATGTTTTTGTTAATAAACCAAAACTCGGACAGCTAGCATCTATCGATCTCGCTTATTCAAATGTTGATACAGAGTGGGTTTTCCATTGTGAAGATGATTGGGAGTTTTATCGTGAGGGGTTTGTTGAAGATTCTATGGCTTTGCTGAAAGCTAACCCAGAAGCTTTGCAAGTATGGTTGAGAAGCCTAGCGCATGATCTGTCTATACATAGCCCCTATGTTTATGTAGATGAGCGGCAGCTTTTAAATGGAATAAGCTTTTTTCGATTAATGTCTAGAAAGGAAGATTGGCAGGGTTTCTCGTTCAACCCAGGATTGCGTCGTCTTGCTGATTATAAGCAGCATGCGCCCTATGCAGCATGGGCAGGTGAAAAAGATTTATCTAGAGTCTATGACGCAGAAAATCGCTATGCATTAATACTTGAAAATGATGCTGTGCTGCATACGGGCTTTGGAGCGCATGTAGTTGTGAGTGATGAAGCACGTAAGAAAAAAAGAAGGAAAAAAATTGAAAAACTTAAAAATTTAGTGTTTTTGATTTTAGGTCTATTTGTTGGCCTTTTATTAAATAGTTTTTAATGTTCGTATCGAGATAATGTATAAGCTGACGAGTTAAGTATTAATCAACTTGTAATATATTAATTAACGTGTTGAGTATTTTACATGCTTAAAATTAGAAGTTTTCTATTTAATTTAGATATAAAGAATCACTATTTTTCGTATGCACTAATATTATTTTTAATAAGTTACTTTGTTTTACCTACATCAAAAATGGTTAATAATGTCTATTATTTATTTTTAGCAGTGCCCGCGTTAATTTATTTTTTTTATACAAGGTTTTCTTTTTTAAAGCCTAATCTTGGTAGTGTTTTATGGTTTGCTTTTTTTATTATAGTGGCATTTAGTGGGTTTGTTAGCTCATCATCGGCACAGTTTTTCAAGCATATTTTATATGTAATGATCTTTGTATTGGTTTGTATGTATTTGGTTAATAAATCTTTTTTCTTTTCTGAAAAACTATTCATAACCTCATTCTGGCTGGTGTCTGCCTATGTTTTACTTTCAGCAGTATATTATTGGATAGTTGGAAAGTATGAGTTTGGTGAGCGGGTGTTATGGTTGCCAGCTCGAATGACCGGTCCAATATATACAAGCATGATAATTAGCGCCCTTTTCTCATTATGCTTGCCTATCTGGGTTAATAACAAACGTTTTTTAGAGTTTTTTTGCGCACTAGCAATATGCTTGTTTAATATAATGTTTGTTGTGCAAAGCAGAAGCGGGTTGGTATCTCTTATATTGGTTGCTGCTATTTATTTTGCATATGTTTTTTATAAGGCATATGGCGTAAAAAGAAGTTTTTTTATTTTTACACTACTGCTTCTAAGCGTGCTTGTTTTTACTTTTTTTATTGAAAGCATACCAGTCGTAAATAAACTTGTCGCTAGGGCCGATTCAGGTAGGTTTGAGCTTTGGATTAAACTCTTAGAGGATTTTGGTAATTGTAGTGCTTTTTTTGGCTGTGGCACAGATTTTGAAAGCGCAGCTACGATTGGTGGCTCTGCGCCCATTGCGCACCCACATAATGTCTTTTTATCTTTGCTACTATATACGGGTTTTCTATCGCTGATCATTTTTTTGGTTATATGTGCTTATAGTTTGTATTTGTCGTTTAAGCATAAGAGCTACTGGGGCCTGTTTTTACTATCCTCCATGATAGGACTTAATTTTGATGGTGGTCACTTAATTGGCAATCCTGATGAGTTATGGATGCTGTTAATTTTACCAATTGTGATGATTATGAATAGGACACAATCACTAACAAGCGAATAACAAATACTTTCTAGCGTAAGAGTGGCTGCGTAATAGTAAAACCTAGGTTAAAAAGACTTTGCTAGCCACTCTATATCCCTTTCATCCTTCCTCATATGCACAAAGTTCCTCTTCCTCTGCCACTGACTCAATGGCCGACGGAAGATCTTCATATCTGAAATATCAATCAGCCCCAACTCATCCTCGGGTGTAAGCACCACATTACCAAGATGAATCGAGCGAAAGTACACGCCCAAGTCCTGAATATGTTCAACAAACTTCAAAAAGCGCTCACGCAAATCATCTGGGTATTCAGTATCACCACGATAGATGTCGCGCAAGGTTCTGCCAGGCAGCGGATGGTAGTGCACAGCATCACGTTCAATGCTGGGGATACGGTATACCTGAATGATTTGCGGGCAGGGAATGCCGAGCTCTTCTAGTTTTTTTGCATTATCGGCAAAGCGTTGTGCATATGGCCAGATGGCTGCTGAGGTAATCAAGCGCTTGCGGCGAAACAGTTTTAAAAACGTGCCGTCTTGCAGGATCATGACTTTATCGCCAAAGCCGTCTTGCTCAATGACTTTGCAGTTTTCACGCAGGGCTAAATAGTCGTTATGGTCGAGCTTGTGCATGCAGTGGCCTTAATAGTTAAGCTGCGATCTTACCTGAAACAGTGTTATTGGGCATCTTTGAGTGCGCGTAACATGATGTTTAGCTCGTTTTTCCAGTCGCTTTGCGCAATCTTCAGTTGTTCGCCTAGCTTTGTATTATCTAACACTGAATAAGCAGGGCGTTTTGCTGGGGTGGGGTAATCGCTGGTAGTGATTGGTCTTAGCGAGGGCGCTTTGGCAATTAACTGTAATTCTGCAGCCTGGATAAAGATTTCTGTAGCAAAGTCGTACCAGCTACAGGTTGGTGCGCCGCTAAAGTGGTAGGTGCCCCAGGCGCATGTGCCGTTGTTTTTGTAATGCTGAGCAATCAGCCATAAGGCTTGCGCGATGCTGCGTGCGGATGTTGGGCCGCCGACTTGATCGCTGACAATGCTCAGCGCATCACGGTCTTGAGCTAGACGTAGCATGGTTTTTACAAAGTTTTGACCATGTAGGCCAAACACCCAGCTGGTGCGCAAGATGATGTGTTCTGGGCAGAATGCATGAATGGCTTGCTCGCCCAGCCATTTACTTGCACCGTACACGCTGCTTGGTGATGGCGTGTCTTGCTCTGTATAAGGATGTGTGTGTTCACCGGAAAAAACGTAATCGGTGGAGATGTGCAGTAGTGGGCAGCGTAAGCTGTTTGCTGCTTTGGCTAGATTTTCAGCGCCAAGGTGGTTAACGGCATGGGCGCGCTCGCTATCACTTTCAGCTTTATCTACAGCGGTATAAGCGGCCGCATTGATGATCAGCTGTGGTTTCAGGGTTTGTACGCTTGCCATCACCTGCGCGGCATCAGATATATCGAGATCGCTAGAGCCGAGGCCGTGCACTTCCCAGCTAGGTGGTTCAGAAAGCATCAATTCCTGGCCAACTTGGCCCTGTGCCCCAGTAATTAAAACCCGCATACAAACCTAGCCCCTATAAATGACATGTGCAGCAGGCAAAAGCCTATCTGCTAGTAAAAGATCAAGCAGTTTAGCAGAGCGTTGCATGATGGCGGTAGGTAGGTGAGTGATCTGCGCAGGTCTGTTGTTTGCCTGTGTTAGAATTGCCTCTTTAATTGTGCGGCTGGAGCCATTGGGATTATGTTGAGCTATTTTCGTCTGTACCGTGAGCGTGGCTGGCATCCCATCAATGCTAAAGAGTATCGCGCAGCCTGGTTGCGCTGGGGCGGTAGTGTCGCAACACATCCCGATGTAGTTGAGCGTTTATCTGATTTAGCAGGTATTGCGGTACGTTATCTGGGTTGCTCTGAAAAGGGTGAGTTGCAGGCTGCTGTACCAACATGGGGACGACATATCGCGCTCTCTAAAGCGGTACTTAAGCAGCAAAAAAAGCGAGGGGTGTTTGATTTAGGTAATGCGGAAATCATTCTTCCACAAGCACCAGACTCGACAATTACCTTGCGTCATAAAGCCCGCTATGTGTCTGAGTTGCATGCGCAGCGCATCTCTACGCTCAAAGAGCAAAAAGAAGGTTTGGCGCTGGCCCGTGAGCCTGAGGAGTACAGCAAAAAATTTCGCTATAACCAGCGCCGCGAGCAGCGTTTGTTAGAAGAACAAGGCGGGCTGATAAAGCCGATTGCTGCACTGACATCAACTGAGCAAGCGCAGATGTATACCGCTTTGTTTGAGAAGCGCTGGGGCTTTGCTGTGCCAGGCAAAGACTGCCTTGCTGAAGTATTTAGTTTGTTGGCTGAGTTTATGACTGGCAATTTTATTACAATTAATGATGAGCCCGCTGCGTTTCAAGTGTTGTATCGCGTTGAGGCGCCTGAGTGGATCAGTCTTGAATACATTAATGGTGGCGTCGACCCTGATTACAATTCGCTCAGCCCTGGCAGTGTCTTGAGTTTTGTAAATACGCAAAATGAGTGGCAGCATGCGCGTGAGCAGGGTAAACCACTGCGTTATTCTTTTGGTCGTGCCGATCGTGAGTATAAAGACCGCTGGTGCAATCGCGTTGCAGTATATGAGGTGTCCTGATGTCAGTGCGTAAACAGCAATTACTTAAACAACACCGCCGCAATAAACGCGTAGCCATGCTGGTGATTGTTGTGTGCTTGCTGATACTAGGATTGGCTGTGTCATTCTGGCTGTTGCCGCTCGCAGTGTTAGTGCTGTGGGTTGCGCATGAAGCCTGGTTTGCTGATCATTTGTTTTACGCGCCGCAAGATGACTACCAATATCGCTTCCCAGAGCATGTCGAGTCGATCAGTGTGCGTGCTGTTAATAGTTGCTGGCAGCTGGATAGTGAATCAGTTCCGCACGTGCAAGCGACTGTGATTGCCAAAGTACAGATCAAAAGCTCTTGGTTAGGGCGCTGGTTTGATCCAAGTATTCGTATCGGTAACGATCAACAAACATTTGAGCGCGGTGCGCAAGGTGTACGCTATTTTAATTTAACGGGGCAGGTTGATGCCTTGGTTGCTGACGGCCTGCCAGTGCAGGGGCGTTTTTGCAGTGTTGCTAGCGATGTGAAATTGTATGTGTTTAGGCAGCCGAGTCCGCTTGCGGAAAATATTATGATTCTCGCGCCGCATGCTGATGATGCTGAGTTGGCGGCATTCGGCCTGTACAGCAGTGCTGAGAACGTTAGTATCGTCACCCTGACTCAGGGTGAAATAGAAGCAGAACATTACCAGCGGTTAGGCTTATCACAGCAGCACGCAGCGCAGCTCAAAGGGCGTTTGCGTACTTGGGATAGCATGGCGATTCCGCTGTGGGGTGGTGTGCCGCAGGCCAATTGTGTGCAGCTGGGCTATTACTGCATGCAGCTTCCGAATATGGTCAAGCAGCCGGATGTGCCCTTTGCATCAAAGCAGTCAGGTGAAGCGGATATTCGCAGTGCGCGGCAGTTCAATGCAATGCAATTGCCTGCTGATGCTTCTGGATTGCCAACATGGCAGAACTTGGTCGCTGACCTAGCTGGCTGTTTAATGCACTTTAAGCCTGATGTTGTGGTGATGCCGCATCCGGAGCTTGATCCGCATGCAGATCATATCGCTACCACGCAGGCATTTTTTCAAGCGCTGGAGCAGAGCGACTGGCAGCCTAAGCGATTATTTTTGTATGCCAACCATTTGCATGACAATGATCGCTGGCCGATGGGAGATGCCAATATGGGTGTGGCGCTGCCGCCAGCTATGCTTGAACTGCCGGCCGATGAGCTGTTCAGTTTTGTTTTGAGTGAACAGCAGCAGCTGGATAAAGCCATGGCATTGTTGATGCAGCATGATTTACAGCCAGCGCAACCGCTTAAAAAGCGTGTGCGCCGCATGATTCAGCAGCTATTAACCGGACGTCGTTGGCCAAAGACTGGCGACAATGAGTTTTTACGTAAAGCTGTGCGCCGCCATGAGCTGTTCTGGGTGCGTGAGCTTTAAGCACGCATCACTAAATGCTACCGAATCGATCGCAGCGCTTAGAGGGCATTAAGGATGCCGTGCAGCAGCTGCCCAGCAAAACCAAGCTGATCAAGCCAATATACCTGGTGCACTAAGACAATCAACCAAAACACAGCTTGGTATGAGGTTTTCTTGGTTTTATGGCGTAGCAGCTGCTGAGCTAATAGGGCGCCAGGCCAGCCGCCAAACAGCTCAACCGCATGCAGTTGTTTTTCAGGGATGCGCCAAGCGCCATTTTGTGCGTTATGTTTATCACACCAGAGCTGCAAGACACTGAAGACGCTCATGCATACGTAAAACAGCAGCGGCCAAAGTACGGCATTGTGGCTAAAGGCTTGCCAAGTACCCATGGCTGGAATAATGCAGGTGATAACCAGTAGGGGTAAGGTTTTTTTTAGACGGATTGAGGTGTGCAAGCGCTGCCGGTGCGGTGCTGTGCCAGCCTCTGACATGCTT
>ASRL01000194.1_pt1 | contig 11592 bp, 8 predicted proteins | sample 692978 | NCBI WGS metagenome assembly ASRL01 (sample SAMN02169241, study PRJNA158439) | bioreactor metagenome | isolation source: day 67 sample from continuous culture bioreactor inoculated with sediment... | place: Germany: Bremen | reverse complement strand
TTCCAGGTACACCGGCGTGGCAAGAAGCGATCACCGGTGTAAGCCGCGAGAAAGTTATCCAGGTTGCCCGTGAGTTTGCCGATAACGCCGACAAAACCAAAGGTAAATCAATGATCATCGTCGGTGCGGCGATGAACCACTGGTACCACATGGATATGAACTACCGCGGCCTGATCAATATGCTGATCATGTGTGGTTGTGTCGGCCAAAGTGGTGGTGGCTGGGCACACTATGTGGGTCAAGAAAAACTGCGTCCACAAACTGGCTGGCTACCTCTGGCCTTTGGTTTGGACTGGAGCCGTCCACCGCGTCAAATGAACGGTACCAGCTTCTTCTATAACCATAGCTCGCAATGGCGCCATGAAAAAATGGACATGCATGAGATTCTTTCGCCAATTGCGGATAAATCTAAGTTCCCGCAACATGCGCTGGATTACAACGTGCAAGCAGAACGTGGCGGCTGGCTACCTAGCGCACCACAATTGAACCGCAACCCACTAGAGATCTGCCGTGAAGCAAAAGCAGCGGGCATGACAGCTCCTGACTACGTGGTTAAATCACTGCAAGACGGTTCTTTGCGCTTTGCCTGTGAGCAGCCTGACAACCCAGCAAACTTCCCGCGTAATATGTTTATCTGGCGTTCAAACCTGCTGGGCTCTTCCGGTAAAGGGCATGAATACATGCTCAAGTACCTGCTCGGTACACCAAGGCACGGTGTAATGAACGAAGATGCAGGCGCAGCAGGTTACAAACCTACTGAGATTGAGTGGGCTGAAGACGCTGCGATTGGCAAGGTTGACCTCGTCACCACCTTGGACTTCCGTATGTCATCCACGTGCGTGTATTCTGACATCGTCTTACCGACCGCAACCTGGTACGAAAAAGATGATATGAACACCTCGGATATGCACCCATTCATTCACCCGCTGTCAGCAGCGATTGATCCTGCGTGGGAATCCAGATCTGACTGGGATATTTTCAAAGGTGTGGCCAAGCGATTCTCCGAGCTGACTGAAGGTCATCTTGGCGTTGAGCACGATATCGTCACCATTCCAACTCAGCACGACAGTCCAGGCGAGTTAGCACAGCCTTACGGCGGTACTGACTGGAAATCCTCTGGCGAACCATTAGTGCCGGGTAAAAACGCACCAAACCTAGTTGTGGTTGAGCGTGACTTCCCGAACACCTACAAAATGTTCACCTCGTTGGGTCCATTAATGAACTCGCTGGGTAACGGTGGTAAAGGTATTGGCTGGAACACCGACGATGAAGTGACCTTCTTAGGTCAGCTGAATAAAGAAGTACTGGACGAAGGCGTGAGCAAAGGACGCCCACAAATTGACTCAGCGATTGATGCCTGTGAAGTTGTTTTATCGCTGGCACCTGAAACCAATGGCCATGTTGCTGTAAAAGCTTGGGCAGCTTTGTCTGAGTTTACCGGTCGTGACCACTCACACCTTGCTGTTGGTAAAGAGCACGAAGCGATTCGTTTTAAAGACATCCAAGTGCAGCCACGCAAAATCATTTCCAGCCCAACCTGGTCCGGACTTGAAGATGAGCATGTGAGTTACAACGCCGGCTACACCAACGTGCATGAGATGATTCCATGGCGCACCATCACGGGTCGTCAGCAGTTTTATCAGGATCACCCATGGATGCAAGCATTTGGTGAACAGCTGATGAGCTATCGCCCGCCAATTAACACACGCACCATTGATCAGGTGAAAAACAAGCACAGCAACGGTAACACCGAGATTGTCTTGAACTGGATTACACCGCACCAAAAGTGGGGTATTCACAGTACCTATACCGATAACCTGTTGATGCTGACATTAAGTCGTGGTGGTCCAATTATTTGGCTATCTGAAATTGATGCACGTAAAGCCGGTATTGAAGATAACGACTGGGTTGAGTGCTTTAACGCTAACGGTGCCCTCACCGCGCGTGCGGTGGTCAGCCAGCGCGTCAAAGAAGGCATGGTGATGATGTACCACGCCCAAGAGCGTATCGTTAACGTACCGGGTTCTGAAACAACCAAAACCCGTGGTGGTCACCACAACTCGGTTACCCGTGTCGTGTTAAAACCAACCCATATGATTGGTTCTTACGCGCAACAATCTTACGGCTTCAACTACTACGGCACCGTAGGTTGTAACCGTGATGAGTTTGTTGTCGTACGTAAAATGAGCAAAGTCGATTGGCTAGATGGCTCAGATACCGATGATCTTCCACAGCCATTACCACAAGGTCTTTAAGGAGAACCGCCATGAAGATTCGCTCACAAGTTGCCATGGTGCTGAACCTCGATAAGTGCATCGGATGCCACACCTGTTCAGTCACATGTAAAAACGTTTGGACCAGCCGTGAAGGTATGGAATACGCCTGGTTCAATAACGTCGAAACCAAACCCGGTATTGGCTACCCCAAAGAATGGGAAAATCAAAACAAATGGAAAGGTGGCTGGGTACGTAACAGCGATGGTTCTATTCGTCCGAGAATCGGCGGCAAATTCCGCGTGTTAGCGAATATCTTCGCTAACCCTGATTTGCCTGAAATTGACGACTACTATGAGCCGTTCGATTTTGACTACCAGCACCTGCACACCGCGCCAGAAGTGGCGCACCAGCCGGTTGCTCGCCCTCGCTCGCTGATTAGCGGCAAGCGCATGGAAAAGATCGAATGGGGTCCAAACTGGGAAGAGATTCTTGGTACGGAATTCGCTAAACGTCGCAAAGATAAAAACTTTGACAGTATCCAAGCGGATATTTACGGCGAATACGAAAACACCTTTATGATGTACTTGCCGCGTTTGTGTGAGCACTGCCTCAACCCAACGTGCGCAGCCGCCTGCCCAAGCGGTGCGATCTATAAGCGTGAAGAAGACGGTATTGTCTTGATTGACCAAGATAAGTGCCGCGGCTGGCGCATGTGCATCAGTGGTTGCCCATACAAAAAGATCTACTACAACTGGAAAACCGGAAAATCTGAAAAATGTATTTTCTGCTATCCACGTATTGAAGCGGGTATGCCAACGGTTTGTTCTGAAACCTGCGTCGGTCGTATTCGTTACCTTGGCGTTCTGTTGTATGACGCAGATAAAATTCATGAAGTGGCTAGCACACCCAATGAGCATGACCTGTATCCAAAGCAACTAGAAATGTTCTTGGATCCCAATGATCCAAAGGTCATCGCCGAAGCACGTAAAGCGGGTATACCGGACTCAGTGATCACTGCTGCGCAGAAATCACCTGTCTATAAATTAGCAGTTGATTGGAAACTGGCATTACCACTGCACCCGGAATACCGCACCTTGCCAATGGTTTGGTACGTGCCACCACTGTCACCGATTCAAAACGCTGCTGAGAGCGGAAAAATCGAGATGAACGGTGTCATTCCAGACGTTGACAGCTTGCGTATTCCACTGCGCTACCTTGCCAACCTGCTCACCGCGGGCGATGAGAAGCCGGTTAAGTTAGCTCTTAAACGTCTACTGGCCATGCGCGTGTACAAGCGTGCAGAGCATGTGGATGGCGTTGAAGACCTCACTGCCCTTGAAGAAGTGGGTTTAAGCAAAGCGCAAGCGGATGAAATGTACCGCTACTTAGCGATTGCTGACTATGAAGACCGCTTTGTCATTCCGACAGCACACCGCGAAGAAGCATTGAGCGATGCCTTTGCCGAGCGCAATGGTTGTGGCTTTAGCTTCGGTAACGGCTGTGGTGGCGGTGAAGACACAGCCAATATGTTTGGTGGTAAGAAACACACCAAGCGTGAGGTGATGAAAACTGTACAAGTGTGGGAGGACTAAGCATGCAAATCCTAAAGGTCATCTCACTGCTGACCGATTACCCTTCACAAGTTGTGTTTGATGCACGTGACGAGTTGGCTGCAGCGATTGCAGCAACTCGTGTCATCAGTCCTGAACAGCGCCATGCTGTTCAGGCGCTACTTGATGAACTGACAGGGCAAGACTTGATGGACGCTCAAGAAGCGTATGTCAGCTTGTTTAATCGTGGACGTCACTTGTCTTTGCTGCTGTTTGAGCATGTTCATGGTGAGTCAAGAGATCGTGGCCAAGCCATGGTCGACTTAATGGCACAGTATGAAAATGACGGTTTTGATATCGGCGTTAAAGAACTGCCAGACTATATTCCTCTGTATCTGGAATATTTGTCGTACTGTGACGAGGCTACCGCTCGCGCGGGTTTAGCGGATGTTGAGCACTTATTAGCAGTCTTGGCTGCGCGCTTGGAAGAACAACCAAGCGCCTATGCCGCGTGCTTTAGAGCGCTCTTACAAATCGCTGGCTTTGAACCAGAAGAAGCGATTGAGCAAGTGCGTGATCAAGTCAGTCAAGAAGTCTATGACGACAGCCTCGAAGCGCTTGACGCCCTCTGGGAAGAGGAAGCCGTAACCTTTATGGACGGCAGTCAAACAGCCAGTTGCGGTGTCAGCACAGGCAGTACTGCTAAGCATAAACCTCGTGAAGAATCGGCTGTTCCGCTGCATTGGGTCGACTTCGCCCATGACGCTACCGCTGCTAAAAAAGTGTAGGAGAACAATATGTCTAATTTCAACCTTTTAATATTTGGCGTATACCCGTATATCGCGCTAGCGGTCTGCTTGATTGGCAGCTGGGCACGCTTTGATTTATCGCAATACACCTGGCGCGCAGGCTCCAGTCAAATGCTCGACAACAAAGGCATGCGTTTAGCCAGCAACTTATTTCACGTGGGGATTATCTTTATTCTCGCGGGTCACTTTGTTGGCTTGCTTGTACCGCATGCGGTTTACAGCCCTTTTATCAGCACAGCAAATAAACAAATGTTGGCAATAGTATCCGGCGGCTTCTTTGGCATTCTTTGCTTGATTGGTTTGGTTATGCTGATTCAGCGTCGCTTAAACAATCCACGTATTCGTGCCAGTTCCAGCACCTCAGACATTATGATTTTGTTTGTTCTGCTGGCGCAGTTGATCCTTGGTTTGCTGACTATTTTTGCTTCAACACAGCACTTAGATGGATCAGTGATGGTGCTGCTCGGTAACTGGGCGCAAAGCATTGTTACATTCCAGCCGATGAAAGCTGCTGAAGCCATTTCGTCAGTTAGCATCATCTACAAACTGCACGTATTCCTTGGCGTCACTTTGTTTGTGTTATTTCCGTTTACCCGTTTAGTGCACATTGCTAGCGCACCGATCTGGTACCTTGGACGTCGCTACCAAATTGTTCGTCAAAAAAGTTAAGGGGTGCTGTTATGACTCATTCATCTACACCTTTGTTTACGGATGCTGCTCACGCAGCATCCGTAACACCCACTGACGCCGCATCGCCTTTATTGATTGCTACCAGTAATCAAGATTTGCCGATCGTGCGCGTCAATGGTATCGAAATCAGCAGCACGGCTATTGCTCAGGAGATGCAATACCACCCTGCTGACTCACAGCGTGAGGTGGTGTTTCTAGCGGCGCAAGCCTTAGTTCTGCAAGAGTTGTTAAAGCAGCGCGCTGCCGAAATCAATCTTGAAGTCACAGCTAAAGATGCTGAAACCCTAGAAGAAGCAACAACACGCTGCTTGCTTGAGCAAGAGATCAGTACGCCAGAGATTGGCGATACAGAGTTAGAAACCTTCTACACTCGTAATCCGCGAAGCTTTACCACACCGCCACTGGTGTCGGCTAAGCATATTTTAATCGCAGCTGATCCTGAGGATGATCTAGAGCGCAGCACACAACGTGAAGTCGCTTTAAATATCATTCAACAATTGCAAGACGGTGCTGATTTTTCAGCAATGGCGATGACACACTCATCCTGCCCTTCAAAAGAGCAGCAAGGTTCCTTAGGACAGCTCTCAAAAGGGCAAACCGTGCCAGAGTTCGAACGTCAACTCTTGCGTTTGCCACTTGGCTTAGCAGAACAGCCGATCGAATCACGCTACGGTTACCACATTGTATTGGTTGAACAGCGGGTTGAGGGTGAGCTTGTGCCTTTCCATATGGTCAAGGAGCGCATTGCTGCGCAACTAAGCCAGCGCGTTTGGCAAAAAAGCGTCACTCAATACCTGCAAATGTTGGTTGGAGGGGCTACAATCGAGGGCATAACATTGCAGGGTGCGGCTTCACCGCTTGTGCAATAACTTAGATTGGGAGTGATGTCATGTCTTCAGCATTGATTGATGGTTTTGGTCGTAAAATAGATTACGTGCGTTTATCGGTGACTGACCGTTGTGATTTCCGCTGTATCTATTGCATGGCTGAGGACATGACGTTTCTACCACGTCAGCGTATTTTGACTCTTGAAGAAATTGAGCGCTGTGCTGAACTGTTCGTCGCCAATGGCGTACGTAAAATACGCCTAACTGGCGGCGAGCCTTTAACTCGCAAGGGCATCGTTGGCCTGTGTGAGAAAATCAGTGCTATTCCAGGCTTAGATGAGTTAGTGATGACCACTAATGGCTCGCAGTTGCGCAAATACGCACAACCCCTTGCCGATGCTGGAGTAAAGCGCCTGAATATCAGTCTAGATTCGTTATGCCCTGATAAATTTAAGGCCATGACGCGTATTGGTGATCTTCATCAGGTTTTGGATGGCATTCAAGCTGCACGCGCTGCCGGATTTAAGAATTTAAAAATCAACAGTGTGATCATCCAAGGCCACAACGATGATGAAATTTTAGCGTTAACTGATTACGCCATCGAAAACCAAGTAGATATTACGTTTATTGAAGAAATGCCCTTGGGGCACGTTGGCCGCTCACGAGAACTGTTTAGCAGCGATCAAGTGCGTGATAGCATTGCTGCGCGCTATGCGCTGCTCAATAGCAGTGATAGTACTGGCGGTCCAGCACGCTATATGCATTTAAAAGATTACAAAAACACACGAATTGGCTTTATCTCACCGCACAGCCACAATTTTTGCAGCACATGCAATCGTGTGCGTATTACCGTTGAAGGCAAGCTTTTACTCTGCTTAGGTAATGAGCATTCACTGGATTTGCTCGCCCTGCTACGCCGCTATCCTTTAACCAATGAGCCAGTACTGGCCAGTATTCAAAAAGCCTTGGGCAATAAGCCTGAAAAACACCATTTCAGCAGTGACGGTGATGTGCAAATTGTGCGTTTTATGAACGCCAGTGGCGGTTAACCGGTTGCCTTCCTGTATTCATAAATTTAGAGAGCATGCATGACTATTTCAAGCTTTGATGACCTGTTACAGGCTGCAAACTCACAGGCAGAACCTCAGTTACTTCTCTTTGTTTTTACCAAAGCAGAATTACCAGAGGACGCCACTGAGCAAGAAAAAGCAAACTTTGAACAAGGCATGGGCGGAACCTTAACGCCCGTGGTCTGTGTTGATAAAAGCCCTGAAGAAATCAGTAGTTTTACAGCACTATTGGAAGAATCAAAAAAAACGGGGCAAGATTGGGATGTGGTATTTGCTAGCAGTCTGTCAGGTCGTGCCGGTATCGCACCGAACTCTGATCAGGCTGAACAACCCTTACAAATGATGGTGCAAGCGATTCAAGCCGGTAGCATTGGCAGCTTTTTAGCTTTTAGCAACACGGGTGAGATTTTGGACATTAGCTGAGCCATTACTCCTTGTCGATGCGTCCACTGTACCTAGGCAGTGGACTCTGGCCCTTTCAAGCCATCTTAAACACCACACTACTCTTTACCTCCCATATCCAGCCGTCCTACTTGCAAGCCCTTTTCCAGTTACAGCAAGCCCCTTTCTGCAAGCCTGTATACAGGTAGCCAGCGCGACCAATAGATACTTGAATGCCTCCTCAAGTCAGCAAGTACAAAGCACTGAGGTTCACCCGTCATATTGAACTCGTCAAAAATAAAGCGCAGACAGCAAGCTTAGTGTGAGTGATTGTTTACAAGCATTTTAGCGTTTTGCATCCCACTATGCCGACAGCGAGGAGGTGCCGGCATAGTCATTGCTTAAGCTTGGCGCAGGCGCTCAGGCTTAATTAAGAAGCGGGCTAAGGCCGGCAGTAGCCAGATCGCACCAAACATGTTCCACAGGAACATAAAGGTCAGCATCAAGCCCATATCCGCCTGGAACTTAATCGCTGAGAATATCCAAGTGGCAACACCAATGGCCAAGCACACACCCGTAAAGAGCACCGCCTTACCTGTCGACTTTAGCGTTTGGTAATAAGCCTCTTGCAACGGCATACCCATGCGCAAGAACGCCTCTAAACGACTGTAGATGTAGATGCCGTAGTCAACACCGATACCCACGCCTAAAGCAATCACCGGCAAAGTAGCGACTTTAACTCCAATTCCCATCCACGCCATTAGTGCGTTACCCAATACTGACGTCAGCATAAGAGGAATAACGATACAAGCAGTGGCAGTGATTGAACGGAAGGTGATCAAGCACATCATAATCACTGCACTGTAGACTGCAATGAGCATCATTGTTTCTGATGCGGCGATGACATCATTGGTGGCCGCTTCAATACCCGCATTGCCTGCGGCCAATAAGAACTGATACTCATCGGTGTTGTTCTTAGCGGCAAAGTCTTCAACCGCAGCAACCGCCGTAGTTAGTGTTTCTGCCTTATGATCCTCGAGGAACACCAATAACGGTGCTAACGAGCAATCAGAGTTGTACAAGGCATCAGCACGCGCAATCGAGTTATTCAACACATGCTGGTTACGCGATAAGGTTTCCCACTTCAAGTTACCCTCGTTCATGCCTTTAATCACTTGCTTAGAGACTGTGACCATCGACACCACCGATTGCACACCTGGGGTGTTTTCCATACGCCAGCTCAAATCATCCATGGCTGTAAGCGCACCGTAACTTGAGCAGCCTTCAGTTGGCGTTTTCACCATAACCACCAACACATCGGAGCTGGTTGAGTAGTTACTGATTACAAAGTCATTGTCCAGATTATAACGCGAGTCAGCATGCAGCTCCGGTGCGCCCTGATCCAAGTCACCAATTTTTAGATTCTGACCATACCAAACACCAAACACCAGCGCACAAATGGCGATGGTAACCGAAACTGGCGCAACTTTTGGGCTGGCAAAATTAGAAATAAGGCGCCACAAAGGATTGTCCCGTGCGGCATTATCTCGGCTCACCTGCACAGCTTTTTTACTGATACCAACATAAGAAATCAGCACCGGCAAAAAGATTAGGTTGGTCAGAATAATCACAGCCACACCAACCGACGCACCAATCGCCAACTCACGAATTACGCCAATATCAATCAGTAGCAAGGTAATAAAACCCACCGCATCCGACGACAGAGCAACCAAGCCTGGAACAAATAACTGACGAAACGCCATACGTGCAGCTGTAAGCGAATCCAGTGCTGTATTTGAGGCCATGGCGATGCCGTTAATTTTTTGCACACCATGCGAGATACCGATGGCAAAGACTAAGAACGGCACCAGCATTGAGTATGGATCAAGTCCGAAGCCCATCAGGTGCAACAGACCCAACTGCCACCCCACCGCTACCAAGGTTGCAAACAACACCGCTATGGTGCTCTTTATACACTTGGTAAACCAAAATAACAGAGCAAAGGTGATGCCGATTGCTACCATAAAAAACAGGGCAACGTTAAATAATCCATCAATTAAATCACCAACTTTTTTTGCAAAACCAACGATATGAATTTTTACATTGGGGTTTTGCAGCTGGTATTTATCACGGATATTTTCTTCTAACCGGTGTGAAAACGCCTGGTAGTCTAGTTTCAGCAGCTTGCTCTGGTCGTCCGGATCTGGGAAGGTTTCAAGCAATGGAATTTCAACTATGCTTGATTTGAAGTTGTTACCCACTAGGCGGCCAACCTGTCCTGACTTAAGAATGTTATTGCGTAGCTCTTCAAGGCTCTCGTCCGAGCCATCATAGGTTTGCGGAATCACCTCACCGCCGGCAAAGCCTTGTTCGGTGACTTCAGTCCAACGCACGTTTGGGCTCCATAAAGAGCGCAAACCTGAGCGATCAACACCGGCAATATAAAACGCCTCATCACTGATTTGACGCAGAGTCTCCATATACTCTTTGTTGAAAATATCGCCATCAACACTCTCGACAGAGATTCGCACGCTATTACCAAGGTTGGCTAGATCGTTACGATGCTCAAGCATTTTCTCAATATAGGGGTGCTTAAGCGGAATCATTTTCTCAAAGCTGGTTTCGGGACGCACTTGTGCCGCATTCCAAAATAAGAAAGCACTGATCAATACACAAATTACAATAACCGCTGGGCGGTTATTAAAAATCAAACGCTCAAGCACTGCGGCTGGATTGTTTCTAGCTTTAGATGTCATTCTGACAGTCTCCAGTCTTATTATTTAGCGTGCAAATCGTTGCCGTTTGCATCGGTTAGATGAATGCCGTTTTGACCCACTAGAATCAATCCACCCTGGGCACCTGCTATCACACCCGTTAATGAAGCGCGGTCAGCGCGATTGGAAACACTAAAACTTAATCCTGCATCTGTACTGCGCAATACAGTTCCGCTGTGTCCAACAATCAGGACATCACCATTGTCGAGTAAGCTGCCATTGGCCAAGCCATACTCCAATTGACCACTATCAGTTTGCACCTTAACTTCGTCCCAACTTTCAGCAAAATCTGTTGAGCGGAAAATGTGTCCACGCAAACCAAAGACGAGAAGATGCCGAGGCTGCTGTCCTGCAACAATACCGAACAATGAGCCTTGGTATGGGCCCTCAATCGTTTCCCATGACTGCCCCCAGTCAACTGAGCGAAACATTAGACCCATTTCACCTACAATAAAAATACCAGCATCGCCGACTGCGCTGATGGCGTTTAAGTGAAAACCGTCTTCGTTATCAATACGCTCATCAATGCGCTGCCAGTCATTGCCGCCATCAAAGGTTTCTAGCAACATGCCATATGCGCCAACTGCATAGCCGTGATTACGGTCTTTGAACCAAATATCAAGTAAAGGCGCTTCATGCTCAAGGTCATCGTATTGGCGCGCCCAAGTCGCACCACCGTCACGCGTTGCTAAAATAAGCGCATCATGACCCACTGCCCAGCCATAGCGGTCATCTACAAAATACACTGCTGTCAGTAACTGTTGAGTCGGCACGCGGGCTTGCAGCCACTGCTGCCCCTCATCATCTGAATATAAAATATGACCGCGATCACCAACGGTAATTAAACGCTCTCCTGCACGCACCACATCCAACAGCAGTCTTGATGATGCTGCGGTTGATTCAATCGAATACGCTGGTGCAGCGACACCTTCTGTTTGCGCTGCAAGCGGTAATGCATACATGCTTGAAAACAATAAAGCTGCACACACTGGAAGTGCTTTCAACACACGGGCACAACTGCGTAATGGACTGCAGAGGTATCGGTGCGTGCCAGCTCTTTTAGATAAGGATTCATGCATATAGAGTTCCTGTTATTTTTATCGTTACGTGCCTGTCCAGGCCATAGTTATACGCTTTAATCCTATGAAATAGGACCTGTACTCGCAATCATTATTCATTGTTGTTTTGTTAAGTATTGTAAAGCTCGCCATATAACACAACAAAGCCGTACAGGAGGCACGGCTTTTTGACTTGAAGCGCTAGCGAACACCGCGC
>ASRL01000193.1_pt1 | contig 11619 bp, 16 predicted proteins | sample 692978 | NCBI WGS metagenome assembly ASRL01 (sample SAMN02169241, study PRJNA158439) | bioreactor metagenome | isolation source: day 67 sample from continuous culture bioreactor inoculated with sediment... | place: Germany: Bremen | reverse complement strand
GCCTCATTTATCAAGGCTTTATTCACTGATTTCTGCTGGGAAAGTTGAGTTATTTATATAAAAGCTTTTTCAGAACATCCATATACGCTTCAAACTCTTTCATCATTTCATCATAATTCTTTTGATAATCTTCTACATTATTTCCATACTTTAGCAAAGAATCGGAAAATCCTCTAAGTGTCCATAAGGCGATATTCTGTGCTTTATCATTGCTTATATCATCTCGAAATAATGACTTATCAGATATTCTCATAATCTTTTCCAAAAGTTTTTGGTTTGAATTTGGCAAATCCTTTGGTGCCCCTTGGGGAAATACTTGACTGATGGAAAATACAGCCTTCCCAATAAAAGCATAAACATCTGGAAACCTATAGCTCATCTCCATGGCTAAGTTACCGACAATTCGTATATTTTCCAGAAAATCTCGATCCTTCAATATTACTTTTGAATATTCTTCATCCATTATTTTCGCACAATACTTTAATAAAAATAAAAACAAACCTTTTTTACTACCAAAATAATGAAAAATAAGCCCTTTTGATATCCCTGCTTTATTTGTAAGATGATCCATATTAGCGGCATCATAACCTTTTGTAAATTCTTTCAGGGATACTGCGATTATTTTTTTACGTTTTTCTTCATCCATCGTCATAATTTTATGGTCATTTATATCATATTCACCTAAAAATGATTTTTTCTTTGTGTCCTTACTCAAAATATCAAACTCCTTTTCATTGACTTCAAAGTCAATACCCTATTTATATAATGCCACTTATTGACTTTAAAGTCAATACATTTTTTATTTTTATTTAAAACTCTATGTATCAAGTAAAAATAACCAACTTAGTTTATAACTCAAAATAAAAAACCGATCAAGATTAATTCTCAATCGGTTTAAAAACAAGTTATTGTTTGTAATTTTCACCTAATATCTCAACATATCCTTCAGTTCCATTTACCCTAATCCTCTGTCCATCTTTTATAAGTTTAGTAGCATTTTCAACACCTACTACTCCCGGAAGTCCGTATTCTCGTGTAATAACTGCACTGTGTGTAGTGAAGCCTCCTACTTCAGTAACTAATCCTTTTATAGTAACAAACAGCGGTGTCCAGCTTGGATCTGTAAACTTAGTCACAAGAATATCCCCTGCTTCCAGCTTGGCGTCACCTACTGATAAAACTACCCTAGCACGACCTTCCACTAATCCGGTTGAAACAGGGATACCTGAAATTGCTCCTTTAGGTATATTGCTTGACTGTAAACTAGATTGAGGTACAAATCCCTCAGAAGTAAATACACGCGGAGGAGTAAGCTTTTCGTAACGAGCATAATTCTCTTTTCTTTCTTCTATAATACAATAGTCTAAATTATTTGTCTTTACTACATCACGAAGTTCATCCATATATAAATAGAATATATCTTTAGCATCTTTGATAACTCCCTTTTCTTTAAGCTTGTAGGCTTCTTTCATAAGTGCCTTCTTATAAACCTGATATCGTCGAACAATATAATATTTTGGATCTTCACGACATCCCATGAAGTTGCGAAGCAAGTTAATGTCCCTTTTTATCTTTTTAGCCTTCTTTCTACCTCCAGGCAGATTGTTTAAACGGTTGATTATTTCTTCTTCCTTATCCTTTACCTCCTGTCTTCCCTCTTGGAATTTAATTCTATGCTCGCCAGGTTTTAAAACACGGATATTGTTAAGAATAATGGGAATAAGTTGTGTAGGCTTTTCTTCAAAACGATCTCTAGTGATATCTATCTCGCCAGGACATCGCATTCCAAATTTATTCAGAAACTTTCTGAACTCTTCACTTGTTTCTTTCCCTCCCTGAAGTTCTTCCATATCTTCAAAAAACATCTCATCACTAGGATTCTGAGAAAGATATTCTAAGACCATCGGATATTTGCGGACAGTATCCGCCACATCACATAGGGCAAGCCCCATCTCTGTAGTAACATTATGTTCCAAGGACTTAATCAATATATCTGCTACATTCTTATCATCTAGCAGTTTCTCAACTGATTTGACATAGTCTCATCAATACTTTCATTACTACTATTTTCTTCTTGTGATGTTGATGCTTCTGGTTCAGATTCCTGCTTACTTGTTTCATAAATCTCTTCTGTTGTAGTGCTTGAGCAAGCAGCCAAAACAAGAATAAGTGTCAAAATAACTGCAATTACTCTCATCTAATCACTCCTTAATAGTTAATCATCCGTTAATAGTTGCTCAGTTCTCATACTTCCCCAGTTTAGCAATGCCAAAACCTTCTAGAAAAAGTGAGATTGGTATTAATATAACCAACTGCAAGACAGGTATCAGACCGACATTCAATACTGGAATTATTGTCATCCCACTGTTATATACCCATCGATCAATAGAAAGGGCCCTTGTTTCAAAGTAGTAAGCCCCAATGATTCCATAGAGAACGACAATTAAATAATCTTTTATAGTCAATTTATACTTTAAGTCTTTTCTTAATAGCAAGAGGAGATTAAAGATTAACAAGGCAATACCAACATCACCAATGGTCGCTTCCACCATAAGTCTATTCATATTCTCAATCTCCCCGTAGGCATAGAAAATACCACAAGCTACATACTCCCATATTCCATGTAATACTAAGGATGTAACTGCCACTATGAAGTTTCTGATTAAAAATATCTTTAGACTCCTCTTTAATCTCATCATCTATCCATCCACTTAATTGGTTTTGTGTTTCTTAGTCTGATTGACATCCTTTAATTCACAGCAGTTCAAACCACCTTCTCCATAAGTAGATTTGTTTTGCTCTGCAATAGTTTCAAGAAATTTATTCCATTTATCTTTCAGTTTCTTTAACATAATATTACTCCTTACTATAGGTTAGGGGTATGGTAACTGTGAAAGTGCTGCCCACCCCAAGTTCTGATGCTACGTCTATCCTGCCACCTATTCTGATGACACTTTCTTTAACGATATAGAGACCTATGCCTTCACCTTTCTCTTCAAGAGCATTGCCACTTCTATAATAGGCTCCGAATATTTTATCTAGTTCAGTTGGCCCAATTCCTCTACCAGTATCTTGAATCTTGATGACCATCTTATTATCGTATGTCAGATAACTCACCCTTACGGCACCGTTTATATCTGTATATTTATAGGCATTGGTTAGTAGATTATAGATGCTTTGACTCAGGTGGTTTTTATCTGTCGTAACATGAACTTTCCCATCTGAAATACAAAGAAGCTCGATATTCTTCTTTCTATATTGGGCTTTGAGACCATTCAGTATCTGCCTTATAGCAGCACCAAACTCAAAAGTTTCAATTCGCAGGTCATCTGAATCCCCTTCCGCCTCTATCATTGCTCCCATATCTGTTATGATACCGGTAATATTGTCCACCTGGTTATTAAAGACCTTAAGTTCTGAACCATCCAAGTCCATAACCCCATCTTCAATGGCTTCTATGTGACTTTTTAGTATTGTTAATGGCGTTCTTGTCTGATGAACCAGCTGATCCACCAGGGATTTTCTCGTCTTCTGCTTAAGCTTCAACCTAACACTCAAATCCTGCAGGCTATCACGAATGGCATTAACCTCTTTGATATTACTTGGTCTTATAGAACTGTCCTTGCCAAGCTGAATATCTGTAGCTAACTGCTCTGTCTCTCTCAATGATCGACCCATACTTCTACTAATCAAGAGACCAATCAGGAAGGCAATGATAATAGCAATCCCAATAGAAACCAGACTATTAAGTACCAAGGCCCCTTGAAATCTTCTAGCCACAAATGAGTTCTCTGCAACGCTATGTACCGTTATGTTCATAATCCCAATTTTTTTACCATCAGCTACGATGTCATACTGCTCAACTGCTTCCGAAGAATCAGTCATAATTCTAGACATCATGCTACTACCCATCATTCCCATGGTGCCATTAATGTGATAATCACTGTCTACAGAAACAATTAAATCACCCTCAGTGTCATAAAGCTTGATGCCAATGATAGGGTCATTCAGATGTGATTCCAGTTCAACATGCATCTGATTTTGATTTATGCTGGGATTAATCAATGCATCTCTGGTATAAGCCATAATTTGATCCACATGGAGTTCGTAGCTTTCTGTAAGATAGTCAGAGAAATACTGATCAGTGAGGAAAGCCAGAATAATAGCATTGACTGCTATGGCCATGACTGTAACACTGATTAGTACCAACATCCACACTTTTCTAAGTGTCATCTGATCTCACCTCCGAAGACATATCCCTGTCCATATTTTGTTCTCAGATAGACCGGCTTCTTGGGGTCTGATTCAATCTTCTGACGTATCCTTTTGATATAGCTGTCTATGTTCCTGTCAAAGCCTTCGTACATGTCTCCAAAAGCCAGTTCAATAAGCTGCTCTCTGGTAAGTATCTGACGACAGTGTCTCATTAATGCATGGAGCAGCTTAAACTCCGTTGCTGTCATATCAATCTCTTGACCATCTTTATAGACTTTCATTGATGAAGTGTAAAGCTTCAGCTCATCCTCAATCAGTACCACTTCATCACTTATATTATAGACCCTTTTCAGGAAAACCTTAATTCTACCCATTAACTCTCTAGGACTAAAGGGTTTTGTCACATAGTCATCAGCACCGCTGTCAAAACCTTTTAGTCGGTCTATCTCTTCTTGCTTAGCTGTTACCATGAGAATAGGTACATCTGATGTTTCCCTGATTCTTGCCAGGACTTCAAACCCATCAATACCAGGCATCATTACATCTAGCAGTATCAGATGATACTCTTCTTGTGCAAACTTATCTAGAGCTTCAAACCCATTCTCAGCAAGAGTACTTTCGTAACCATTTATTTCTAAGTATTTCATAACAACTTGACTGATTTCAGGTTCATCTTCTACCACTAAAATTCTGTACATAATGCCACCTACCTATACTTATTCTAGACCGTCCTCATGACTGTCGATGATTTCAATTAGTTCTCCATGCCAGTCATGGTACCAGATATCACCATTAAAACCATTGACACTGAGCATTCCAACAACTACACTTTCTTCAAGAACATGATAAGTGAAATAGCCATAGAACTCATGATAATCTTCACTAACTGACAGATCATCCCCATATCTACTTAGATAGTCCGTAGCTTCATTATACGCTTCATCAGCAGATAAGTCATTATCTTCACTATAGCTCCTATCGAATCCAAAGTAATCATCTTGATTATAACCCATCATGCCATTACTGCCCATCATGCCTCGACCACCCATCATGCCACCGCCATAATGCATACCATACTTAAGATTCCACATCATGTTGGGACCGTATTCAGGAAAGATATAGCCTGTATATGGATCAACCAACAATTCCATGGCACCCATACCGGTATCTTCTTCATTGATTGAGTAGTAATACTCTGTTTCATCAAAAATAAAAATATCACCAATGACAAGATTCTCATCATAATCATCTATGTAGGTCTCAACTTCATGAGTGAGTGTATCAATATCCAGTTTCTCACCTTCTGGTGCAAAAGATTGATAACCTCTTCCACCCATCATACCACCCATGCCACCAAAACCTCTAGTTTCAAAGTTCATACCGAAACCACTATTACGGAAGTCTTGATTCCACATATTCAAATTGCTTCTATCATCATAATCCCTTGTGTCCGGTTCATCAGCAAGTACAATACCACCTATGCCAACTATCAGAACCACTGCACCGACGAATCCTAATACATAATTTGCTTTCTTCATTTCTTATCTCTTCCTTTCTACTACGTTTTTTCTTTTCAAGTATTCCTCTTCCGAGATCTCACCTTTGACATAAAGTAATCTCAATGCCTCCATGGCTTCACCATTATTTCTTTTACTAGCTACACCTATGATTACTGCTACTATCAGTGCAAGCAATCCTATTGCAATCAGTACTGACCAAATACCATAACCACCAAGTCCAAACCAATTTCCGCACAGCCCATTGCCGTACCATCCATTACCCATCATAAGTCTGCTCCTTTCTAATCTTTCAATGTTTCTTTCATCTGAAGATATGTAGCTTCATCAATTTCTCCATTAACAAATCGCTCTTTTAGAAGTGCTTCCGGATTCTTTCCTGCTGATGTTTTGAGTGAACCCTTTTGATACAAGTAATAAACTAAAAATGCTGCACCTAACCAAAATATAATCATCATCGTCAATAACCTCCTTCGTTGATCTTGATTTCATTTTAAACCCGAATTATGGCACAAATATGACTGAACTAAATAATTCGACTAAATCCACACAAAATCCATAAAAGGTCTGTACAATAAAAATATCAATGTTTATGGAGGTTCCAAAATGAAGAGAACTACAAACTCGAAAAACTCAAAGAAAGTCATAACAATAAGCATAGCCTTAGGCCTGGTCATATTGATAGGTATATTAACTGTACTGACTGGTGAGGACAATACCCCTGAAACCTTAGGTGTCAGTGAAACTGGTCAACTATTGATCGACGCAGACGATGTAACAACCACAGCCTCTTTCTACCCTTATGAGTCCAATGGCACCTATATGGAAGTCATTGCTGTTAGAGCCAATGATGGCACAGTAAGAACAGCACTCAACACATGCCAGGTATGCTACAACTCTGGTCGTGGTTATTACGAGCAACTAGGTGATGTTCTGATTTGCAACAATTGTGGTAACCAATTTACAATTGATCAGATTGAGCTTATAAAAGGTGGCTGTAACCCAGTCCCAATTCTTGATGAAATGAAATCTGAAGATGATGGCATCATCGCTATTAACCCAGATGCTCTTGCTTACTATGAACCACTATTTGCCAACTGGAAAAAACCATGATAAAAAGAACCTTATATGTCACGGGTATGACCTGTGGCCATTGTGAGAAAACAATTGAAAAGGCTTTGAAGACAGTGAATGGCATTGAGAAGTCCATGGCCAGTTCACCTCATAATAAGGTTGTCATTCATTACAATGAGGCTTCATTTGATTTGAAAGATGCCCATGCAGCTATTGAAAATGCCGGTTATGAAATCTCAGAAAAGACACCAAGTAAAGTGAAATATTTATTTACAACCTTAGCACTTATGTTAATCAGTACTATGCTAGTGATTAGATACTCTGGTAGTCTTTCCTTTGATTTTCTACCAAATATCCGTCAAAACATGGGGTATGGCACGCTTTTTGTGGTGGGCCTATTAACTTCTGTTCACTGTATAGCCATGTGCGGGGGTATTAACATTAGTCAATGCCAGCGATATGCCACAGAGAGGCCTACCATGCCTAGTCTACTTTATAACCTGGGCAGGGTTACCTCCTATACCATCATCGGAGGGATTATCGGTGGCATTGGTTCAGTCCTAAGCTTCAATGGTCAAACCAGGGGTTATGTCACCCTATTTGTCAGCGCATTAATGATCCTTATGTCTAATAAGATGTTAAAGCTATTTGATGTTAAACTTCCAAGAATCCAATTACCACTCTCTGTCAGAAAACAAATTGTTAAGTTGTCTGGTAAAGGACCCTTCTTTGTGGGATTAGCCAATGGCTTTATGCCCTGCGGTCCTCTTCAGTCCATGCAGCTTTATGCTTTAGGCACAGGAAGTGTGCTAAGGGGCGCCCTATCCATGTTCTATTTTAGTCTTGGTACCTTCCCTCTCATGTTTGCTTTAGGATTTGTCAGTACACTAATGAACCATAAGTTCTCAAAGAATATCATGAAATACAGCGGTATGCTGATTTTCATCCTTGGTATGACCATGTTTACAAGAGGTGCATCTTTGGCAGGGGTCATTATCCCCTTCCAATATAATGGTGAAGTTGTTGCTGCCACCATGATTGAAGATAACTTACAAGAAGTGATCATAAGCCTTGAAGCCAATGCTTACAGTGCCATCAAAGTTAAGAAAGATGTTCCAGTAAGATTTGTCATTCAGGCTGATAGTGATGCCATGAATGGGTGCAACAATCCTGTTACAATTCCCTCCCTTAACATTGAACAGACATTGTACCCTGGTGAGAACATCATTGAGTTCACACCAGAATCAGAAGGTAAAATAGCCTATACCTGTTGGATGGGTATGATTAACAGCTATATCGATGTTGTTGAATAGTTATTGCATTCAATCTATACTATAGTCAGGAGGTGATGTTATGGAACAAACCGTTTTAATTGTTGAAGATGAACCCGGCATCATGAAATTCATAGCTTCTTATGTGGAAAACGAAGGCTATAAGGCCATTCCAGCTACTTGTGGACGAGAGGCCATCGAGTATTTTGACCATAATGTCATTGATTTAGTGCTTCTGGACCTAATGCTTCCTGACCTGTCAGGTGAAGCCATCTGCAGGAGAATAAGAGAAATCTCAGATGTTCCAATCATCATGATTACGGCGAAAACAGATGATGCCAGTATTATAGCAGGTCTTGAAATGGGTGCCGATGACTACATCACCAAACCCTTCAGTCCCAGACAGATGATCGCACGTATTAATGCCCTATTTAGACGTACCAGTCCAACTACTATAGATTCACTAGAGTCTGGACTATTTAAGCTTGAAGAAGATAATTACAGAATATTGTTTGATAGCATTACTTTGCCACTAACAGCTACTGAATATCAAGTATTAGCCACCCTAATCAGGCGTCCCAGCAAGATATTTACCCGCAGTGAATTGTCCGTTTTGCTATCCAAAGATGATAGTGACACTAGCAATAGAATCATTGATTCTCACATCAAGAATATCCGGAGTAAACTATCAGAATTCACCCCTAGAGACTATATAAAAACTGTTCGGGGTCTTGGTTATAAGTTCAACGATACAGAAGAAAAGGATCCTTCCATATGAAGTTACAACATAGGCTAATCCTCTCTCATACGGTGACAGCTTTAGCCATCATCGGAATCATAAGCTTCATTACTAATTTTAGTATAAAAAACGGTTTTGAACGTTATATCATCAATGAACATAATCTACTCGTTAACGAAATTACCTTGAACCTTTCCCACTTGTATACTGATGAAGGATATAATCTTAATGATGTGGAACACATAGGTGTAGAAGCCATTGAAAAAGGTCTGATCATAACCCTTGAGGATAAGGAGGGTAATATTTTATGGTCTGCCATGGAACATAATGCTGGACTTTGTGAAGCCATGATCTCCAATGTAAAGGAAAACATGTTCCAGCACTACACCAATTGGGACGGCAATTACACGGAAGATCTTGTGCCAATCCTTAAGTCTGACACCACCATTGGTCAGCTCCGAGTAGGTTACTTAGGGCCCTTCTACTTCAATGAAGAAGAACTATATTTCCTTTCAACGATAAATCAAGTCATTATCAGTGTCGGGTTTGGATCATTGATTCTGGCATTTATCATAGGTAGCCTTATGAGTAGAACTGTGACTGGACCAATAGAAGATGTCATCAGCAAGTTAAATACAATCCACTTATCAAAGCAAAGCTTTGTCGGTGTCCCAGACGGTTACGCTGAAGAGCTTAAAGCCTTATACAGAAGTGCCCAATCACTTGAATCACGCATAAGAGAACAGGAAGCTTTACGTAAACAACTAACTCAAGACATGTCACACGAGCTAAAAACCCCTCTCACATCCGTTCAAGGCCAAATCGAAGGAATGTTAGACGGCATATTCCCTTTGAATAATGAACAACTACAGAGTTGTTATGATGAAATCATTCGCATCAAGTCCTTGATTGAAGAAGTTGAGAAACTATCTTTTGCAGAGAATAACAACATAGAGATTGTCTATGAAACCTTCAATCTTCATAAACTAATTGAAAGTGTGCTTATTGATTCAGAGAAAATTTTGGCTAAAAAAAATATGACTTGGGAGATTATTGAGGGTCCCTCCTTTAACCCAACTTCTTATGATTCCTTCTCAGGGGACTCAGATAAGGTGAAGCAGGTCTTTATAAACCTAACAAACAATGCCCTTAAATATGCTGGTGTCGAATCAAAAATAGCGATCATTTTGGACAATAGGGGAAATGCCTTATCCATTTCATTTAAGGATAACGGGAGGGGTATACCTAAAGAACATTTACCATACATATTTGAAAGGTTTTACAGAGTGGACCCTTCAAGAACCGGCCACAATGGATTGGGGATAGGGTTAACACTGGTAAAATCAATTATCGAGAAGCATCATGGTGCCATCACTGTGGATAGTATCGAAAGAAAAGGAACAAACTTCAATATACATTTACCTATCCATGCCAAAGATTCGAAAAAGGAGACTCTATGAAAGCACTCATCCGATTTATACATGTCTTTTTAGGTGTGAGCCTATTTTTGACCATTGGTATGGTGGCTCAGAACTACGATACGTATTATGATCTTATTATAAGCCAATTTACATCACCAACAATTGAAGGTAATAGCTCCCCTGTTTCGGAAGTGGAAGCGGTACATGCCAAAGCACCTGACTCACAAAATACATCACCACATCCCAGCCCAACACCTGAAGTCGAGACAGATGCAAACCAACTGGATGAAGTGCCTGCAGAAGCGTTACCGAACTCCGAGTCGATTACAGAAGTTGAAATAGAAGAATCAGGAAATGTTGATGAGATTGCCCCCCCTACCTTCAGTTATGATATGGAAGCAATTGATCACCATTCTGTTGATCACCTATACAAAATGATTGAAATAATAGACACCCATTTGAGCGAAGAAATTTCCGAAGTCAAAGACCTTTATAAGGAACTTTATACACGAAATTATATGCATCTCGAAAAAGAAATCAGTAATAAGAATGCCCCTGTTAATGAGTATATTCTCACTACACTTACACCTTTAGCCGAGGCTTCAGAAATTGATTCAGACCTACTAGATAAGACATTGGATGACGTGCGACTTGTTCTTATCAATTTGACTGAGGTGGAATAGGAGACGCTATGCTTAACATAATCCCATATGATTTAATGAAGTTATTAGGCTGGGCAACAGCGACATTGGTTGTTCTTGCCGCATCATTTCACCTTATGCTCACCCTTAACAAGAGACTTCTGAAGATTAAAGAACCCAGTAATGGTGTTGTCTATATCAAAAAGGTCCTTAGAAAAGTCATACCTATTATCCGCAACTATCATATGCCCATAGGTATTACGGCACTTTTCACCGGTATCAGCCATGGCTATTTGCTCCTAAGACGTTTCGAAGTACATACTGGCTATATTACGTGGGGGTTCATTCTATTATTAGGGCTTTCAGGAATGACAATGAAAATCATCAAGCAAGGCACTAATAGAAATAAAATCAAAAGAATCCACACGACAATTATGTACACTACCGTGGTCATTATGGCTTATCACATTATCATTATGCAATAAAAGAAGCTGCCAGTAAAAGGGCAGCTTCTTTGTTTCCAGACACTAAGATTTATGGCGTTTATCATTTTTTTCTATATTCTGAATTTATCGAGTCAACCATAACGGTTACCTTCATCAGACTCACATATCTCTGGTCATCATTCTCATATATGACAACTTTGCAACGAAGAACACAACGTAGTCACTCAGCCCATTTCAATATTATCTAGTAAGTGCTTCAAAAGAAGGCGTCATATGCAATCTTGCCTATTCATGC
>ASRL01000189.1_pt1 | contig 11828 bp, 7 predicted proteins | sample 692978 | NCBI WGS metagenome assembly ASRL01 (sample SAMN02169241, study PRJNA158439) | bioreactor metagenome | isolation source: day 67 sample from continuous culture bioreactor inoculated with sediment... | place: Germany: Bremen | reverse complement strand
GGCTGTGGGTATCTTGTTACACCAATACTGGCGGTTAGCACGATATCGGTGCCATCTATTGATAGAGGTTGACTGGTGGCAGCCAGCAGCCGGTTAAGCTGTTGGAAATAGCAGTCGCTGGGCTGCAATCGAGTAAATAAGACAACAAACTCATCACCGCCAACGCGCGCGATGACAGCGCTGTTACCGAGCAAATGTTTTAAGCGTTGTGCTAACGCTTTGAGCAAAGCATCGCCTAGGGCTGGCCGTGCTGGGCATTAACGTCACTGAAATTGTCTAGATCCAAAAGTGCCAGTGCAAGCTGGCAGTCGTGATGTTCGCAGTATTCCATTTCATCAGCTAGCGTGCTTTCAATTGATCTGCGGTTAGGCAAGCCCGTTAAAGAGTCTTCGAAAGCCAAGCGTTGCAGAGATTCTCGGTGCTGTACTTTTTCCGTCACATCCTGAATCGTACCTTCAGCGGTTGCTGGATGACCCTCTGACTTTGCATAAAATCGTCCTCGTACTTCCAAGTGCTTAATCTTTGCATCTTTAAGCAAAACCCTGTGCTCTAGCTGCAGTTCACTGAGAGTAGCTTTCGCATTTTTATAGGAAAGATGGACTGATGCACGGTCGTCTGGGTGGGTCAGTTCAAGATAAGACTCTACACTAGGAATAAAATGAGTCGGGTCGCACTCAAAAATACGGAACATTTCTTGCGACCATGTGGCCTCAGCGGACGCATAATCTATATGCCAGTGCCCTAGGTGGGCTTGCTGTTCCGCACGCTCCAGCTGGGTGATAGCCTGTGCACGTTTTTGATGCAGCTTGCGGTGTCCTAAAGCGATACCCAGTAAATCACTCATTAAGCTCATAAGCTCAATGACATCTTTTCCCCAATGCCGCTCTGCGTTAATGGCGTCATTACCGATAAAACCGACGAGCTCTTGGTTGATATATAGGGGGTATACACATATCGAGCGGATATTTCGTGAGGCTAGAACCTGATGCTCGTTTTGTGCCTCAGCAGGCAAATCGCTGATACGAGAGATAAGTATATAGCCGACTTCGCTAAGCTGTTCCCACCACCAAGACTGTCTGTCTGAGGTAATGCCCTGCAGGCTGCTAATTTCTGGCTCAATACCCGCAGCACACCACTCGTGGGTATTATCAATATAGTGGCCCTCGGCACTTAGTAAGAACACGTAGCTTCGATCAGCCTGGATATACTCGCCGCTGCGTTGCAGTGCGCGGTTGATAGCAGCATCAAAATCCTCTGCCGTTGAAGCCATAAAATCAGCTGCAAATTCACTAATGAGAGTACGGGTGTCACGCTCGCGCTGCAGTGTGAGTTCTGCAGTTTTGCGTTCTGTTACATCGGTTTGCGTACCAACCATGCGTTTTGGGCGACCACCAGAGTCGCGTTCAATTATTTTTCCCCGTGTTTGCACCCAGCGCTCGTTGCCGGCGCTATCGATAACACGGTGCTGGTGGATGAATACATCACTGTGTCCCGTCAAGTGATTAAGAAAGCTCTGGCGTAGATTTGGCCAATCATCGGGATGCACTGTGTAGCCGCTTTGTGAGAAGCGGTCTGCAGTTAATAACTGATCATTGTTTCTTGTGTCGGCGGAGGTGAAGCTCCAATCCCAAAGGTTATCACTGCTGGCGCCGAGCACTGCGCTCCACTGTTGTTCTTGCGCTAATAATGCTTGCTGTACCATTTCGCGAGAATGCGCTTCACGCTGCAAGGTCAGCGTGCGCGAAGCAAGCTTTTTGTACATGGATAGCACTCTTTGAATAAGTGCTGAAGTTTGCTCAGTCAGAATAGTGTGCGCATGCGCTTTGGCTGTATTCAGTGGCGTACCCTTACGGATTTGCAGCAGCACCAGTGAAAAATATTTGTCTTCGTACAGAATGTGGTGCACCAGCCAGCCTGTTAGGAAGGAGAGTAGATCATCGACAAGTACGCTGCTGTTGTCTGTTTTCAGCTTAGAGCGCATGGCTTGGATTTTGTTGGTAAACCCGTTATGCGTTATCGAGTGCTCAGCAAACCAGTCGTCGGTTTCTGGCACCTGAGCCCATAGCGCTTCTTCTGTTTCAAAGTGATAGCAGGCGTACTCAGCCAAGGCATCTAATATGCGCTCGACTTCACTCTGATTTACGTCGCAAACGTAGCCATAAGCAAGCTCATTGAGCAGTATGACGAGTTGACGATGCTGCTCGTCAATAATGGCTATACCTGTTTCGAAGCCTGAGTCCCATGGAATAATATCAAACTGGGCGCGCGTGGCTGCATCCAACATATATCTATCAACCTTAAATGCTCAACACCAGTAAGCACTGGCTGGTTTCGGTGCAATGCTTCGTCAAAACCAGCGCGCCTTTAAGAGGCTCACAGGTTGCACTGCTAAGGATACGTTTGACTCAAATAGTGCAAAACCGCTCAACATTCTACCAGCATATATGATGTTATAAACAGCCTTTTCGAAGCTTTATGTGGTGCAATTTCAGCGTAAAAAATGGCGCGCTTAAAATAGTGGCTCTTTGATAAATCGATGACTTGAAAATAAAGCATATATTTAACGAAAAGCATGGTTGGTTATATGTATATGCAGATTTATGGTTATACTATTTCGACAATTGTATTCGCGCCTTACGATTCCTAATCGTGGCGTGTAGAAAGGACTGCGTGCCGCCAAGTTGGCTTGTCAGTTGAATTAAAATTTATATGGCGCTCTGCTTTTGCGGAGATGCCACTTGAGTCAGCAGTGTTTCAAAGCAATTAAGCAGTGCTAGCTAGCCAAAGGAATAGGCTCATGATTCAGCATGTCACACATGTTTTTACTGATCTAGAAGCGTTGACGGTAGAAATTGGAACTGGCGCAGTTTCCCTTGCGGCAGAAAACTCACAGGCGCAGCTTGTGCAAATTTACTGTGCCGAAGCGAATAAAGAACATATCCGCGCGGTAATTGCGGTTATCGCCGCTAAATTTCCAGCTGCGGTTGTGGTGGGCGCCACGACGATTGGTGAAGTGGCCCATGGTCGCCTGGTAACCAATCAAACCGTTATTGGTTTCACCTTTTTTGAGTCATCCAAGGTTAACCTTATTGCCATGGCAAGCGAAGATGGTGATGAGCAGGCTATTGGTACCGAGGTAGGCCGGCGTGTTAATCAATCTTTTAGCGATGTTGCAGGCATTCTGTTACTGGCAACGACTATTAGCATTAATGCATCGCTGTTGCTTGAGGGTATCGAGTCGACTTTGCTTGACTGTCCCATTTTCGGTGGCGGTGCTGCAGATTATACTGCGACAAACACATCACTGGTTTTTTCAAAAACTGAGCAGTTTGATAAAGGGCTTGTAGCCGTTATTTTTAGCGGCACTGACCTGCATATTGAGTCCAGTTCTTATCTGGGGTGGCAGCCGTTAAGCCATTCTATGCGGGTCACTCAGGTCGATGGTTTGAATGTGCAGCAGGTTGATGAACAACCCGCTTTTGCCATTTATCAGCGTTACCTCAATCTCCCCAAGGGCGACGAGTTTTTGTTTAACGCGCTGGAGTTTCCGTTTCTATTGGAGCGTGACGGTAACTTATTGGCTCGGGTGCCTGTTGCGACAAACAGCGATGGTTCGCTGCAGTTTGTCTCGCAGATCAAGGAAGGAGAGACTTTTCGTATCGGCTATGGCGATATTGATTTAATCATTGAAAACTCGAAAAAGCAGCATGAAAAAATGGCTCAGTTTTGTCCCCAAGCCATCTTTCTTTACACCTGCAGTTGTCGACGTTTTTTGATGCAAGAAAGCGTGGAGTTGGAAACACTGCCATTCGAAGCTATCGCACCAACTTTCGGTTTTTATACCTTCGGTGAGTTTTTTGGCTCTTCGCGCTTGTCACTGATGAACGCAACTATGGGGGCAGTGGGGCTGCGAGAAGGGCCGCCACTAAAAAATCAAATGAGTGAAGGTTTTAGCCCTTTAGCTGAATCAGTAAACGCTACATTAGTAAAGCAAGATGATCCTCTGGCCAATCAACATGCTCGTGTTGTTGCTAGGCTGATGTGCTTCATCAAAGTGGTGTCGTCGGAACTTGAGGCCTCGATTCAGGGGGCAACACGATTGTCGATGACTGATCAGCTGACCCAGTTGGCAAATCGATTGCAACTGGATCAGGTTTTAGACCAGCAAGTTAAACGAGCGGAGCGCTATGGCGCGTTATTTTCTATTATTTTGTTAGATATGGATTATTTTAAATACATCAATGACACCCATGGTCACTTAATGGGCGATAAAGTATTGGTGCAAGTAGCACAAACCATAGCGGAGAATACACGCGCCGCTGATATTGTTGGCCGCTGGGGCGGGGAAGAGTTTCTGATAATCGCACCCAACACTTCGACCAACAACGCAGCACTGCTCGCAGAAAAGTTGCGGTCTGCGCTAGAAAATATCGAACTTCCTTTTGCTGGGCGCATTACGGCAAGCTTTGGCGTGACAGGTTTTTTGCACGGTGATGACCCTGAAACCCTGATAGCACGTGCTGATATAGCGCTCTATGCAGCCAAAAATACCGGGCGGAATCAAGTTGTAATTGATCATGTTGCACAATAGGCAGCCAGCGCTCGGTTTTTTTCAATGCAAGTGTTTATGACAACGCAGCCTTTAATGCTTTAGGGTTTAAGCGCTATCAAAGTGGTCTTTATGAGTCTAAAAAGTGACTGGAAGTCAGGCCTTATCAGAATGAGGGATACGTTAACCAAAATGTGTTTAACGCAGTTAAAAAAACTAACGCTAGTACTGCTGATTGCGTTGAGCCTGTGCGCTGGTTCTGCTAGTGCTGAAGAAAGATCGACGCTGAGTATTCGTGGCTTTGGCACGCTGGGGGTCGCCCGCTCTTCATCGCCAGATGTCGAGTTTATACGTGATTTGTCTCAGCCTAATGGTATTAAAGATGGCCAATGGTCTGGGCGCACCGATACGGTGCTGGGCATTCAAGCCAATTGGCAGATAAACCCTGAGTTGGAAGCTGTGGGCCAGGTTGTCAGTCGTTATCAATATGATGCAAGCCGTGATCCTGTGTTGGATTGGGCCTTTCTTAAATGGGTGCCGGATGAGCGTGTCGCGCTGCGTGCCGGCCGTATCGGTGCTGACTTTATGATGCTGGCTGACTCACGCTTGGTGGGTTATTCCTATTTGACTGTGCGCCCTTCAGTTGATTTTTATGGTTCTTTGTTTTCGTCTTCTTTCGATGGCATCGATGGCAGTTTAACGCTGCCAATTGGCGATGGGCTGATTCGCAGCAAGGTATTTGCAGGTGTTCTGCCAGAGAAGGTATCCGGTGGCCCAGGTGTATGGGATACCAGCGGCTCGCCTATTTACGGCCTGGTACTCGATTATTTTATCGGCCCTTGGCAATTTCGTGCCAGCTCGACGAGTGTGCGTTTTGCCAACGACCTTAACTTCAAAGATTTAACAGACCCATTATATAAAGCTGCCAATGCAACCGGTATTCGCACTGCAGGCTTTGCAGCCGATGCGTTGTCTGCTAAAGACACGGATAGTCACTATTACACGCTGGGTATTGTCTACGATAAAGGCCCATTGCAGGTGCAGGCAGCGGTCAATAAAATTGATCATGAAACAGCCACTTTTCAAAATTCGCAAGCAGGTTATGTACTGGCAGGTTATCGTATCAACTCGATAACACCCTATGCCGGTATTTCACGCTGGACAACAAAGTATAAAGACCATGTGACGGGTTTGCCTGATACGCTGTTTACGCCATATGGGCCGGTGGATTTCAAGCCATTAAATCAGACATATCAAATGCTTATGGACGCCTCAGGCGCAAATCAAACCACCTATACTTTGGGTGCGCGCTGGGATGTTTTGCCCAAAATAGCACTTAAGCTCCAGTGGGATTCAATTCACGGAAAGGCTAAATCAAAATTCCCCTACGCAAAGGCTCAAACTAAGTCAGGCTGGGATGGGCGTACTGATGTTATTTCCGCAACCCTGGACTTTATTTTTTAGCCCATGCGCACTCATAGACTTCTATTGCTGATTTGCTTAATGCTGTTGACGCCTATTGTGTCAGCGGACATCGTATTAGTAGCGAATCCAAACAGTGGTATTGAGCAATTGACACAAAGTGATGTGATTAATATTTATTTGGGTCGCTATCGCCGACTGCCGACAGGGGCAACGGCTATTCCCATTGATTTGTCTGCAGAAACAGAGGTCAAGGCTAAGTTTTACCGGCTGCTGGTTGATAAAAACTTAGCTGAAATTAATGCCTATTGGTCGCGATTGGTCTTTTCGGGTAAAACACGGCCACCAATGCAAGTCGCCAGCACTGAAAAGGCACTGGAAAGAGTGGCTGGTAACCTTGATGCTCTGGCTTATGTGGAGAGAGCAGATGTAAGCTCACAGGTCATTATTGTGTTTGAATGGCCCCGCAATGATTAATATTAGAAGTTTTAAGCGCTGGCGGCACGGCCTTATTGCGCGTGGTCTATTTGCCGTGTTTTGGGTTGTACTCGTACTTGCTGTGATTTCCAGTGTGATAGTCAGTAGTACAGTGAGTTATCGAGAAAGCCAGCAAGCTGTTAAAGCACTCAATGAGCTTGTTGCCGCCGTAGCCAATACGGCCAGCATCGCCTCTTTTACTCAGGATGAACAGCTCGCAACTGAGGTTGTTCAAGGCTTGATGAGTAACAGCGATGTATTAAGGGTAGCTATCCGCTCCACTGAAAAAGTATTAGCCAGCGCTGAGCGTGAGCATGCGAATGCATCTCTTGCTGCAACAAACAGTGAAGGCCAAATCGTTTATCCGCTGACATCGCCATTTCAGCACGATGAACGCATTGGTGAAATTGTATTAGAGTCCGACCTGAGCACCATTAATGCACGTGTCAAAAAAAGTACAAAAGATGCTTTGTTGATACAGATAGGGCAAATGGCGCTAGTGGTTTCTATTGCTGCGCTGATTATGTTTTATCTGGTGGTACGCCCGATCAAATTGATTTCAGATCGCTTGCATAATATTGGCGGTAGCAAGGGCAACTTGCTCAGCGTGCCGCGAGGGCACAGCAAGAGTGAAATCGGGCTGCTGGTCGGTGATATTAATGACCTTACTGGGCGGCTGGTGGCCACCTTGGAGCAGGAGCGGGATTTGCAGCGGCAGCAAATTATTGCTCGACGAAAATACCAAAACTTATTCGACAATGCGGCGTCAGGAATTTTTGTCGCTGATAGAAACGGTCAATTGGATTCTTTTAATCGCACCTTTGCGCGGCTTACATGGTTAGCAGACAGTGAGCTGACAGAATCTCGGATGCTGACAGAGATCAAATGGCGTGATCCCGAGCAGCTGTTAGCCATGCTGGCCAATAGTCTTGATGACAAAAATGAGGGCGCTCAATACCAAGATGACTTTGTATTGAGCGGGCGTCGTGGTATCGATCGTTGGGTCAATATCGCAGTTTTACCGCTCGGTGATGGCAATGTTCAGGGCACTATTGCTGATGTCACACAGCGAAAACAAGATGAAATTTCCGCTAAGCAGCAGGCTATCACTGATACCTTGACCGGTTTTTTAAATCGAGCAGGGCTGCAACATACGCTTAAGGAGTTGCCCTCCAGCGCACCACCGTTTGCATTAGTTATGGTTAATCTCACTGGCTTTAAACAAATTAATGAAGCATTTGGCTTTCATGTGGGTGACCAACTTCTACTAAAAGTGTCGACTCGGTTAAAAAAAATATTATCTGCTACTGATCATGCTGCGCGCATTGACGCTGATGAGTATGTGCTAGTACTGCAAGGCGAGCAGGAACGTAGCAGCGTGAACCAGCGTATGGAGCAACTGCTGCAGTTGTTAGATCAGCCCTACGAAATAAAAACTGTAGACAAGCACAATACTATTTCAATCACCAACAGTACCAGCATCGGTATTGCTTTTTTTCCTGTAGACGGCAGCAATCTGAATGATCTACTGCGCAGTGCCGAATTAGCAGTCAGCAGTACGGTTAATCGCAACGAGTCCGGTTACCAGTATTTTGATCCTGCTCAGCAAGCGGCTGTTGAGCATCGTCGCAGACTTGAAGATGATTTACGTTATGCAATCATTGCACATGAGCTGCAGCTGGCTTTTCAGCCTATTGTTGATATCAGTGCAGGGAGAATCGTTGGAGCAGAAGCACTGGTGCGTTGGTCGCATCCAGAGCAGGGCGTGATTCCTCCCGACGTGTTTATACCGCTGGCGGAGCAAGTGGGTTTAATTGACCAGTTGGGCGTGCTGGTTTTGGAAGAGGCCTGCAGACAGGTTGCAGGCTGGCGCGAGAGTGGCATGGATATTTATGTATCTGTGAACGTTTCAGCGCAACAAATTCCCAATGGTTTAACGCCACTTGCTGTGCAGCAAGCACTTGAGCGTCACAACCTGTCAGCCAGCGCCATTGTGCTTGAAGTGACCGAAAGCTTATTGATGACGAATATTGCAGTCGCGCAAACTTGGGTTGAGAGTATACGTGCGCTAGGCGTGTGTATTTATCTAGATGATTTTGGTACAGGCTACTCTTCGCTTTCGTATCTAAAGCGCTTCCCGATGGATAAAGTAAAAATTGATAAGTCTTTTATTCGTGATCTTTACATTGATAAAAGTGATCGCGCCTTGGTCGAGGCTATCATAACCATGGCCAACAGCTTAGGGCTGAAGGTTGTAGCGGAAGGGGTAGAAGATGAGCAGCAACTTGCTATATTGCGTGAAATAGGTTGTGGCTTTGTGCAGGGTTATTACTTTTCCCGCCCCATAACAGCAGCAGAGTTTGGGCCATCGATGCTGCGTATTAATGCTGATCTTGCCAAAAGTATGAGCTTATGTGCTGATTCTTTACAGAAAACACGGGTTTGATGCTCTAGAGTGATAAACCCTAGCTGGCCTGCTAATCTCATGCCCTTACTTTCGACAGTCTGCTCTTTAAGGAGAGTGCCATTATGTATCCTGATTTCTTCGACAAAGCCCCCGTTATTCGTATACGTGATCCATTAGCACAGCTGCTCGGTAGCGCAACAGACGGCGTCATGGATTATCACTATGTGGATGCAGTACGCTTGGCTGGGCATTCTTGTCCAACTGTAGCGGGTGCTTTTTTAACGGCACGCGCGGCGCTAAAAGTACTGTATCCAGATACGCTGCCTGAACGGGGTGGTATCAGCGTGCACATGCCGTCACCTGAAACCGAAGGCACAACGGGCGTGGTCGCGCAGGTGATCACCCTAATTACCGGCGCCGCAACACAGGGTGGATTTAAAGGTATCGGTGGGCGTTTCGCTCGTAATGGGCTGCTTAGTTTCGCAGTGGACAGTGTTGAGTATGATGGTGCTGTACGTTTTGAGCGGCTTGATACTGGCGCTGCTGTTTTGGTTAATTTTGATGCGCATAAAACACCTGTCGATCCATCGCAGCGTGAGCGCATGCAGGCGGTCATCCAAAATCGCGAGACACCTGAACAGCAGGCGGAGTTTGCGCGCCTTTGGCAGGAACGTGTGCGCCGTATATTGCTGGAGCATGCTGATGATCCAGCACTGTTATCCATCATAGATTTGAGTTAATGCCACTAAGCAGAGCGGCTGTACATTGATGAAAACGGTTTGATGAAAACACCTTGCTGTTGCAGCCCTAATCTATAGGGCGCAGTACTGAGTAAAAAAGTCGTATGCATAACAAACTATTGCTGCAGGTTTCCTTGGCTCATCTAGTCAGTCATCTGCACATTATGACGATCCCAGCCTTATTACCGCTGCTACCGCTGTTTATGGATGTCAGTTTTATGCAGCTGGGGTTGGCCATTGGTGTGTTTAATGTGGTGACGGCTGTTGTCCAAGCACCGTTAGGCTTTATGGTGGACCGTGTAGGTGCGCAAAAAATGCTGATGTGTGCGCTAGCAGTGGGCTCGCTGAGTTTTGCTTTACTTGCACTTTGGCCGGTCTTTGCGATGCTGCTATTTGCGATGTTCATTGCTGGGCTGGCCAATGGTGTTTATCACCCGGCTGATTATGCGTTGCTGTTGCAGGGTGTGCAGGTGGACAAAATGGGCCGTGCATTTTCCATTCACACCTTTGCTGGTTTTCTCGGTGCTGCGCTGGCGCCACCGGTGTTATTGGGCCTGGCGCACGTGCTTGATATGCGCTGGGCATTTGCTGTCTCTAGTGGCGTGGGTGTCGCGGTGTTGTGCTTAATGCTGTTTAGCAGGGCATCAGTCCCTGCTGCAGCGGTCAGTGACAGTGCAGCGGCCAGCGATAAGCGTCCGCTTAAAATGCCGGTGATGGCTTTAATGGGCTTTGTTGTCTTATTTATGCTGCTGAGCTTGAGCACCGGTTCCATTGAGAAATTCTCGGTATCGGCCTTGGTTGAGGGTTTTGCAGTGCCGCTCTCAAGCGCAAACACAGGCCTAACTTTCTTCCTGTTTATGAGTGCTTTTGGTGTGTTAGCCGGTGGTTATTTAGCCGATCGCACCACGCGACATGGTTTTTTAGCGGCGGGTGCGTTTGCTTTAGCAGCATTGCTTGTTGTATTGATCATCACCGTTACCTTGCCAGCTGTACTACTTGTAGCTGTTATGGCAGTGGTGGGTTTCCTTACCGGTGTCGTTGCGCCATCGCGCGATATGCTGGTGCGTGCTGCTTCACCGAAAGGCGCAGAAGGGCGCACCTTTGGTATTGTTTCCACCGGTTTTAATATCGGCGGCGTGCTTGGGCCGATATTTCTTGGCTACCTGCTGGATCAACACCTCGCCAAGGGCGTGTTGTGGGCCACTGTGGTGTTTATGCTGCTGACGACAATTGTAGTGCTGCTGCAAGAGTTTAAAGCCAAACTGGCGCGCACTGGTTAAGCTCAGCGTTAGTCAATAAAGCGAGAAGCACGTAATGATTAACAAAGTCGTGGGCTTAATCTGTTGCTCTGCGACTGACTGTTCTGTCTGTGTGCTTGGGCTGATTCTGTTTGCTATGGCATTCAGCTGATTTGATTATAGGCGTTAGAGCCTAAGCTTCGTATTCTCGAACGTTTTAAGTTAAGTTGGGTTGAGTTGATGTCTCGCCTTGGTGCATAACCTGCAATTAATGCACTGCAATGGTGCACTTTTGTGCTGTATCAAGGTGTTTTGCCCTGTAAATCCAGTGTTTTTCTTATGGCATGCAATTTGCTAAATCCTCTTTAGTGCAGCACTGAGCTGAGATTATTACTTTGACTTAAGAGGAGTCATTCACATGCCGACTAAGACCCAGTCGCTTATTCGTGAGCACCAAGCCCCATGGGTGGATCTGCGCTTTACCGATACCCTAGGTAAAGAGCACCACATTACGTTTCCGTCTGAAACATTGGATGAAGAAGCCTTTGAAGAAGGCAAAATGTTTGATGGTTCATCCATTCATGGCTGGAAAGGCATTGAAGCCTCGGATATGACCCTGTTGCCTGATGATTCAACTGCGGTTCTCGACCCTTTTGCTGCAGAGCCAACCATTATCGTGCGTTGCGATGTGGCCGAGCCGAGCACCTTGCTGCGCTATGATCGCGACCCGCGCTCGATTGCCCATCGTGCAGAGAACTATCTTAAGTCCACCGGCATTGCCGACACCGCGTACTTTGGCCCAGAGCCTGAATTTTTTGTGTTTGATGCTGTGACTTGGGAAGAGTCGATGAATAAAGTGGGCTTTGAAATCCACTCAAATGAAGGTGCATGGGCCAGCAAAACATTAGCTGAAGGTAAAAATACAGGCCATCGTCCACGGGTTAAAGGCGGCTATTTCCCCGTGCCGCCAGTGGATGCCCTTGTAGGTGTGCGGG
>ASRL01000188.1_pt1 | contig 11828 bp, 10 predicted proteins | sample 692978 | NCBI WGS metagenome assembly ASRL01 (sample SAMN02169241, study PRJNA158439) | bioreactor metagenome | isolation source: day 67 sample from continuous culture bioreactor inoculated with sediment... | place: Germany: Bremen | reverse complement strand
GCACTTGCACTGCGGAGGTCAGCGGTTCGACCCCGCTTATCTCCACCAAATAAAATTTTAATCAGGATTTATTCCTGGTTTTTTTATATATTTGACACTTTTTGTAAATAAAGGTATAATATTTAGATATTAAATGTGATCTTTAATAATATTAATGGGTAAAAATCAATATATATTGATTTTTTATTTGTTAGAAATTACAATAAAGTTTAGTTTATAAAAAGGCTTGGATTTTAGATCTAGGAGGAATAAAAAAATGATTTATATACTGATGTTTATAGTTGCAATATCGCTACTATTTACAGGATTAAAAAATACTTTAAGAACATTACCAATAATAGTCATAGTTTCAGTGGTTATTTTCTTTTTTGGTTCTATATTTGTTACATTTTTACCATTAATTATAATCTTAATTGTATTAAGGATGCTATTTGGAAAAAAGCAACCAGGAGGATCGACAAAAACATATTATTATAAGAATACAAATTCTAGTAATAATCAAGATTTTGAAGAATTTTTTAGAAATGCAGCTGGAGGGAATTATCAGAGACGGACACATGTTGGTGATACAGGTTATATTATAAATAAAGATAAATATTATACTGAATTGGGAATAAGGAAAGATGCTACTCCAGAAGAAATTAAAAAAGCTTATAGAGGGATGGCGATGAAATATCATCCAGATAAAGCTAATAATTTAGATGAGGAAACTAAAAATAAATATGAAGAAAAATTTAAGCAAATAAATGAAGCATATGAAAATTTAAAATAAAAGTTAAAAAGGGTTATTGTATTTAAACTACAATAATCTTTTTTTTTATACTTATTTATAAAATTTATAGAGGTTATAAGTTATTTTAAAAATAAAAGATCTTAATTTTAAAGAGATAAAATAATTTTTATAATATTTTTACGTTATTTTTTAAAATTAAATTTATTTAATAAATTTAATTTGATAGTCCAAATACAGATTTAATTGTATATAAATTAAACGATTTATTCAAAAAAAGCTTAACAAAAAAAAGAAAATAATGTATAATATGGTATGAAATATTTATATTTGGTATATAAATATAGATGTGAAATTAATAACTAATAATTGTAGTTGTTATAAAAATTTTGTAATAATAAAGGAGGAGCAAAATGTCTTGTAAAAATAAGTTAAAGCAAGAATGTTTTAACCAATTAGATGAATTTATAATTGGATTACCCGAAAAAAAAGGAGCACTAATCTCGGTCTTACATAAGGCTCAAGAAATATTTGGATATCTTCCAAAGGAAATTCAAGAATTTGTAGCTAATAGATTAGAATTACCTTTGTCTAAAATATATGGAGTGATAAGTTTTTATTCATTCTTCACAATGACACCTAAAGGGAAATATCCTATTTCAGTTTGTATGGGAACAGCTTGTTTTGTAAGAGGATCAGATAAAGTATTAAAAGATTTAGAGAAAAAATTAGGAATTAAAGCAGGAGAAACTACATTAGATGGAATGTATTCAATAGACGCTTTAAGATGTGTAGGAGCGTGTGGATTGGCACCTGTTGTAATGGTTGGAGAAGATGTATTTGGTAAAGATGAAGCTCGTGATATAGAAGGGTTATTAGCAAAATACAAATAAGATGGGGGGATCATAGATGTCTAAAAAGATAACTTCAATAGAAGAATTATTAAAAAAAGGAAAAGAATGTGAAGATTTAATAAAAATTAGAAAAAAATGAAAAGATTTAGATAATATAATTAAGGTAAAAGTCGGGTTACCGTCAAAAGATGAGATGGTCATAAAAAATACTGATTTAGTTATAAAAGCTATAATTGAATTGATAGAAGTGGAAAACATAGAAAATATAGCTCTTTATAAGACTGAATTTTTAGGATATGGAGGAAAATTTCCAAGTTTAGAAATTTTTATTCCAAAAAAAGGAAATATAGTTTTTGGAAATGTAGACTCTAAAGAGGCAGTTAAACTTGTAAAAAAATACCTTAAAAATACTTTAGAAATAGAGAAATTTTTAGTAGATAATAATGGAACTAAACAGTGTAATCACTAAATTTAGGAGGTAAAATTGATGGCTTATAAGAAACATGTCCTAATATGTGGAGGGACAGGCTGTATATCGTCGAAAGCTGGAATAATAGCACAAAATATAGAGAATTTACTAATAGAAAAAAATATGAGTGAAGAAATACAAGTAGTTAAAACAGGATGTTTTGGATTTTGTGAAAAAGGACCAATTGTAAAAATTGTTCCTGATAATACATTTTATGTTGAAGTAAAACCTGAAGATGCTGGAAGAATAGTAGAAGAAGATTTGATTAAAGGCGGAAAAGTAGAAACTTTATTATTTAGAGACCCTGTTACAAAAAAAAGAATAGAAGATTCTGATCATATGGATTTTTATAAAAAACAAAAAAGAATAGCACTTAGAAATTGTGGATTAATTGATCCAGAAAATATTAATGAATATTTTGGAAATAGAGGATATCAGGCATTAGGTAAAGTCTTAACAGAGATGACTCAACAAGAAGTAATTGATGAAATGAAATTATCTGGTCTTCGTGGAAGAGGAGGGGGAGGTTTCCCTACAGGTTTAAAATGGCAATTTGCATTAAATAATGATGCAGATCAAAAATATGTAGTATGTAATGCTGATGAGGGAGATCCCGGAGCATTTATGGACAGATCGATATTAGAGGGAGACGCACATTCTGTAATAGAAGCAATGACAATTTGTGGATATTCTACTGGTGCAACTAAAGGATTAGTATATATAAGAGCTGAATATCCATTAGCTATAAATAGATTAAAAAAAGCAATGGCTCAGGCTAAAGAATACGGGATGTTAGGAGATAATATTTTAAATTCGGGATTTAATTTTGATATTGAGATTAAATATGGAGCCGGAGCATTTGTATGTGGAGAAGAAACTGCTCTTATTCATTCTATGGAAGGAGAAAGAGGAGAACCTACTTCAAAACCTCCATTTCCAGCTGAAGCAGGATATTGGGGAAAACCAACAAATGTAAATAACGTAGAAACTTTTGCTAATATTCCTGAGATTATTTTGAATGGTGGAGAATGGTATAAAAGTATAGGAACAGAAAAATCTTCTGGAACAAAGGTATTTGCTTTAGCAGGAAAAATAAATAACGTAGGATTAGTAGAGGTACCTATGGGGACTACTCTTAGAGAAGTGATTTTTGAGATTGGTGGTGGAATCAGAAATGGAAAGAAATTTAAAGCTGTTCAAACAGGAGGGCCATCTGGAGGATGTCTTACTGAGAAAGATTTAGATGTTAAAATTGATTTTGATTCGTTAACTGCAATTGGTTCTATGATGGGATCTGGTGGGATGATTGTGTTAGATGAAGATGACTGTATGGTAGATGTATCAAAATTCTATTTAGAATTTACAGTAGAGGAATCTTGTGGTAAGTGTACACCATGTAGAATTGGAAATAAAAGATTACTAGAGATGTTAGAAAAAATAACGAAAGGAAATGGAACTTTAGAAGATCTTGAGTTAATGAGAGAACTATGTGAAACGATAAAAGATACTTCTTTATGTGGACTAGGTCAAACTGCTCCTAACCCTATTCTTTCAACTTTAAATAATTTTTGGGACGAATATGTAGCTCATGTTGTAGATAAAAGATGTCCAGCAGGAAAGTGTGAAGATTTAATAACTTATTCTATTAATGATAAATGTATAGGGTGTACAGCGTGTGCTAGAGTATGTCCAGTTAACTGTATTGCAGGAAAAGTTAAAGAAATGCATGTGATAGATTCTTCGAAGTGTATCAAATGTGGAGCTTGTTATGATAAATGTAAATTTGGAGCTATAGATAGAGGATAAAAAATCAAAAGGGTAAGGGCTTGTACCTTCCCAAAAGGGAGTGTGTAAAAAACTAATGGAATTAATAAATGTTAATATAGATGGTAAATTAATAGCAGTTCCTAAAGGCGCAACTATACTTTCTGCTGCGGAATCATTAGGAATTTCAATTCCTACATTATGTCATCTGCAAATGAGTGATAATGGTTATAAAAATGATTGTGCGTCATGTAGAATATGTGTTGTAGAAGTAGAAGGAAGAAGAAATCTAGCACCTTCTTGTTCTACTCCAGTTCATGAGGGAATGGTAGTAAGAACTAATACAATGAATGTAATGCAAAAAAGAAGAACTATAATGGAACTTTTATTATCAGATCATCCTAAGGATTGTTTGTCATGTTCTAAAAATGGAGAATGTGAATTGCAAGATTTAGCTGTCCAATTGGGTGTAAGAAAAATTAGATTTGAAGGGAAAATGTCTACATATAGACCTGACTATTCAGCTTCTATTATAAGAGATATGGATAAATGTATCATGTGTAGAAGATGTGAAACTATGTGTAATGAAGTACAAACTGTAGGAGCGTTATCAGGTGTAAACAGAGGGTTTGATTCTGTAGTTGCACCAGCATTTGAGCAAAATTTAGAAGATAGTGTTTGTACTTATTGTGGTCAATGCGTGGCTGTATGTCCTGTAGGAGCATTACATGAAAATGATCATACTTGGAAATTAGTAAAAGATCTTGCTAATACTAAGAAAAAAGTGATAGTTCAAGTTGCACCAGCTGTAAGAGTAGCTTTAGGAGAAGAATTTGGCGAAAAACCAGGAACAAACGTAGAACCTCAAATGATAGCAGGATTAAAAAAATTAGGTTTTGATCAAGTATTTGATACTACTTGGGCTGCTGACCTTACTATAATGGAGGAAGCATCAGAATTAAAAGATAGACTAGAAAGATTTTTGGGAGGAGATAAGGATGTTAAATTGCCATTATTGACTTCTTGTTGTCCAGCGTGGGTTAAATTCTTTGAACATAATTATCCAGATATGTTAGATATACCATCTTCAGCTAAGTCACCACAACAAATCTTTGGAGCAATAGCTAAAGGAATTTGGGCTAAAGAAGAAGGAATTGCAAGAGAAGACCTTATTGTAGTATCTGTAATGCCGTGTTTAGCTAAAAAATATGAATCTAGTAGAGATGAGTTTAAAGTAGATGGAAATCCAGATGTAGATTATTCTATTACTACTAGAGAATTAGCTAAATTATTGAAACAGGCTAACATTGATTTAATGAGTCTAGAAGCATCAGAATTTGATAATCCACTAGGAGAGTATACTGGAGCTGGCGTTATCTTTGGTAGAACTGGTGGAGTAATAGAAGCTGCTACTAGAACTGCATATGAATGGATAACTGGAGAAACTCTAGAAGAAGTTGATTTTAAAGCTTTAAGAGGTTTTGAAGGAATTAGGTCAGCAACTGTAAAGATAGGAGATTTTGATCTTAAAATAGGAATAGCTCATGGTCTAGGAGAGGCTAGAAAGATGTTAGATATGATAAAAGTAGGAGAAGCTGACTATCATGCTATAGAAATAATGGCATGTAAAGGTGGATGTGTAGGAGGAGGAGGACAACCTTATCATCATGGTGATTTTAGTGTTGTCACTAAAAGAGCAGAAGGTCTTCAAAGTATAGATAATAATAAGGCTATAAGAAAATCCCATGAAAATCCTTATATTAAAGAATTATATGCGAAACATTTAGATAAACCAATGAGTCATAAAGCTCATAAATTATTACATACTAAATATTTTCCAAAACATAAGATATAAAATAAAAAAGTCAGCATAATTTGCTGACTTTTTTGAATTATTTTGATTGTAGTAAAAATAAAAATAGGAAAATTAAATAAAGAATTAATTAAAATAAATATTTGTGCAATTAATTTTATAATAGTACAATTGAGTTTATAATTTATTCAGAAAATAAAGTATACCTTTAAAATTGAAAAGTATTGACGAATATGCTATAATTATACGCAATGAATTTGAGGGGGAATGAAATTATGAAATTAGTTTCACTTATATTAGCCGCAGGAAAAGGAACAAGAATGAAATCTGATTTACCAAAGGTTGTTCATAAAGTTAATGGAATACCTATGGTAAAAAAGATAATGAATATATTAGAAGAATTAAATGTTGAAAAAAATATATTAATATTAGGTCATAAAAAAGAAGTTGTTTTAAAAAGTATAGGCGAGGAAAAGATCTACGTTGTTCAAAACGAACAATTAGGGACTGGTCATGCAGTAATGATGGCTAAAGATATGTTGAAGGACTATGATGGAGATGTAATGGTAGTTTGTGGAGATACTCCATTATTAAAAGTAGAAACTTTAAAAAAACTTTATGCTAAACATATAGCTACTAAAGCAACTACTACTATTTTAACTTCTATTTATGAAGATCCTTTTGGATATGGAAGGATAGTTAAGAAAAATGGATTAGTGAAATCTATAGTAGAACAAAAAGAAGCTGATTTTGAAATTCAATCTATAAAAGAAGTAAATGCAGGTGTATATGTATTTAATAATAAAAAATTATTTGAGGCATTATCTAAAATGGATAATAATAATGCACAAAAAGAATATTATCTAACTGACGTAATCAAAATTCAGGTGGAAGAACAGGAGTTAGTAGAAAGCTTTATATTAGAAGATAATGAAGAAATTCTAGGTGTTAACTCAAAAATTCAGTTAGCACAGGCAGAAAAAGTATTAAGAGTCAGAAAAAATATAACTCTTATGGAAGAAGGAGTAATATTAATCGATCCACAAGCTGCATATATAGAAGAAAGCGTAAAGATAGGTAAAGATACAATAATTCATCCAGGAGTTGTACTTCAAGGTAAAACTGTTATTGGAGAAAATAATGAAATTATAGGAAATACTAGAATAATTGATTCTTTAATAGGTGAAAATGTAAGGATAGAGTCTTCAGTAATAGAGGAATCAACTATAGAAAATAAAGTTACTATAGGGCCTTTTGCTCATATAAGACCTAAAACACATCTAAAGGAAGAAGTCCACATAGGAAATTTTGTAGAAACTAAAAAAGCTATTTTAGAAAAGGGAGTAAAAGTTGGGCATCTAACTTATTTGGGAGATGCTGAAATAGGTGAATACACCAATATAGGAGCAGGAACCATAACTTGTAACTATGATGGAGTTAATAAGCATAAAACGATAATAGGAAAGAATGTATTTGTTGGAAGCGATACGGAATTAGTAGCACCTATAAATGTAGGAGATTTAGCAGTAATAGGGGCAGGATCGGTAATTACTAAGGATGTACCTGCTAGAGCATTAGCAGTGGCTAGAGGAAAGCAGTTTATTAAGAAGGAGTGGACTAAATAACCATGATTAAAAATGTCAAGAATGTAAAAATTTTTACGGGAACATCAAATGTTAGTTTAGCAAATAGAATTGTAAAACATTTAGGAGTACCAATGGGTCAATCTGAAGTACTTCGATTTGCAGATGGAGAAGTTCTTACTAAAGTTGAAGAGACAGTTAGAGGATGTCATGTATTTATAATTCAACCAACAACAGAACCTGTAAATGAATCTTTAATGGAATTATTGATATTTATTGATGCACTAAAAAGAGCTTCAGCAGATAAAATAACTGTAGTTATGCCGTACTATGGATATGCTAGACAAGATAGAAAAGCTAGCCCAAGAGAACCTATTACATCTAAGTTAGTAGCAAACTTACTTACAACTGCAGGGGCTACTAGAATAATGACTATGGATTTACATGCTAATCAAATTCAAGGATTTTTTGATATACCAGTAGACCATTTTAAAGCTTTACCTCTTTTAGCAAAAAACTTTATTGAGCACGGATTAAAAGGAGATGATGTAGTGGTTGTATCTCCAGATATTGGTGGAGTAAAAAGAGCTAGACAATTAGCTAAATGGTTAGATTGTAAAATTGCAATTATTGACAAAAGAAGACCAAAACCTAATATGTCTGAAATTATGAATATAATAGGAGATGTAGAAGGAAAAACAGCTATCTTCATAGACGACATGATCGATACAGCTGGAACTATTACCAATGGAGCACAGGCTATTATGGATATGGGAGCAATAGCTTCTTACGCTTGTTGTACTCATGCTGTATTTTCAGGACCAGCAATGGAAAGATTAGAAGCATCACCACTTAAAAAAATTATAATTACTGATACTATCGAGATACCAGAAGAAAAGAAAATCTCTAAGATTAAGATTTTATCTGTTGATAAATTATTTGCAGAAGGAATAAAAAGAGTAATTGAGCATAAATCAATAAGTGAATTATTTGAAATAAATTAAGTTATATAATCTTTAAAAAAGATAAAAAGGGATGATTTCTGTATTATGCAGGAATCATCCTTTTTCATTTTAAAGATAAAAAAATTATTTTTTAGTAATTATAACCTTATTTAAAAATCCTCTAAAAAAACTTCGGGTTCAGAGTTTTTTTCTAAATTTAAGCTATTTAAAGAATTTTGAGGATTTAAATTTTCAGGAGTTATAGTTTTGATTTGAGATTCTATAACTTGAGGAGTTTTTTCTTTTATAACTGAAATAGAAGGATCATCAATTATTGTATATTCATTCGAAATTTTATAAATAGTAGAATCTAAATCATCAATGATAGTTTGAAGGTGCGTAATAAATTTTCCCTTTACTTTATCAGGTATTTTATTTTTATCTATAGCTAAAACAATAAATTCTTTGCCTTCGTTGTTCCAAGAATTTGTTATTTTAGCATCTTTTATTAATTCTGAAGAGACAAGATTAGATAAATCTTTAATTATATTATTAGAAATCAAAATATTTTTAGTATTTATTTCATTAAAAAATGAAGTTAATACATTTGTAGTTTCATTAAAAATTTGTTTTTTTAGATTTGTTTTTGCTTGCTCTTCTGCTTTCATCTTAGCTACGGCAGGACCACTTTCATTAATTTTGTAACTTCCCATGGAAAATAACTGAGATTCTTCTTGTACATTAAAATTAGTTTTTTGTGCATCGGTATATGTAGTTACACCAGTAAATGTATCTTGAATATTTGTACATGCTCCTAAAGATAGGATTAATCCAGAAAGGAAAATTATCTTTAATTTATTTTTCATAAAAACCTCCTAAAAATTTATTATAAATCAAGTATATAATTCTAATCTTTAAATGTCAATCTATACTGAGAATAGAAAGAAGAAAAGATATAGATATAAAAAAAGATTAGAATGTTGTATAATAACAGTTGTAATTATATTATATTTGTTTATTTTTTTATAATATAGAGAAAAGAGTTATTAAAAAAAATACTTTTTTTGTTTTGATTAAAAATTAAACAAGATTATATGGTAAAATAACAATAATGACGCAACAGAAAGATTGCAATAACATATAAAATTTAGTACTATTTATGATAGACGTAAAAGTCTTGTATTTAGTTTTACTAACTAGGAGGAGTGAGATTAATGGGTATTTTCTCTATTAATAAAAAGAAATACGCTACGTTAAAAATTGAGAAAAAAAAAGTAGAAATAAAGACTGAACCTAAAAAGGTGGAACCGAATATAACAGGCTCAGGATTATGGGTTAAGTGTCCAGGATGTAATGAAATAATTTACAAAAGTGATATAAGAAAAAACAAGATGAAATGTCCAAACTGTGATAACTACTTTAAGATGAGTGGAGAACAGAGAATAGAATTATTGATAGATAAAGATACTTTTCAAGAATTTGATGTAGAGATGTCTACTAAAGACCTTCTTAAATTTCCTGATTATGCAGAAAAAATAGAAACCGCAAAGATAAAGACGAAATTAAAAGAAGGCGTTATATCTGGAATTGGAAATATATTTGGAATGGAAGTTAGTATAGCCATTATGGATTTTTCTTTTTTAGGAGGAAGTATGGGAACAGTTGTAGGAGAAAAAATAACTCGTACAATTGAAAGAGGAATTGAAAGGAAAATACCTGTAATAATAGTAGCAACTTCTGGAGGCGCTAGGATGCATGAGGGTATTTTATCACTTATGCAGATGGCAAAAACTTCTGCTGCTTTAGAAAGACTTCGAGAAAAAGGGATACCATTTATATCTGTCCCAGTGAATCCAACTACTGGAGGAGTAACTGCATCATTTGCAATGTTAGGTGATGTAATTATAAGTGAACCAAAAACTCTTATAGGATTTGCAGGACCTAGAGTTATAGAACAAACGATAAAACAAAAATTACCTGAAGGATTTCAATTAAGTGAATTTGTCCAAGAATGTGGAATGGTTGATATTATTGCTAAGAGAGAAGAATTGAAAAAAACTATACACAGAGTATTAGACAATTTATTTGCGATATAATTTGGGGGTTAATAATATGGAATTTGAAAAAAATTTAAAAAATATAAAGGTAAAAATAGAAGAATTAAAAAAATTTTCCAAAGATAAAGAGATTGATTTATCTTTAGAAATAAAAAAATTAGAAGCAGAAAAAGAAAAAATGGCAATAGAAATTTATAAAAATCTGAGTTCATGGGAAAGGGTATTAGTAGCTAGGCATCCAAGAAGACCTTATACTTTAGATTATATAGAGCGTATTGTAGAAGATTTTGAAGAACTACATGGAGATAGATTGTTTAAAGATGATCCAGCTATTATAGGAGGGATCGGAAAGATAGATGGAAAAAGATTTGTAATAATTGGTCATCAAAAAGGAAGAGATATGGAGTCTAACATATATAGAAATTTTGGTATGGCTAATCCAGAAGGATATAGAAAAGCGCTTCGTCTTATGAAATTAGCAGAGCGATTTAAATTACCAGTTTTGACACTTATAGATACTGCTGGAGCTTATCCTGGAATAGATGCAGAAAAGCATGGACAAGGTGAAGCAATAGCTAGAAATCTTATGGAAATGGCTGGCTTATCGACTCCTATTATAGCAGTTGTTATTGGAGAAGGAGGATCTGGAGGAGCATTAGCCCTAGGGGTAGCGGATAGGGTATTTATGCTTGAAAATAGTGTATATTCTGTAATTTCGCCAGAAGGAGGTGCAGCAATTTTATATAATGATCCAACTAGAGTACAACAAGTAGCAAATGATCTTAAAATATCAGCAGATCAATTGAGAGATCTAGGAGTAATAGATGATATCATACTAGAACCTTTAGGAGGAGCTCACAGAGATCACGAGATGATGGCAAAAAATTTAAAAATAAAAGTATTAGAAGCGTATGAAGAAATAAAAGATTTTACTCTTATAGAGTTAAAAGATAAAAGATATGAAAAGTTCAGAAAAATGGGTGAAGTAAACCAAGAGGTATAGAAAAAATTACTCTTGAATGATTAAAAAATTATCAGAGATAACTATAGAAATTATGTTTGAAGGGGTGTTTAGATATGAAGAAAATAGCCATATTAACAAGTGGTGGAGATGCACCAGGAATGAATGCTGCTATTAGATCAGCTGCAAAATTTGCATTTTATCAAGGGTTAGAAGTTTTTGGAGTAAGGAGAGGTTATAAAGGTATGGTAGATAATGATATCTTTAAGATGACTAGTTCTGATGTAAGTGGAATTATAGACAGGGGAGGAACTGTACTTTTAAGTGCAAGACTACCTGAGTTTAAAGATCCAGAAGTAAGAAAAATTGCTGCTGATAATTTAAAGGCTCATAAGATACAGGGTCTTATTGTTATAGGTGGAGATGGATCATTTCGTGGAGCAGATCTCTTGTTCAAAGAACATGGAATCAAGGTTATTGGAATCCCAGGAACTATAGACAATGATATAATCGGAACAGATTTTACTATTGGATATGATACAACTTTAAATATAATTATAGAAGCTATGGTTAGGTTAAGAGATACAGCTACTTCCCACGAGAGGACTTATTTAGTTGAAGTAATGGGAAGAGATGCAGGAGATTTAGCATTG
>ASRL01000187.1_pt1 | contig 11916 bp, 9 predicted proteins | sample 692978 | NCBI WGS metagenome assembly ASRL01 (sample SAMN02169241, study PRJNA158439) | bioreactor metagenome | isolation source: day 67 sample from continuous culture bioreactor inoculated with sediment... | place: Germany: Bremen | reverse complement strand
AGGCGTGGCGGCCGCAATTGAGCCAAGAAATTGTGGCGCGTGCCCATGCGGATTTTGCTGATGCCGAGATTGAGCCGCAGCATGGCGTGCTCGACACTCGCAAAATTACCCATACCTTTGGCATTAAGCCTCGGGCGTGGCGTACAGGCTTGGCTGACTTACTGGATAGTTATTACCGTAATGTTTAAGGGGTACGGAATAATGTTGCCTAGCCCTGGCCGCGTAGGTAATTGTCCAGCGCGTCCTTAAAGTAGATTAACTTTGCTGATTAGAGCTTAATTTACTGGGCGACTGCTGCTGAGTAGAGCCAATAAAGAAATACACTTCAATACATACAAAAACAGGCGCAATCAGCGCCTGTTTTTACTTACAGATTCTAAGAATTAGAACTTGTAGCCAAGACCAACCATATACACAAATGGTTTAACGTCAACATCAACTTTAACGCGACCTGCTGCGTGGCCCGCATAAGCAGTGGTGTCGATATCAATGTATCGAACTTGACCGTTAAGCATGATGCTGTCAGTCAGCATATAGTCAGCACCGACTTGCGCTGCCCAGCCCCAAGAGTTTTTGATGTTTAGGCTGGTAAAGTCTTTACCTGGAGCTTTGGCTGAACTGCTAACAGACTCATCAAAAAACCATGTGTAGTTGATACCGGCACCCACGTACGGTTGGAATGCTGAGCCACTGTCCATTGGGTAATACACGGCGCTTAAAGTTGGTGGTAGGTGCTTAAAGCTACCAAGTTTACCGTCAAGACTGCCTCCGCCTACGCCCCTAAGATTTACATCATGGCTAAAAGGCGTTGCTGCTAACAGCTCAACACCAACATGATCAGTCACCATATAAGCAACGTTTAAACCGAGCTGGGTGTCATTATTGAGTGTGGCTTTGCCGCCTAAGTAGTTTCCAGCTAAGCCACCGCGATCACCTTGAACACCTGAGGAGTTTTCATACGTCTGTACAGTGATTGCACCGGCGCGAACGATAATATCGCCGGCTTGGTGAGCGTGAACTGAAGGTGCAGCAATAGCTAACGCTAATACGGACGTAGCTAATAAGGTTGTGCGCATGGTGTGCTCCGATTACAAATTATCGTGTGTGTGGGTTGGTAGCAATGTTACGTAATGAAGCAAAGTGATTCTTGATGTAAGTCAATAAGCGCCCGAGTAGCATCTTGCTGTTTGTGAAAGACGCCATGCATTGTGATGCAGTGCATCTAATTGATTGCGCCACCGCGCTAACGATTGTTAGGAATAATGCATTTTGCTGCGATTTTATGTCGCGCAGTGGCGACAAATGAAAAGGCATGCAGCAATCGCAGCCACAAAGCGGTAAACTTAGCCGCATATTTTTTCTTACTCCGTTGGAGCGCTTCATGTCACGCACGAGTTTAAGCCGTTTTCTTATTGAGCAAACACGTTCACATCAAACCCCCGCAGAGCTGCGCTTTTTAATCGAAGTGGTGGCACGTGCTTGTAAAATGATCAACCATCAAGTGTCTAAAGGTGCGCTCGGCGGTGTTCTAGGCAGCATGGGCACCGAGAATGTGCAGGGTGAAGTACAGAAAAAACTCGATGTGCTGTCCAATGAGATCCTGCTCGAAGCCAACGAGTGGGGTGGACACTTAGCCGGTATGGCGTCTGAAGAAATGGATAATGCCTATCAAATTCCAGGTAAGTACCCAAAAGGATCGTACTTGTTGGTGTTTGACCCGTTGGATGGCTCGAGCAATATTGATGTTAACGTTTCTGTCGGTACGATTTTCTCGGTGCTGCGCTGTCCTAATCGCAATGGCGAAGAAGGTGACCTGGGTGAAGAGGCGTTCTTGCAGCCGGGTACTGAGCAAGTAGCTGCAGGCTATGCTATTTACGGTCCGCAGACCATGCTCGTGCTGACTTTAGGTAACGGCGTTAAAGGTTTTACTTTGGATGCGGAAATGGGCTCATTTATTTTGACTCATGATGATATTCGCGTGCCGGAGCAAACCGCAGAGTTTGCTATCAACATGTCTAATCAACGGCATTGGGAAGCGCCAGTAAAGCGTTATGTGGATGAGTTACTGCAGGGTAAAGAAGGGCCACTGGAGAAGGATTACAATATGCGCTGGGTTGCGGCAATGGTTGCTGATGTACACCGCATTTTAACCCGTGGCGGTATTTTTATGTACCCGCGTGATGCGCGCGAACCCGACAAGCCAGGCAAACTACGCTTGATGTACGAAGCCAATCCGATGTCATTTATTATTGAGCAAGCGGGTGGGATATCGACCAATGGTTATCAGCGTATTATGGATATTGAGCCGACTTCATTGCACGAGCGCGTAGCAGTGTTCTTAGGCTCCAAGCAAGAAGTTGAGCGAATTACAAGCTACCACAGCGAATAGGTTGTCATAGCGCGATATAAAAAAGCCAGATTAAATATCTGGCTTTTTTATATATAAAGAAAGGCGTATTGATCTGTGTCAGCTTATTGTGAAATAGTTGCCTGCAGGTTTGAGCGCTGCAAAGAGTCGATGCCTTATATACAGTGACTTCCCCTGATTAACGGCTGCTTTGGGCGGTGGTGTTGAAAAAACCTATGACCGTAGTCAAGAGATAATAAGATTCTCACTTGTTATGCTCCAAAAAATTTCAAGGTCTAAGGCGAGAATATGCAGGCTATCCATTTCAATTGGCAACGAAGTGCACAGGTGTGCATGGCTTGGTTGCTGGCCATGCTTGTTATCTTTTTTTATGCGCTGGGTTCAGCGCAGGCGGCAAGTTTAACTGCGCTGGAAAAAGGGCGTATCGCCTTAGCTTTTCCACAAGCAGGCAGCATTACTGAGCCCGAGGGAGAGTTTCAAATACGCCAAATCTTATCAGGCGATGAGTTACTAGGTTATGCCTACCAAACCATTGATGTGGTGGATATCCCAGCTTACTCGGGTAAGCCGATTAACCTGCAAGTTGTCCTTGACCCGCAAGGCGTAATTAAAGATGCCTATGTTTTAAAGCACGAAGAACCTATTTTGCTGATTGGTATTCCAGAGCAAAAACTGCATGATTTTGCTGCTGAATATGCAGGAATCAGTGTTGAGCAGCGCGTCGTGATTGGCCGCTCTAGAGATGAGGCCGCGGTTACTATTGATGCGGTGAGTGGCGCGACAGTGACGGTGATGGTCTTGAACGAGGCTGTTATGCGTTCAGCTCATCAGGTTGCGGTTTCTTTAGGTCTGGTTAAAGAGCACTCACAAACTAAAAATAAACCAGCCATCGTGCTGATGGATGAATACCAGCAAGCCAGTTGGACGACTTTGACCGGTGATGGTTCGATCCGGCGCCTATTGCTCAATCGTGGGCAAGTGGATGATGCCTTTATTGGCAGTGAGGCCGAGGGAGTTGATGCTGCAAAACCAGAGCAGCGCGATGATACCTTTATTGACTTGTACGTGGCTGAGCTAACGCCGCCGACCATTGGTCGTAACCTATTAGGCGAAAGGCAATACCAAGACTTAATGGACGAGCTGAAGCCTGAAGAGCGCGCAATTGTAGTATTGGGCAATGGTGATTATTCATTTAAAGGTTCAGGCTATGTACGCGGTGGTATTTTTGACCGCATCCAATTACGTCAGTTTGGTGACATCATTAGCTTCCGAGATCTGGATTTTTATCGTTTAAGCGATGTATATGCTGAAGGAATGCCAGATTTTAGTGAGATGGGCATCTTTATTATTCGCCCGCAGTATGCCTTTGATTCGGGCTCAGATTGGACGATAGAGTTGCTGGTGCGCCGCCAAACTGGACCGGTTGATAGTATTTTTACCAGTTTTGAGTTGCCCTATCAGATTCCTGAAACTTACATTGAGCGCCCGCCTTTGACCGCGTCTGAGCAAGCGGCTATTGATGAGGCGAATCGTCCATTGTGGCTCAATATTTGGTATCAGAAAACCTTCCAGGTTAGCGTGTTGAGTGTTGGCTTAGTGCTGCTTTTAGGGATTCTATTTCTGCAAGACTATTTAGTACGCTACCCCAAGCTGTTGCACAGGTTGCGTATGAGCTACCTGACTTTTACTGTAGTGTTTATTGGCTGGTATGCCTTGGGACAACTGTCCATTGTTAACGTGCTGACGTTTGCACACTCGGTGATGCATGGCTTCAGTTGGGAGCTGTTTTTAAGTGACCCTATTATCTTTACTCTTTGGGGATTCACTGCAGCCGTTATCTTGCTCTGGGGGCGAGGTGTGTTCTGCGGCTGGTTGTGTCCTTTTGGTGCTTTACAAGAGATTATCAACGAAATTGCTCGCAAAATAAAAATCCCTCAATACGAACTGCCCTTTGCTTTGCATGAACGGCTCTGGGCGATCAAGTACATTATATTGCTCATTCTGTTTGGCCTCTCACTGGAGTCGATGTCAACGGCTGAAAAGTTTGCTGAGGTTGAACCATTCAAAACCGCAATTACGCTAAAGTTTGACCGTCAATGGTGGTTCGTTCTGTATGCTGTGGTTTTGCTAGTGATCAATATCTTTACTCGCAAAGTGTACTGCCGTTATATTTGCCCACTGGGTGCTGCGTTAGCGATTCCGACCAAATTACGTTTATTTGATTGGCTTAAGCGTCGCAAAGAATGCGGTACGCCGTGTCAGTTGTGTGCAGTTGAGTGTGAAATTCAAGCAATTCATCCGGATGGCACGATCAACGCCAATGAGTGTCACCACTGTCTAGACTGTCAGGTGACCTACCATAATGATGAACGCTGTCCTCCGTTAGTGGCGAAGAAAAAGCGCCGCGAACGCACTAAAGCAGCTCCGCAAATGCAAGAGCCGCAAATCATTCCGGCCGTCCAGCTGGAAACCTCGTCTTAATTCCGTCCAAATTAAGACACATTACCATGGAGATGTATCTGTCATGAGCGAAAAAAAAACGACAACTGAGAGTGAAAAAACTGGCTTAAGTCGGCGCGGATTTCTTGGCGCCACAGCCGTTACTGGTGCAACCTTAGCCGGCGCGACAGCGATCGGCTCTTCTGTAATGAGCCGTGAAACTTGGGCGGCTGCAGTTAAAGAAGCAAAAAACAAAGCCCATGTTGGCCCAGGTGAGCTGGATGATTACTACTGCTTTTTAAGTGGTGGTCACCAAGGTGAAGTGCGTGTGCTGGGTCTGCCATCCATGCGCGAATTAATGCGTATTCCTGTTTTTAATATGGACAGTGCTGTTGGTTGGGGTATTACCAACGAAAGTAAGGCCGTATTGGGTGAAAGCGCGAAGTTCTTGAATGGTGACTGTCACCACCCGCACATTTCAATGACCGATGGCAGTTACGACGGTAAGTATCTGTTCATCAACGATAAAGCCAACACCCGTGTTGCGCGGATTCGTTTAGATATTATGAAGTGCGATAAAATCACCACTATTCCAAACGTACAAGCCATTCACGGTTTGCGCTTACAGAAAGTGCCACATACCAAGTATGTATTCTGCAACGCTGAGTTTATTATTCCTCACCCAAATGATGGTACTAACCTCGACAACCTTGATGCTGCAGAAAAGTACACCATGTACAACGCCCTCGATGCGGAAACCATGGAAGTGGCATGGCAGGTGATGGTTGATGGTAACCTCGATAATACCGATATGTGCTACACCGGCAAATATGCAGCGGCAACCTGCTATAACTCAGAAGGTGCGACTGATCTGGCTGGAATGATGCGCAATGAGCGCGATTGGGTCACTATCTTTAACATTCCGCGTATTGAAGAAGAAATCAAAGCAGGCCGCTTTATCACCTTGGGCGATTCTAAAGTGCCGGTGGTTGATGGCCGTAAAAAAGACGGTAAAAACGCACGCGTGACCCGTTATGTGCCAGTTCCAAAAAACCCGCACGGCCTGAATACTTCACCAGATGGTAAGTATTTCATTGCCAACGGTAAGTTGTCGCCGACGTGCTCAATGATTGCCATTGATATGCTTGATGACTTATTTAATGATAAGTTTGCTGATGAGCGTGAAGTGGTTGTTGGTGAGCCAGAATTGGGTCTAGGCCCATTGCACACCACCTTTGATGGCCGCGGTAATGCCTACACTACGCTGTTTATTGACAGCCAAGTAGTGAAGTGGAACATGGCAGAAGCGGTTCGCCACTACAATGGCGAAGATGTGAACTACATCAAACAAAAGCTTGATGTGCACTATCAGCCAGGCCATAACCACGCATCCTTAACTGAAACAAAAGATGCAGACGGCAAATGGTTGTTGGTGTTGAGTAAGTTCTCAAAAGACCGCTTCTTACCAGCAGGTCCACTGCACCCTGAAAACGATCAGTTGATTGATATTTCTGGTGATGTAATGGAAATCGTGCATGATGGCCCATCCTATGCTGAGCCGCATGATGCAATTATGGCGCGTCGTGACCAGATCAAAACCAAGAAGATTTGGGACCGCGATGATCCGTACTTTGCTGCAACCGTGGCGCGCGCCAAAGAAGATGGCATCACGCTAGAGACTGATAACAAAATCATCCGTGATGGTAATAAAGTGCGTGTTTACATGACCTCTATTGCTCCATCGTTTGGTATGAGCGAGTTTACAGTGAATCAAGGTGATGAAGTCACTGTGACAGTGACCAACCTGGATATGATTGAAGACGTGACCCATGGTTTCTGTATGGTTAACCACGGTGTCAGTATGGAAATCAGCCCGCAGCAAACCTCGTCAGTAACCTTTACTGCAGATAAACCAGGTGTATTCTGGTACTACTGCAACTGGTTCTGCCACGCCCTGCACATGGAAATGGTTGGACGTATGCTAGTCAAGCCTGCATAAAGGCAGGTCAAAACTACCGGCGTTGTCTAAATTTAAAGTAGGCAACGTCGGTTTTTTTAATACAATGGGAAATTATATGCAGGCTAGACAACAGGGTGCGGCTTAATGAGAATGCTGGGAGCGATGATTCGCGGAGTAATGTACAGTGCCGCGCTGCTTTTAGTGATGCCTGTATACGCAGCAGAAGAAGTGCCGGACGCATTAAAAGATGTGCAGTTGCACGAAATACAAGCCGCACCAGACGCGGACTTAGAATTACAATCCATCACAGATTTACCCTTAGAGCAGGTTTCAGAGACGCATTGGCGTTTACCTGCGGGTGTCTATGTTGGTCACTATGTGGTTGATAAAACGATGACGCTTGAGTGCGCATCAGATGCTTATTTACGCGCTAATGGCACGGGTAATGCTCTGAATATTCGTGCGCCGGACGTCACCGTAACAGGCTGTGATATCAGTGAATGGGGCAATAATCTAACACAAATGGATGCCGGTATTTTTGTCGAGCGTACCGCTACCAATGTGAAGATTGAAAATAACTTTATTCATGGCCAAGGCTTTGGTGTGTGGGTTGACGCCACGCACAATGTCAGCATTGCTAATAATAAAGTTCAAGGTGACCTTGCCTTGCGCAACCAAGATCGCGGCAACGGTATTCATCTGTTTGCTGTGCGTTTTGCCAATATTAGCGATAATGAAATCTGGCACACGCGTGACGGCATTTATATTGAAGCGGCCAATGACAATATAATCCATAACAATCACATGCGTGATTTACGTTATGGTGTGCACTATATGTTTTCCAATCGCAATGAAGTAACCAACAACAGCACTTTGCGCACCCGTACCGGCTATGCACTGATGCAAAGTCGTCAGCTTAGCGTGATTGGTAATAGCTCTGATCATGATCAGAATTACGGTATTTTGTTGAATTACATCACCTATTCGACACTGAAAAATAACGTGGTCACCGCAGTTCAGCCCGGTTCTGGTGATGGCGTACACATCAGTGGTGCGGAAGGCAAAGCGTTGTTTATCTATAACTCGCTGTTTAACACCCTAGCGGGTAACCATTTTGAACACAGTGCGCTGGGTATCCATTTGACTGCGGGCTCAGAAGATAATCGTATTTACCACAATTCTTTCCTTGGCAATCAGCAGCAAGTTAAGTATGTCGCCATTCGTTATCAGGAGTGGTCGCATGAAGGTAAGGGCAACTATTGGAGCGACTATCTGGGCTGGGATCGCAACAGTGATGGTGTCGGTGATGTGCCTTATGAACCGAACGATAATGTCGATCGTTTATTGTGGACATATCCGCAAGTGCGCTTATTAATGCACAGCCCCAGTATTGAGTTATTGCGTTTAGTCCAGCGCGCTTTTCCAGTGGTTAAATACCCAGGTGTACAAGACAGCTTTCCGCTTATGCGGCCGCTGACGACCGCTACTCCTACTTCATCAGGATTATCAGAATGAATGCTGTAGAACTGCACAATGTGTATCAGCAGTACGGCACTATGGCTGTACTGGATAATATTAGTTTGACCCTTGGCGAAGGCGAAGTGTTGGGTTTATTTGGCCACAACGGTGCCGGTAAAACCACCACAGTGCGTCTGATTCTAGGCTTATTAAAAGCCACGAGCGGTGAGGTTCGTGTCCTCGGTGGCACTCCGGGTGACAGCGATATTCGGCGCAAAATTGGTTTTTTACCTGAAAACATGACGTTTTACCCGCAGTTGACAGGGCGTGAAACCCTGCTGCACTTTGCGCGCCTCAAAGGTGCTGCGGTGCAACAGGTGGATGATTTACTTGAGCAAGTAGGTCTAACAGCGGCGAGCACGAAACGGGTGAAAACCTACTCTAAAGGTATGCGTCAGCGCCTTGGTTTAGCACAAGCTATTTTGGGGCGTCCGCGTTTGTTGTTGCTGGATGAACCCACTGTCGGCTTGGATCCGATTGCGACCCAAGAGCTGTATCAGTTGATTGGCCGTTTGCGAGATGACGGCACCAGCATTGTGATTTGCTCGCATGTGCTGCCGGGTGTCGAGCCTTATATTGATCGTGCTGCGGTCTTAGCCTTAGGGCATTTAGAGGCGATTGGCACCTTGCATGAGTTGCGTGCTCAAGCGCAGTTGCCAGTGCGCATTCGTGCCGCAGGCCTGGGCATAGAGCAGCTGACTGGCGCAGATGTACAGTCTGTTCGGGCTTTGCATGGTGCTTGGCATGAACTGCTGGTTGCGCCGGCAGATAAATTGACGATTGTGCAGCGCATTCTAAATTTACAACCACACGATATCGAAGTGCAGCCGCCTTCTTTAGAAGACTTGTATTGCTATTACACCGGAAAAGCCGGTGCCTTGGGTGTTGCAGGAGTTCAGCAATGAGTCAGATTTGGAATGTTGCCCGTAAAGAATTAAGTGATGGCTTACGTAACCGCTGGATGCTTGCGATCAGTTTGGTTTTCGCATTATTGGCGGTGGGTATTGCATGGTTTGGTGCCGCAGCATCTGGGCAGATTGGTTTTACCTCGATCCCAGCAACCATTGCCAGCTTGGCCAGCTTAGCGACCTTTTTAATGCCGTTAATTGCTTTGTTACTGGCTTACGATGCGATTGTTGGTGAGGATGAAGGTGGTACTTTAATGTTGCTGTTGACCTATCCCATCAGTCGCGGGCAGATTTTGCTGGGCAAGTTTGTCGGGCATGGCATGATTTTAGGTTTAGCAACCTTAATTGGTTTTGGCTGTGCAGCCTTAGCCATTGCGGTGCTGGTGCCAGAAGTGGAGCTGGGTATGCTGCTTTGGGCCTTTACCCGCTTTATTGTTTCCTCAACCTTGCTGGGCTTGGTATTTATAGCGATGGCCTATGTACTGAGCAGTAGCGCTACTGAAAAGTCCAGTGCGGCCGGCTTGGCTTTAGGCCTCTGGTTCTTATTTGTCCTAGTGTTTGATTTAGCGCTGCTGGCTGTCTTAGTGATCAGCGAGGGTAGCTTTAATCCTGATGCATTACCCTGGTTGCTATTGCTCAATCCTGCAGATATTTATCGCTTGATCAATCTGGCGGGCTTTGAATCAACTTCAAGTACTGTAGGTGTGATGGCCTTAGCCGGAGATTTGCCGATGAGCAGTCTCGCGCTTTGGGGGTGTTTAGTGGCTTGGGTCGGTGCTTCATTAGCGTTGGCGCACTGGATGTTTGCTCGGCGAACAGCCTAAGCACATGCTGTGAGGCGTATTGTGGTAACCCAGATGACGAGCATCTGATTGCTGTCATCTGGGGAGAGTTGTTGGCTTGAGTTTGAGTATCACCCTTGTTTGTTTAGCGCTTGATTGGGGAGATTTTTGTGCCTTCAATGCTAACGCCAGCCATCAGACCTTGCTGACTAAAGATAAAAGCATAGGCGTCACTCTTCAGTGAAGATGTAGAGATGTTCTTTGCTACACCTTTGTCAACCACAACCACAGTCGGGCCTACACCAAGCTCCCAACCCTTGGTCTTTTCGATATAGCGAACGGCATCATCGGTCATCAGAAATACTGCATAGCCATATGTTTGCGCACCGATCTGTAAACCCCAAGAACCAGCAACTGAGTTGTAGTAATTGACAATCTGCGAACCTTTGAGCAGTACGCCTTCACCATAGCTACCACCAAAGACTAAGCCGGCCTGTACGATATTAGGGAAAACCAAAATTGCTTTGGCGCCTTGCGCAAGCGTCTTGGCAACAGGCTCGGCTTTATAAAGCGACTGCAACGCGCTCAGAGAATTTCTATCCAAATCCTCAGCAGTTGCCGCGTTGGCTAAGTTCATTGCGCCCATTGTTATGCTGGCTGCTGCGGCAACCACAAATGCCATAAATGTGTTTCGTAACGTACTCATTTTATTATCCTTTTCTGATGGGTGTGCGTATGTTGTTCTGATCGAACAATGACAATATGACTCACGCGCAGTCACTTTTAGGTTACTGCGAAAAATCAGACGCTGAGTTCAATGATAGATTTTTGTTTATATGCTGTAACAAGAGTATCTCCCTCGGCATATATCGAGTTTTGTTTTGCCATTAAGTGATGGCTTTCACTCAGTAAGACCTTCTTTGGTGCGCTTAGTTGCCAGTGTAGTAGCCGCTTTGCTTTTGTTCGCTGCTACGCTGCTAGCGGCAGTATTTAATGTACCTTGCTGGTTGCAGGTGACAGGCGAGCAAATGGGCCGATAATATAAGCAGCGCGCATGAACGTAGCAGTATCGGCATGGTATCGCTCTCAACAATGAGTCATGCCAGCATCTGAGTTAACAGAATGTATAGAGGTGAATGTGAAGGCATTATTGCAACGGGTCAGCCAAGCCAGTGTCAGTATTGAAGGTGCTGAAGTGGCACGCATTGCTGAAGGCTTATTGGTTTTGGTAGGGATTGAGCCGGCTGATACTCAGCAGAGCGTTGAGAAAATCCTGCATAAGCTGCTCAATTACCGAGTCTTTGCTGATGAGCAAGAGCGGATGAATAAGTCGCTCACCGATATCCAAGGTGGTTTATTGTTGGTTTCGCAGTTTACTTTAGCCGCCGATACCCGTAGTGGTTTGCGCCCGGGGTTTTCAACTGCCGCAGCGCCCGCGCAGGCGCAAGCACTGTTTGAGCAGATGGTGAGCATGGCGCAGCAACGTCATGCCAATGTACAGGCAGGGCAGTTTGGCGCTGATATGCAAGTGCAGCTGATCAATGATGGGCCAGTGACCTTTATGCTTGAGGTGTAATGCTTGCACAGCACTTTTATCACAAGACTTTACGCAAACACCGCTGTCTGGCTACTCTGTGTGGCCAGCGACACACTTGCAGGTTAAGCATAGTGCAGCCGTGCCACGCCTTAAAAGCGCTGCTTCAATAAGCGCAAGCTATTAACAATCACCAGCAAACTAGCGCCCAAATCAGCAAACACCGCCATCCACATGGTGGCTTGGCCACTGATGGCTAAGATTAAAAACACCAGTTTAATCGCAATCGCAAAACTAATATTTTGTTTAAGAATCGTACTTGTGCGCTGCGATAAGCGGATAAACTGCGGGATTTTTCGTAAGTCAGCGTCCATCAACGCGATATTTGCGGCTTCCACTGCGGTGTC
>ASRL01000185.1_pt1 | contig 12065 bp, 11 predicted proteins | sample 692978 | NCBI WGS metagenome assembly ASRL01 (sample SAMN02169241, study PRJNA158439) | bioreactor metagenome | isolation source: day 67 sample from continuous culture bioreactor inoculated with sediment... | place: Germany: Bremen | reverse complement strand
CCAGAAAAATCTCCCTTTACGGTAGATAATAAAAAATCTCTATATAAGAAAAAATCATCATCTTCCATAAGAACTTTTCCTACTTTATCTCCTGCAACACATTCCTTTGAGATTTCTCCATAATTATCCATTAAACCTTCTAATTCTAATTCTATTTCATCTGGTAACTTTGTTCCGTTACTTCTAAATATCTTTATTCCATTATCTTTAGCAGGATTATGAGAGGCAGATATCATTATTCCTGCATCAGCTGATTTTATTTGAGTAAGATATGCTACACCTGGAGTTGGCAATACTCCTACATAGGTAATATGAACACCCATAGATGATAACCCTGCCATTAAAGCTGATCTTAACATATATCCAGATATCCTAGTATCACTTCCAATTACTACATTTATCTTTTTTTTATTTGGATTTTTTTTCTTTAAATAATAAGCCAATGCATATCCTAATCTAGTAGCTATATCTACTGTTAATTCTCTATTAGCTTCACCTCTTATCCCATCTGTTCCAAAATATTTTCTTTCATCCATCTTAGATCCTCCCGTATTTAAAAAAATTCATTTATTATAGATGAATTTTGAATTATATCTCATAAATTTAATATCTTATTTTAGTTTTTTTACTTTTCTCAACTTTAATTTACTCGCTATAACTCCTACTACTCCACCTGAAGCAACTCCCATTCCTAAAAATATAATAACAAATATTAGTATAGATCTTCCCATGATATCAATATTTCTAAATAAAAGAAAGTATACTACTATTAACTGTACTATATTATGAGTAATAGCTGAAAAAATACTTATTGCCACAAGACTTAGATGTTTTTTTAAATCATATAAAATACACATGGTCCCTGTACTTATAATTCCAGATATGAGACTTATAAAAAAACCTGGAGTGAATAGGGTCCCAATCATCATCCCTTGAATAAAAATTCTTAAAAATAAAACTTCAAAAGCCATTTTTTTATCAAATTTTACTAAAACTATTATTGTAGCTAAATTAGCTAGCCCCAATTTCATCCATGGAAAAGGTTTCGGAATAATAGTTTCAAACAATGAAAAATAGAGAGCTAGCAGCACAAAGGCTACTAAATAAAGCTCTCTTTTTTTATTTTTTCTCACAACTATACCCTTAAGCCAGCTTCCATTCCAAGTAGATGTTCATATTTTTTTATTATTGGATTGATCTCTTCCTCTAAAAATTCCACTGTTTGTTGAGGAGCAAATCCAATAAAGTTTTTAGGCTCTAAGATTTTAATTAACTTTTCTTTATCTATATTAAAGTATTCATCAGCTAAGATTCTTTCAATAAGATCGTTATCTTTACCTTCTATCTTAACTTGTTTTCCTGCTTCCATAGAATGTTCCCTTATTCTTTCATGTAATTCTTGTCTATCTCCACCATTTTTTACACCTTCCATAATGATGTATTCAGTTGCCATAAATGGTAGTTCAGACATTATTCTTTTCTCTATCATTTTTGGATACACTACCATTCCATCAAAAATATTTTGAATAATTACTAAAATCGAATCTACTGCTAAAAATGCTTGCGGTACAGATAATCTCTTATTTGCTGAGTCATCTAATGTTCTTTCAAACCACTGAGTAGCTGCTGTCATAGCTGTACTTTGTTGCATAGCTATTACAAATTTAGCCAGTGATGATACCCTTTCACTTCTCATTGGATTTCTCTTATATGCCATAGCTGAAGATCCAATTTGTTTTTTTTCAAATGGTTCCTCTAATTCTTTTAGATGTTGTAATAATCTAATATCATTAGTTAATTTATGAGCTGTTTGAGCTATATTTGATAATAAGTTTAATGTCTCTGAATCTATCTTTCTATCATAAGTTTGACCTGTCACCATAAATCTTTTCTCAAAACCTAATTTTTTAGAAACCATGATATCAAGTTGCTTCACTTTATCATAATCACCATTAAATAATTCTTCAAAACTAGCTTGAGTTCCAGTAGTTCCCTTTACCCCTCTAAATCTCATATTTTTCATTCTAAATTCTAACTCTTCAAAATCTAAAGCTAAACTTTGTAACCACAATGTAGTTCTTTTTCCCACTGTAGTAAGTTGAGCAGCTTGAAAATGTGTAAATCCAAGAGTAGGAAGGTCTTTATATTCCATTGCGAAATCAGACATATTTTTAAATATATTTATAAATTTTTTCTTTAATATTTCATATCCATCTTTTATTTGAATTAAATCTGTATTATCTCCTACATAAGCAGAAGTAGCTCCTAAATGAATAATTGGAGCTGCTTTTGGAGATTGGATTCCAAATGCATGTACATGGGCCATTACGTCGTGCCTTACCTCTAATTCTCTCTTAGCTGCAACATCATAATTAATGTCATCTACATATTTTTTCATCTCTGCTATTTGTTCATCAGTTATATTAAGTCCTAATTCTTTTTCTGATTCTGCCAAAGCAATCCATAGTCTTCTCCAACTTGAAAATTTCTTATTGGGTGAAAAGTTTTCTAACATCTCTTTAGATCCATATCTTTCTACTAACGGGTTGGAATACACATTCATCATTTTTCTCTTCAACTCCTAATATATTTTATCCGCCACATTTTATGACAGTTATTAATTTTTTAATATCCTCTTTCTTTTTCTCTAAATGTTTAATCATTTTTTCTACATCTTCTTCAGTTTTTATTTTCCATGTTAAAGTTAGCGTATCTCCCTCTAAATTTTTAGGAATTTCAACATTTAATTCCTTATTTTTTATAGAATTAGACAACCCCTTAACCTTATTCATAGCTTTACTCATAATAGGATTCCTATACTCTCTTATAATTTTTAAAAATTTTACTGTATCATGTTTTCTATTATTGTTTAATTCTATCTTCATCCTATGTATAAACTCTAAAAAATTTATATCTTTTATCTTTTTTAATTCTCTAAAAAACTCTCCTACTTCCTTTTCAGTAGAATATGAAAGTTGTAGATATCTTTCTGCAAATTCTATAATATCTTTATCTTCTATAAACTTATATTCCACAACTTCACCTCTAATCCAAATTTTTATTTATTTAGAAAATAAATAAACTATCCCATCTTCTCCTGTGTCTGCATAATAGCCCTTTCGAATATTTATTTTTTTAAATCCTAGACTTTCATATAGATTTATTGCCCCTTTATTTGAAACTCTAACCTCTAAGATTAAATTTTTATCTAAATCATCTAATACATAATTTAAAAGTTTTTTCCCTAATCCTTTTTTTCTATAGTTAGGAGAAATGGCTATCTTTATTACTTCATATATATCTATACTATCGAGTAATATTATATAACCTACTATCCTATTTCTATTAAAAATTCCAAGAAATTTATAAGAAGAATTCCCGTACATATCAACTAGAGTTGAGATCCTATAATTATTTAAAAAAGAAATCTGTTCTATATGAAAAAGATCCATCAATTCACTATCTTCTATCTCCCTTATCTCTATCATTTTTTCTCCTAGGTCTACTTTAATAACCCAATTCTATTTAACGGCCAAAATCTTACAAAAGCTTTTCCTCTAATCCTATCTTGTGCTACAAATCCCCACATCCTACCATCATAACTTCCGTCAGTATTGTCTCCTAACGCCAAGAAATAATCCTCAGGTATAGTAGTTTCCACAGTTTTACCAGATAACAATTTCTGTAAGATATTTTCATCATGAATATAATCTAATATCATTCCTGTTTTTTTACCATTTATATAAAAATTTACCTCTGGCAATACCTGACTTAGTGCTCCAGGTTTGTCTAATAAATATTTTTGTACTTTAGCTATATCTACATTTTGCTGTTTAAACTCTTCACTATAGTTTTCCATAGGAATTATAGTTAATTTATCTCCTTTTTTAGGAACTACCCATTGATTATATCCTAGTTCTCCCAAATTAGAATATCTTCTATCAGTAATTTGTTTTCCATCTATAATTAATTTTTCACCATCAATTTCTACAGTTTCTCCTGGTAAACCCATAAGTCTTTTAGTATAAAGAACTTTATTTTCTACTGGCTCTTTAAATACAATTATATCCTCCCTTGAAGGTTCCGTAAATTTATAGATGACCATATTTCCAAACAATCTATCCTTTGGAACAATAGTTGGAATCATAGAACCTGTCGGTACTAAAAAATTTCCTAAATAGAATCTTTGTATTATAAGTACCAAGATTAATGCTGACCCTATAGCTTCTGTGAAATTAACGGTTTTCTTTATTCCTGTCTTTGCACCTTTAGATCTTATATTTAATTTCCTTATTACAAATTCTGAAAATCTATCCCTATAAACTCTTATCCACCCTACCACTTTTTTTTCTTTTAACCATAAAAAAATAAAAAAAGTCGTAAGCAATGCATAAAATATACTATTCACTATCAATTTATTAATCTCCATCTCAGCTCTTAATCCTCCTCTAAATTCCTTATAATATCTCAACATTTTAACATATTTCTTACTTTTTTTCCACGAATAAAACCCTTGGAAAACTAATAACCTTAACGACAATTGATATTGAAATTTAATTATATTTTTTATTGAGAGCTTTTAAAATTGCAAAAGTCTCCAAATCCATCTCACCTGTTACCTTAGTCTGTCTAAAATGAGATTGAAATGCTCCTATAACTTTTATAGTTTTCCCATCATTCACTCCACTTATTCTAATTCCATATCCATACCTTCTAAGTTCCATTTGAATATCTCCATAGCTATATTTTTCATATAAGTTTTTATCATAAAATTTATTAAAATCATCCATATTATACCATGCTCCTATACCATATTCCTTATATAATCTTTCCCATGGGAACATAGGCCCTGGATCTTGTTTTCTTGTAGGTGATATATCTGAGTGACCTAAAATATTTTTAGGCATTATATTATATTTTTTAACTAGATCTTGAAGAAGTTTTCCTATTTTTTTTATTTGATAATCCTTATAGGGATAAAATTCTCTATTGGCTATATTTTTAACTTCGTTTTCTGAATCTAAATCTATAATTGTTTTTTTATATCCTTTATTAACAATTTCTATTCCAATAGAACTGTCATTTAGATTAGTTCTTCCTGCAAATTCACTTATACCTGCATGCCATGCTCTTTTTTCAAGGGGAACTAATTGATATATATAATCCCATTTTTTATCTGTTACTAAATAATGTGCACTTATATCTCCTTGAGTTAAAGCTCTTATAGATCTATCTGTATCAATAGCTGTATAATGAAGTATTATAAATCTAACCCTTTCATTATACCCTATTGCTTTATAAGTTTTTCTATCTATCCTATAGCAAGAGGTAAAAATTAATATTCCTGCTATCAATAATATGATTTTTTTCATCTTCCACCTCCTTATATTACTAATAATAATCCTAACTTTATTATACCTTATTTATCTATACCCTATCTAAAAATTTGTTATTACATCCAATATAGTGTAAACTTCTATTATCCTTAAAAATATAAAAATGGAGGTACTATGAAACTATTTGTAATACTTATGACACTTTCTTTTCTTATCTCTTGTGGTAAGAAAGAAGAGAGAAAAAAAGAAAAATTCAAACTTATTGAAACTAGAGAAATTAAAAACTTAGGTGCTAAAAGTTATACCTACGAACATATAAAAACAGGGGCTCGCGTTATTTATTTAGACGATCAATCTCCTGAAAAAGTCTTTGGGATTGCATTTAAAACTCCTGTAGTAGACGACAGTGGTGTTAACCATGTATTTGAACATGCTGTTTTACAAGGTTCAAAAAAATATCCTGATAAAAATTTATTCTATGAATTAGACACAAAAAATATTCCGTCATTTTTAAATGCTATGACTGGACAAGATTATACAGTTTATCCATTCTCAGCAGTAGAACCAAAATCTTTTGATAATCTACTTGATATATATTTAGATGCAGTTTTTAATCCACTGGTATTAGAAGATGAAAATACCTTAAAAAGAGAGGGATGGAGATATGACAGAAATCCAAATAATAATGAATTGATAATAAATGGGATAGTCTATAATGAGATGAAGGGAGCTTTTTCTAATCCTTACAGAAATCTATCTTTTAGAATGAATAGACTCATGTATCCAGATAAAATGGCAAACTATAGATTTTCTTCTGGAGGACTACCTAGTAGTATACCAAATTTAAATCTAAATCATCTTAAAAAAACCCATGAAAAATACTACACTCCTTCTAACTCAATTGTAGTCTTAGCAGGAAAACAAGACATAAAAAAAACACTAGCTAAACTAGATGAATATTATAGCCCATATGAAAAAACAAAAATTGCCACAATAGAGACTCAAAATACACAACTGAAAGATGAATTTCATAATGAAAATTACCCAGCTCCTAAAGGATCACCAAATATCTACATTTACGGAACTCTTATGAAACCAAAAACTTCTATCCCAGAACTTGCATTTATAACATCTCTCTTAGCTGATTATGAGATATCTCCATTAAAAAAATTATTTGTAGATAATAAGTTTAGTGGAAGTTTTGGTTTATATAATGATAATACTATCCAACCTAGAGGATATTGTCTCATCCAAGGTGCAAAGAAAGATGAAGTGAAAAAATTTAGAAAATTAATGGATGCTAAGATGAAAGAGATTGCTAAAGTAGGAATAGATCCAAAAATAATAGATCTAGCTTTGAGAGATTATAAAAAACAACTTGCTAAATCTCAATATTCTAAAGAAAGAGCCTCAGATCTAACAACAAGTATAGCTACTAGTTATTTTTACTACGATAAACCATACCTTTTTATTTCAGATGACAAGATAAAAATATTAGAAGAGCTGGCTCAAAATCCTGAAAAAATAAAAAAACTAATAGGTGAATATTTTGTAAATAATACTAACAAACTAGAAATTTTCTTCAGTCCAGATGAAAACCTTTTATCAAAAAATGAAACTTTAGAAAAAAATAAATTAGACAAGTTTGAAAAAAATCTAAGTGATATAGAGTTAGAAAACTTAAATAGTAATATTAAAAAATTTAATACTTGGTCAAAGGAACCTGTAGATAAAAAAATTATAGATTCTATTCCTAGTGTAAAATTGAGTGATCTTTCCGATTCTGAAATTTCTGTTGTGAAAAGAGATGAAGAATCTATAGATGGTGTTACATTTGTAGATAACGACATCAATACTTATGATATCAACTTAGTCTCCTTAAAGTTTGATACCAATGGATTTAATCAGTCTGAAAAATTAGATTCAGAATTATTTACCCGTTTAATGACAACTAGCAGTACCAAAGACTTTTCCTTTGAGGAGATCTCTACTAATTTAACTAAATATTTTTTCAAACTTAATTTAAGCAATAAAACTGTTCTTTTAGATAAAGATAGTATCTCTAAAAGATTTGTAATAAATTTTGAATACCTTCAAGGAGACAATAAAAAGGTATATAATATATTAGAAAACTTATTTTTAAATGGAAATTTTGATAATAAACTAGAGATTAAAAAGAGACTAGAAGGTTTCCGTGATTCAATTTTAACTAGTTCTTCAGATGCCAACGTCATCAATAGAGTATCAGTAATAAAAGCTATGTCTATGATCAATCCAAACTACAACTATTATTTAGATGAAGAAATAAATTTTAACGGAAGAGGTTACTATATCTATCCTCCTATGCTAACCAAACTAAATAATATCTTAGAAAATTATGATGAAAACTTTGGACAACTACAAAAAGATATGAAGGAGATAAGAAAAAAAATATTTAACAAACATAATTTACTTATCTTTTATGCAAATAGAGGTAACTACAAAAATTTTAAAAAAGATATTACTCCCCTTTTAAACAAGATGAATAATAGACTTACTCCTGAAAAAAATTATGGAAAGTTGGAAAATTCTAATTTAGCTATTGCTGTTCCTGCTCAAAATGGTTCTACTTCTTGGGGAAATAACCTAGTAGATATGAAATATAAATACAGCGGGAAATATAAAATTATGTCTAATATGATCAACGAATATTTAAACAATAAGATCCGTGTACAAAATGGTGCCTATGGAGCTTGGTTCTATATCACATTAAATAAAGATATTGTAGCTTCATCTTATAGAGATGGAGAGATAGATAAAACTATTGATACCTATAAAGATATTCCAAAATATTTAGAGAGTGAACTAAATATAAAACAAGAAAAATTTGATGGTTTTATCCTAAAAAGTATGGCAAAATATTATCAAGCCTACACTCCTGATACCCTTATGAATTTATCATATACCCACTATTTGTATAATATAGATTTAGAAGATATGGAAAGAGAAAAATCTGAAGTTTTGGCTACATCTAAAAAAGATATTCCAGAATTTATAGAAATAATGACTAAATTTATCGAGCAAAAATATTATTCCACTGTAAATAGTGAAAGTATTATAAAAGAAAAAGGTAACAACTCTCACTTCGATAAAGTTATTAAATTTGAGGAAATAAAGTAGGTAAAAAAATAAATAAAAATTCTTGATTTAAGAAACTAAAACCATAAAACTAAACATTTGAAAAAATGTTAGTTTTATGGTTTTTTTATAGGAAAATCAGAAAATTCAACCAAAAGTAATAGTTGAAAAAAAGCATTTAAAGAACAAAGATAATTAAGTTTAAAAGACTCAAAACGAAATTCTTCTGGTATAACTTATGAAGGCGTGATCCTATTTTTTCAATATATTTTTCTAGAGTACAACCTTTATCTAAAAGTTTTTTTATTAAAATAATTTTTTTAGATCCAATGAGTGATCAAAAAATTATTCCTCTGTAGACTATGAGAATATCATAAAAAGTACTCTTTAGAGTGCTTTATTCTAATTGTGATTATTTGAAAAAAATCAGTTTCAGTCTAAACATTTTTTACATGTTTTTTTAAAAAATATCTTGTTATTATAAATATAATAACATCACTTGTAAGAAATACCATCCAAACCCCATCTATACCAAAATATTTTGGTAATATAAACAGTAATGGTATAAATAATAAAACCTGTCTTAACAAATTAAGAACAACTGATTTCATTGCATTATTTATATATTGGAAAAAATTTGTCCCTATTATATAAAAACAATTAAGTGGAATAAGAAGGAAGTATATCCTAATTCCACGACTACCTATCCTAAGAATTTCTTGATTCCCATCATTAAATAGATTAATAAAGAAATTGGGAAATAAAAGTGTAGTAATTGTTATTATCGAACCTACCCCAACAGCAGCAATTATAGAGACCTTAAGAGTTTCTAATACCCTCCCGTGTTTCTTCGCACCATAGTTATAACCTAATATTGGCTGGCTGCCAGAGCTAATACCACTCATAGTCATACCAAGAAATAGATAGATACTGTTTACAATACCCATAGCTCCCACAGCAAGATCGCCTCCCTGGCTAAGAAGCATTTTATTACATAATACAGAAGTTAGACTCGTTGTCAATTGAAGTGAAAATGGAGAAATACCAATGGAGAGAATCTTCTTTACAGTTTCTAAGTCTAATATAAGATCTTTAACCCTAAGTTTAATATGGCTATTCTTACTCAAGGTAAAATAATGTAAATTTATTAAACTTACTATTATATTTGAAAAGATAGTAGCGTAGGCAGCTCCTTTAATTCCCATATCAAAATAAAAAATAAGAATAGGATCAAAGACAATATTAATAAAAGCTCCAATTATCATACTATTCATTGCCAACTTAGAATTCCCTTCCGACCTGATTAAGTTATTTATTTCTATGGACAAAAAATTAAAAATTACTAGATTATTAATAACATAGATATATTCCTAGGCATAAGTTAGGGTGTTTTCAGTAGCTCCAAATATTGTTAATATCTGATCAATATATATATTTCCCAGTATGGTCAGCACTATACTTGAAATAGTAAATAAGGTAAAAGTATTACCAAGAGCTTTGTGAGCACCATCACTATCATGTTCTCCAAGCTTGATTGATAAAACACTCCCTCCCCCTTGACCAATTAACATTCCAATGGCAATATATATTGTAAAGATAGGAAAATAGATACTCAGACCAGTCATTGCATAAGCTCCTAATCCCTTTCCAATAAATATTCTATCGACTATGTTATACAATGCAAATACTAACATTCCAACAATAGCTAGAATTGAAAATTTTTTCATTTTCTAATCTTTCTAATCTATTCATTACTTAACTCCTTTTTAAAATAATCATTTATATTGAAAACTCCTATTTTTACACATTTTTTGATAAGATAAAGTATTCTCAAAAGGGCAAGTGGTTACATATTCAAAATAATTTATTTTACAGGTACCTTTAATTTTCTCAAAAAATCACTTCTATTTTTTGCAATACCAGGCCCTGAAAATAACTCTATAAAGAGATCCCCACAGATCACATATCCTTTTTTTCAATCCATTCAAAAAGAATATTATAGTCAAAATTCATATCATGGACTCTCTGCCTTATATACATACAGACATACTTTCCAGATTTCAGAGTATATATATCTTCAAACCCTTCTACCTCGTTAAAAACAACCATAAAATTCCCCCTAAATTTTTCTTTTTCTATATCTTCTTGTTTAATTAAAAAACCAAAAATATTATCCTGTTTCCAAGAATTATTTTTCATGATATTATTAATTTTTTCAATTCCTTTATGAAAATCTTCCATAGAAGTTACCTCTACTTTTAAAATTATTCCTCTGTTTTCACTCAACTTTTCAATAAAAGGTATATTTATTTTGTTTTCTGCCTCTTTTAACTCATAGAAGTGTTCTTTCTCTTTTATAAGTTTCCTTTCAGTTTTTAGGAATTTCTCAATCTCTATACGATTTTTTTTAATCTGTTCATCTATAAGATTATAGGTATAACTATAATTAAGTTTATCTAAATGTTTTTTTATATGACCTATAGATAATTTTAGACTTCTAAGATGAATAATAATTTCTAGTATTGGAAACTGCTTCACACAGTAGTATCTGTATCCATTTTTTTCATTCCTCATTTCAGGTTTTAAAATTCCCTCTTTATCATAATGTCGAAAGGTGTGGCACGACACCCCAAATTTTTTAGAAATTTCACTTATAGTATATAATTTTCCATTATTCTCTCCCTTTTTTTATTCTATTATATCAATTCTTATTTTTCTGTCTTTAAAAAATTTTTTTCAAAAAAATAAATTGTACGTTCTCTCATATCTTCTACTATATAATATATCGCAGGTATAAGAAGTAACGTTAAAAAAGTTGCTATAGACAACCCTACTACTACTACAAATGCCATTCCATTATACATCTCTGCTCCCTCTCCGTTACTTATTGCTAATGGTATCATTCCAAGAACAGTTGTCATTGTTGTCATAAGTATTGGCCTAAGTCTAGTTTTTCCAGCTGTTATAACCGCTCTTGAAATATTATCTCCCAATTCTATCCTATGTTTTATAAAATCAATTAAGACTATAGCATTATTTACTACTATTCCAACTAACATAACTATCCCTACAAATACCATAGCATCTAAACTTCTTCCTGTTAAATAGAGTCCAAATAATGCTCCCATTGTTGATAAAGGTATAGAAAATACTATGATTAAAGGAAGTATAAATGATTCAAATTGCCATACTAATATAAAATATATCATAAATATACCCAATACAAATGTACTCGATAATTGACTAAATATCTTAGACATATCATTTCCATCACCACTAGAATCATAGGTAACACCTTCTGGAATACCAATTTCATCAAGAGCCTTTACTATACTTTGTTCTGCGCCTTCAATATCATATCCCTTTTCTAAATTTGCATATATAGTTACTTTTCTTTTATTATCTTTTTTTTCTATTTGAGATGGTCCCTCTTCTATTACTAGTTCCGCTACGTCTGATATCCTAATATTTTTACCATTAGATAAAGTTATTCTAGAATCTAAAAGAAGTTGTTTAGATTATACTGTAACCTTTGTCAAGGACACTAAAAAAAGAGTGGGAGAATAATTTATGCAACTAAAAGGTGATTTCTGTATTCTACAGGAGTCATCT
>ASRL01000179.1_pt1 | contig 12301 bp, 16 predicted proteins | sample 692978 | NCBI WGS metagenome assembly ASRL01 (sample SAMN02169241, study PRJNA158439) | bioreactor metagenome | isolation source: day 67 sample from continuous culture bioreactor inoculated with sediment... | place: Germany: Bremen | reverse complement strand
AAATAAATTTCTTAAAAACTCTTCTACTAGAGGATTGTCATAATACTCTACTATTTCCCCATCAGCATTTTCATATAGTATGTAATTTAGTTTGTTTTTATTAAATAAATCTAGTATTATTTCTCTTCCTGATTTTGTTACTACTGGTATATCTCTATTAACTAAAATAGGAGAATGAAATTTACGAGGTACCGATACACTTACTCTAGATATTCCATTTTTTTTATAACTCATTACTCCATCATATCCATATTGTCTATTTTAAGCTCTATGGAACTAGGAATTTTAATTTTCCCACTGGCTAAAACTTTATGATTTTTAAAGTTGGTTTTCATCTCCCCTCCTAATTAAATAAAAAAATTATTTTAAATAATAAACTTTAAAAGGCTTACTTAATATGTTACTTCTCTAAAAGTTTCATTTTAACTTATTTTTTAAAAGAATAAAAAAATCTTGATCATTTTTTTTTATTTTCCTGTAGAAGCTTTGTTTGCTCATTCCTAAAAGGTCATATAGATCTCCCATAGTTAACCCTTTCGAGTAAACTAAACTCTTTATTTCTAAAAGTTTCATTTTTTCACCTCCGTTACTTTTGTATCTTTTTCAAAGTATACAACACTGCGTTACTTTTGTAAACAGTTTTTTTGAAAAGTGTTACTTTTGTATCATTTTGTATAGTATTATATAAGTAAGATCTTAAATAAAAGGAGTAAAATTATGTCATATGAAGTTAATTACGCAAATAGAATGAAATTAGCCAAATTACTCAAAGATGCGCGAGAAAAAAAGGATTTAAAAGTTAATCAACTTTCTGTTAAGGCAGATATAAACAAATCTCTTATTTCTAGAATTGAAAAAGGACAATTGCTAAAAATAAATCCTTTTTTAATAAAAAAATTAGCATCTGCCTTGAAAATAGATTTTAAAGAATTATATAAAATAGTAGGGTATTTGGACGATGATGACTTCGGAGCTTCCAAAGCTACTTTAAAAGAAAAATCTAATTTTGAAGTAATCGAAGGCGAATATATACAAGTTCCAATCTATGATTCTGTTTCTGCTGGAATTGGAATAACTCCTGATCCAGAGCCTAGTGATTATCTTTCTTTACCAATAATGATGGGGAAAGGTTGCGTAGGAATCACTGTTGATGGTGATTCTATGGAAACAACAATAAATAACGGATCTGTAGTTCTTATAAAAAAAGACGTAGAAGTAGGACAGAACGATATAGGTGTTTTTCTCTATGATGATGAAGCCCTGGTAAAAAGATATAAATGTATTGAAAATAGGTGTTATTTAATTTCTGATAATAAAGATTACCCAGATAGAGAAATTAGAGAAGATGACGATTTTAAAGTTTGTGGTAAAGTAGTTTGGATTTTGAATAAGGCTTAAGAAGAATTTTTTAAGAGAAAAGATAAATTTCAATATAATTATGGAGGGTTAAATGGAAAAATTAAAATTTGATGTACATGGAGAAGACAAATCAATATATACAATAAGTGCAGAAATAGAAAACAATATTTTAGAAAATATAATTTGTAATTGCCAAAAACAAGGAAAAATTTGTGAACATATAGTAAATTTTTTCCATGGAAATTTAGATTGTTTAGTTTCTTATAATATATTAGAATTTATTAATTTAAACCTCTTCATAAGAGATTCAAGAATAAGCGACCTTCACTCAGAATATTTTGAACCTATTTTTCATGAAAAAAAAGATGTAGAGAAGCGATTAACTATGTTATTTGAAGAAAAATTAGAAAATAAAATAAATGTTAAAAATCCACATAAAAATATTTCTAAAGAAGAAGTGGTGAAAGAATTAAAAAACTTTGTTAAAAAAGATGGATTAGATTTTGGAATCAATATTACTCAAATTAATAAATTAGTAAAGTATGGATATTTAAATGAAATAAGTGATTATTATAGTTTAAAAAATTATAGAGATGAAATTATAGAAAAGAAATATTTCCCTGAAAAAAGTATAGACAAAATATTAAATAAAATAGAAGAGAGCAAAGTAAATAAAAATATTAATGACTTCATAGTTGCATTAGGAATTGAAGGTATTGGTGAACATTATGCAAAATTAATTACTAAAAAAGTTAAAACTTTAGATGAACTTTTAGATAAAACAAAAGATATAAATAATTTTTTAAATAAAGTTGGACTAGGAATAGTAGTCCCATTTAAATTATATAGGTATTTTAACACCCCTCAAAAAAGAGAAGAAATCTTAAAAATAAAAGAGTTAGGAATTAATTTTGAGAGAAAAAAGAGAGTTAGAAAAGATTATTTAGAAGAATTTAAAGGTAAAAAAATTCTATGTACAGGGAAATTAGCTCATTTTACAAGGAAAGAAATAAAAGAAGAAATAGAAAAATTTGGTGGGATAAATATAAATACAGTAAATCAATCTTTAGATTTTTTAATTATAGGTGAAAAAGCAGGGAGTAAATTAAAGAAAGCAGAAGAATTAGGAACTATTCAAATTTTGACAGAAGAAGAATTTTTAGAAGTAGTTAAAAGTTAAAATTATGTAGTGAAAAGGAGAAAATAAAATGGTAACCTATAAGGATATTCAAATTTATGTTAAAGAAAAATATAACATCTCAATTAAAACATGTTGGATAGCTCATATGAAAGAAGTTTGTGACTTAAAACCAAAAATCTCTCCAAATAGAATAAATGTTAATAAAAGAAAATATCCGTGTCCTGAAGATAAACAGGAAATTGTGTTGGAAGCATTTAGAGAAGTTAAATGGATTGATTAAAGCGGGGGAAATATTATGGGAAAAAAATTATCTGATATAATAAAAAAAATTTCTTTGCCAATAAGTTTTGATTATACTAAAAAACTTCATAAACCACTACTTTGTTTAATATTGTTTTTATTTAGTTCGCTTATTTTTTTGTCATTACCTCCAGTAATAGATTTTCTTATTTCAAAATTCACTATTGGAATAATAGATCTTATTGTGAAAAATAAAAATATTTTTGTGAGATGGCTCCCATGCTGTATCTATATCACTGAAATAATAATTTTATTATTTCTTGGAGGATCTATATTTGGTGAGAGTGTTGCTTTAAGTGTTGGAAATCGATTAAAAAAATTGGAAGGTGATATTGATATAAATGCAATTAGTCAAATTGAACAAATTTATCCTGAACTTACTCAACTAATTGAAAATTATAAACAATTGATTGAAGGTATAACTTATAAAAATTTTGTATGTAAAGTTTATACAGGATATAAACTTTCTAATATAATTCTTAATTATGTTTATAATGATATTCCAACTAGACATATTAAATTTATTAGAGCAAAAACCTTAATAGCATTTCCTGGCGGTTTATATGGATTTATAGCATTTGTTTTTATATGGTTATTATCAATTTTAAAATTAATAAGTACATATCTAGAATATATTGATTAATAGAAAATAATTATATTTTTACTGCTGTCAGTTTCTATCTTTGGTAAATTATATTTTAAAGTAATCTACTCAGACCCCGCAGAGACAGAAATCACAATAGAAAAAGTTAAAAAAATTCATTCTGAAGGTATTACAGTTCCTTTGCAAGAAAGTACCACAACAAAAACAAAAGTAGATATAAAAACTAAAAATATACCTAATCAAAAAATAGAAAATGTCGTATATGTAACTAAAAGTAATAAGAAATATAATAGAGAGAGTTGTAGGTATAACAAGAATACTACAGCTATGAGTGTAGGAGAGGCTGGAGGCATAGGATTAGAGAAACCGTAGCTTGGAAAGAAGATAAAATTCTAAGGAGGGAAATGGGAAATAAAATAGATTTAAAAGATGAAGAAATAGTTGTATCTACTTTTTTAAAATTTAGCAAAATAGAATATTTAGAAGATTTTAGGCGTGGTAAATTATATATGAACAACCTTAATTATTTTAAAACCTGTGAAAAAAGTGAAGAGATTAAGGATGAAGACGAAGGAATAAAAATATTTTTTCCTAAGGGGAAATTTGAGATATCTTTTACACCATATAATTCAGGAAAAGTATTTAAAACTACTCCCATTTCAGATGGAGTAATAAGAACTAATGAATATAATGATATTAATATATTTTGTATGTATACAATTTATGAGAAACATCTTTCTAATGATTTTAAGTTCACTATTTCTGAAAAGATAAAAAAAGACAAAAATTATGACCATTATCTTTTCATCACTAAGCCTGCCGAATTCATAAAAAGAATTAATTGTTCAATAGAAAAAATTAGCCCTACTTATTTTCACCAAAGACCAGTTGAATATGTTAATAAAAAAGAGCATTATGGTGAGATGGGATTATTTAAAAAATTTGATAACTATGAACATCAAAATGAATTTAGAATAGCAATACAAGTTCCTAAAGAGATGAAAGATGAAAATAATGCATTCAGATTAGATATAGGTGATATTTCGGATATTAGTATTATTCGAAAAACTGAAAACATTGAAAAAGAATGGACGATAACGCCATTAAAATGTTTAGATTCTGATAATTCAAATGTAGATAAACAAACTAAAAACGCTAATAAAATTTAGATCCTTTTTTTAGGAACTTTTATTTTTAAAAATGTGGGAAAGATGTCACAGGAGTGAATAAACAATGAAAAAAAAACATGTGAATTTGACATTAGATGATGGTCGAGAAGTTAAAGTATCTAGATGGATGTATAAAAAAATCGTGAGAAAAGCATCAAAATTGGCATATAAAAATTACTTTAAAAAGCATCCAAAAACTATTGATCAAATGAAGAAAGTTATGAAAGAATGCTTTATTTTTGCAGAAGTTGGTTATTTATTAGTGAAGGAAACAAATGGTGAAGAAGCTGCAGAAAAATATGAAAAAAAAATTCTAAAAAAAATGAAATTTAAAATGCCATTAATTGCATTTAGTTCATATTTATTAGTTGTGATCAGTTTTGTTTTTTTATCGGGGATATTTTTATACTTAATAGAATGGATACAGCCTTTTACAAGTAAATTGTCAGAAATGGGTCAAGGATTTGTTTCTAATATTATTTTGATTCTTTACGGTGCGAGTGTGGTGGCATTTAATAAAAAAAACATTTTTATTATCTATGAACTTCACAAATACATTCCTAAATTAGTAGAAGAGTTTAAAGAGTATACCAGTGGTATTAGAGATGAGAAATAATTATAGTTTGGATATTATAGATCAATAACTTAAATTCTAAAGTATATGTAACTAAAAGTAGTAAGAAGTATCATCGAAAAGGAGGTTCATATCTAAAATCTGTAGGAGGGAGTTATACTCTGAAAGAAGCAAAAGCTCTGCGGTATGAGGCTTGTAGGAGGTATTAAAGAGAAAAAGACAGTGAAAACTGTCTTTTTTTATACAAAAAAAAATGAAAACAATACAATTATCTTAAAAACAAAATTAAAAATATTGTAAAAAAACTAAAAAGAAGTTAATATATTTATAATTACCTTGTTAAGTATCAACGGTATTGTAGAAATAAGTTAGAGATTTAAAATTAGAAGCTTATAAGATTTGTAGCTCATTATAAGATTAGAAAAAAGGAGGAATTATGGCTGTTCGAAAGCAACCAAAAGGTAAAAATTTAAACTGGTTATACAGTGAAATAAATGGGATGTGTCCAATGTGTGGTTTAAAACTTCAATATGAAGAAAATAATAAAATTAATACTTTAGGTGAGGCAGCTCATATATATCCACTTCATCCGACTAATGAAGAAAAAGTTATTTTAAAAGGGGTTGAACGGTTTACAGAAGATGTAAACCATAGAGATAATTTTATATTATTATGTAAAATTTGCCATAAGAAATTTGATTTTCCAAGAACTGTTGAAAAATACAATGAACTTTTAACTTTGAAAAAAAAAATAATAACACAAGATAATTATAGAAGTTTACAAAAAACTTATACATTAGAAGAAGAAATAAAATTAGTTATTAAAAATCTTGTCAATAATATTGAAGATGTTGAAAAAATAAAACTTTCATACGAAGCTCTGAAAATAAAAGAAAAATTAAAAGGGAAAGTATCACTTCTTACTATTAATAGGATAGAGCGAGAAGTTACTCTCTATTTTTATGTTATCAGAGAAGAATTTTCTACTCTAGAAGAGGGAGACTTTGATATAATTGCTAGTCAGATTAAAGCATATTTTAGAAAGCTCTATAAAACAAATAATGAAGATTACACTTTAATAATAAAAAGTTTAGTAGAATGGGTCAACATTAAAAGTGACAGAGTAAGTGAAGAAGCATGTGAGTTATTAGTATACTTTTTTATACAGAATTGTGAGGTGTTTGATGCGATTTCCAAATAAAGTAACAACATTTAAAGAAAGTATTTTTTTCTTAGGATTAAAAATTTTAGAGTATCAAAATTTCAAAAAAATAAAAATAAATGAACTTTATTTATTAGTAGAAAAAGAAAGAAATATAATTGAATTTAAAGAAACTCTTTGTTTTTTATATTTGATTGATAGAATAGATATAGATTTTAATGAGGGGATGGTTTATTATGCTTAAAGAGTTAAAGAGTAATATTTTCTATGAAAAGAAACCTTTAAAATTTAGTTACGGTTTAAATCTTATAAATGGAGATAAATATGCGAGTAATTCGATAGGAAAATCAACATTTTTAATGATTTTAGACTTTATATTTGGAGGCACTGATTATTTAACACACAACCAAGATGTGATTAAAGAAATGGGGCATCATGTATTTGAATTTTCATTTCTTTTTAATGGGAAAAATTATTATTTTAAAAGAGGTACTGAAAATAATAAAATATTTTATTTTTGTAATAAAAACTATGAAGTAATTGAAGAAAAGACATTAAAGGAATATAGTAAATTTTTAAAAATTAAATATGATTTGGAAGATCTTCCATTGACATTTAGAAATACTGTCAGCTTATATTCAAGAGTTTGGGGAAGAAACAACTTAAATCCTTCAAGACCTTTAAGTGGATTTCATGGAGAAAATAAAGAAGAAACTATGAATAGATTAATAAAATTATTTGGAAAATACAGTCCTTTAGAAAATGCAGTAAAAAAAAACAATGAATACAAAACTGATGATCAGGCTTTGAAAAGAGTATTTAAAAGTAATTTTTTAACTAAAATAACCCCTAAAAAATATAAAGGAAATACATTAGAGATTGAAGATTTATCAAAACAATTAAAAGAAATTGAAAATGAATTGAAAAAAAACACAATAAATTTAGAAGACATTAAAAATGAAGTATTGATAAATAAGTATGAAAAAAAGAAAAATTTAACTCAAAGAAAAAACCTTTTAGAGCTTAAAGAAAAAAGAATTGAGAAAGAAAAATTAAAAGGATCTTCAATCTCAAAATTAGAGTTAGAAAAAATAGAAGAATTTTTTCCTGATTTAAATAAAAAAAGATTGATTGAAATTGAAATGTTTCATACTAATTTATCAAAAAAATTGAAAAATCAAATTAAAAATGTAGATAAATTATTAAAGGAAGAAATAGAAGAAATAGAACTAGAAATAAAAAATATTGATCATGAAATCATAGAATTACAAGAAAAAATAGATATATCTCCTGAAGTGCTTGAAAAAATAAAAAGAATAATACTCACTTTAAATGAATTACAAAAGGAAAATGAATTTTATGATTTAGGTAATGATCTAAAAAATAAAATAGAAACTACAGAAATAGAAAAGTTGAAGGGAAGAATCCAGTTATTAGATATAATTTCAGGGGACCTTAATTTTAAAATGAAAGATATTGTAGAAGAAATAGCTATAGGTGATAAATGTCCTAATTTTATATTTATGGAAAAAGATTATAGATTTCAAATAATTGGTAATACTGGAACGGGTAAAGCATATGAAAATTTACTTGTTTATGACTTAGCAGTATTAGAACTTACAAAATTACCATTTTTAATCCACGATTCTTTGCTCTTTAAAAATATAGGAATCTTTGGGATGGAAAAAATATTATTAAAATATACAACCTTTACAGATAAACAAATTTTTATATCTATTGATGAGTTTGGAAGGTATGATCAAGAAACCGAAGGTTTGATTAATAGATCAAAAGTTATAGGAGTAAGTAAAGAAAAACCATTATTTGGGAAGAATTGGTCATAAGATGAAAATGGCTGAAAGTAAAATGAATTTGAGGTGATTTTACTAAAATATTTCAGTAAAAAAGGAGAAGAAATGTCAGAAATTATAATAAAAAATATATCATTATATCATATTAATTTAAAAGAAAATAACATAACTAATATGGATATCTTATCTAAGATTGGTGGAGAAGATATAAAAATATTTATTAATAACCTAGTTGCTAATATTTTTGCTACAGATAAAAAAAGAAGTTATAAACTAGAAAATGAAAATGAAAACATGTCTATTATAAAAAATGATTATAATAATAATTTTTTAGAAAATAGTAAAAAATTAGTAGAAAATCTTTTATCAATAGAAAAAAGAGCTAATACTCTACTTGAAAGTAGATTTAAAACGTCTATAAAAAAGGGGAGTTTACTCCAAATTATTTTCTCTAAAGGAGAATTGGTTAATTATACTTTTATTAGTAAGATAGAGCACGATGCATATTTAGATGAGAGAGAAATGATAAAAAGAATTGGAATGTCGTATGAAAAAATGGTAACATTAAAATACTTTTTATGGAATCAAAAAGGAACTGAATATATATTGGGTGATACTAATCGAAGAATTTCTACCTACTGGTGGGATGAATTTTTTGGACTACACGAAATTAGAGATAATAAAGAAAATACTACTGAAGCATATTCTAAAATTGGAAATATTATCGGTAAAATTAAATCCAAATCTTTTGAGGATTTTAAAATTTTAAACGAAGGGTGTAGAAATTATTTTAATACTCAAGAAAATTTTAGTAAGGAAGATTTTAAAATCCAAGTATTTGGAAATTATACTCCAAAAAATGATAAAGTTTCTATTCAAAAAATTAAAGACAAAATAGATAAATTAGTTGATGACCATAAGTTTGATAGTACTTTTAGTATCGATAAAGAATGTTTAGAAAAGAAAAACATCAAATACGATTTAGGATTAGGAATTAAACTAGAAGTGCCAGATAACTATAATAAAACTCTGAATAAAATTACAATTACAGAAGATGATGAGGGGAACAAAATTATCCAAATTAAAACTACTGAAAATGATGTCATTAATGAATTTCAAAATATATAAAGAAGGTGATTAAAAATGAAAGATTTGTTAATTAATATATTAGAAGACGTTTATGTAATTGATGAATCCGAGAATAATAATGAATATAATATAGAAATCAAATTTAATGTAGACCTTGAAAATATCAAAATTTGTGTAGAAAATATTTTGGAAAAAGTAAATCAAGAAGACTATTTGGCAATGAATATAATACAAAATGAAGATCTTCTTATTGATGGTGAAATCATTTATAATCTTCATAAATATTCGATTGAAGACATTGATAAGTTCTTTAAAGATGAATTAGATGACTTTGAGGATGGAAAAGCTATTCTAAATATAAAAATCAATAAAAATACAAGCGAGTATAAAACTATATATTCTCTTGAAAAATGGTTGTTTTACTTTGAATCCTTAAATTTAAAGAATAAATTGAATTTTTTTGGCAGAGATAAATGTCTAAAATATTTTTTGATAAATACTCCAGAAATTAAATTATTAGAAACTAAAAAAATTATGTTTTCTTCAAATAAAGATGAAATTTTAAATTTTAGTCCTTCAATTAATGAGAATGGATATAATAGAGCATTTTATAATGTTAGATCTCGAAATAAATTGTATATTCTTCCTGATGATTTCAAATTTTTGATTAATAAAAACTTAAACGAGATTAAAGAAATTTTCGACAATCTAAAGTCGCTATTATCTTTAATGTTTGTTTCTAGCTCTTTTGATATTATTCAAAATGAAGTTGAAATTATAGTTGATGGATTTAAACACTGTAAAAAGCAAATTAATATTCCAAATGATAAGTTAAAGGAATCAGAATACTACAAAATATATGAATGGGCATATAATGGAGGAAATTTAGTTGATAAACTAGGAATTATAAAGAATGTGTTATCAAAAAATAATCCTTTTGATTTTTCTAGTATAAATAGAGATGTTTTTTTATCGATTTCTGGGAATCATAATTTATATTTGAAAGATAACATCCAAAAATATTTTGACACTAAGAATAAAATCGCTGATGATTTATTTTCTTTAAATGAAAAAATGCATGGGATTATAAATGATTTTACAGATGAATTGAAAAAGAATATCATCTATATTTTTAGTTTTTTTATTTCAATAGTAGTCCTTGGAGTTATAGGAAATGGGGAATTTGAAGAAATATTTAAAGGGAATATTGTTGTTATTTCTTGGGTAGTTATAATAGCTTCTATAGTCTATTGTTGCTATATCAATTATGAGTCTGGCAGGAAGATAAAAAAATATATTAAAGATTATTTTAGATTTAAAAATGGATACAAAGATATTTTTGAGAGACATGATTTAAATAAAATTTTTAATAATAACTCTGAATTAAAATCTAATATTAAATTTTTTAAAAAAGAAAGGAATATAACTAATATAACTTTTGGGAGTATAGCAATACTTTTAATGCTACTTTTATATTATATGTCGAAACCTTCAGATGATTTGAAAATCCCTTTATCTAAAATAGATGGGAAAGTTATAAAAACACAGATTCTCCTCAATGAAGTTGGATATAAATTAAAAATAGATGGAATACTTGGTACTGAAACAAAAACAGGTATCCAAGAATATCAAAAAGAAAAAAAAATGGAAATTAATGGGAAAGTTACTGAGATTTTGATTAATAATTTATTAAAAATTACTTGCAGAAAAAATGAACCACATGAAACATATAACGATAATGAATGAATTATATTTAGGAAAAACTAAGAGTCAAAAATAATTTTGGCTCTTTTTTCATTCTATACTTAACAAGAAAAAAAAAATATGCTATCCTTTAAATAAGGCCAAAGAAAAATTTATTTTATTTTAGGGGGATATTTATATGGATAAAAAAAAGAAAGATAAAACGGAAAAAACATGTGATCTTATAAAAAAGCAAAAGACCAATAAATTCACAGGGAAAATGATAATTAATTTTAGTAATGGAACTCCATCAGCTATTGAAAAAGTTTTTTCTGAAAAATTTAGTTGCGAACTAGATTAAAATAATGTATATTAAATTAATAACAAATAAAATTTTATAGTTGATTGGAAGGTCGAATTTCAAATCTAGCTACTCGTAAAAAAGAGCAGATTTGTCAGCATGAAACCTTTGACCATGAACCTACCGTAAAGTCGGGGTACATGTTATAGACAATATAAGTCTATACATGTACCTCTTTTTTTTGTTTTTTATAAGGGAAATAGTTAATTAAGCGGGAAACTATTTAAATATTGAGATGGTGGGAACTCAATTACCCAATAGGGGGGATTATGAATTGGAAAAAAAAGAAAGAAATAAGATTATCTGAAATGCAAGTTTTGGAATTAGAAAGAAAAGATAAAGCTAAGATCGGATGGCTGGCTATGAATAAAACAGAAAAAGAGCAACTAAGAAAACTGATAAATTTTAATTGGGATAAGATGCCAGACTATGCAAAAGCTAAAATAACTAAAGATGATTATATAAAATTTGAAACTCAGGAACACTGTGTAAAATTTGCCGAGAAATTAAATAAATAGTCAGGAGGATTTTCTATCTTGAACTAAACCAAAAAATTGAGCTGGTCTAAACGTCATAACAGGCAATATCAGCTTCTTGGTTTAGTTGAATGTAGAAATTAATTTGTATATTTTTAAAGATATTACATTAGGTGGACCTCCTAAAACAAATCACCAATGTAATATCTCTATAAATATACATGAAGGAGGTGAATCTATGAAAATAGAAAAGTTAAAAATTGAGGATATAGTCCACTATGCTAATAATGCAAAGGAACATCCCCAGGAACAGATAGACAAGATCAAAGCCAGTATAAAAGAGTTCGGGTTTAATGATCCAGTAGCAGTAGATGAGAAGAATGTTCTTATTGAAGGTCATGGAAGAATAATAGCTTTACAGCAACTAGGCTGTGATGTAGTCGATGCAATAAAGCTATATCATCTATCAGAAGTACAAAAGAAACAATATATTCTATCTCATAATAAGCTAACTATGGATACTGGGTTTAATATGGAAAAGTTAGAACTAGAGTTAGAAGCCATAAAGATAA
>ASRL01000178.1_pt1 | contig 12332 bp, 5 predicted proteins | sample 692978 | NCBI WGS metagenome assembly ASRL01 (sample SAMN02169241, study PRJNA158439) | bioreactor metagenome | isolation source: day 67 sample from continuous culture bioreactor inoculated with sediment... | place: Germany: Bremen | reverse complement strand
GATAAAAATTTATCAAGGTAGTGATCTTATAGATATAAAACCAAGTATAATAGAGATTTCATCAGATTCAGAAGATGAAACAAATAAATTTAAAGTTACTTGGTATGAAATAAGTGTTTCAGATTCTGAAATAAAAGTAATTAATAATATTAAAAATGAATATGAAATTGAAGCTTCTCAAGAGGGAAAAATTTTAAATGTAGATAATAATGATATAGAAGTAGTTCCAACAGTAAAAGATATAGAACCTATAGAAGAGATATACTATGTAAATTCCAACTATAGTATTGATTTAGGGACTACTAATAAAGATCTATTAGCTGGAATAGGAATATTAAATTATGATAAAACTAAAGCAGATTCAAAAACAGATGAAGATGGCAATAAAATATATTATGGAGATTCAGAATATTATTATAAGTTAGATGGAGATGAAAATGTTTACTTAGGAGGAGAGGAAGGTAGTGTTATTCCTGTAAGTATAGATACCTCTGATAGTCATTTGACAGATGGAGAATATAGATCTAAAATTTATGGAATGAATATTAGTGGTAAATTAAAAGATATTACAGATTATTCTAGTAATGATTTCAAAACAATAATGGGGGATAATTTAGGTGGAGAAAATATTGTAATTAGGGTAGACACAATAGCTCCTAGAATTATTAGTTTACCAATAAAAGAATCAATTGAAAGTTCAGATCAGGATATTGAAAATTATTATTACTTTGATCTATCTTTTAAGATAGAAGATTTTAATTATAATAATAATGAGTTTATAGAAGGACAAGGGGGACACAAATTATTAGGGAAAAACAATGAAGAGATTGGAACCTTTAATGATAGTTCAAACCCTATAATTTATTCATTAAAAGTTAAAAGAAGTGATTTAAAAGATGGTGGGTCAGTAAAGGTTACAATAGTAGTTGTAGATAAGGCTGGAAATGAAACAACAAAAGAAGTTACTATAAGTATACCAAGGGATATTAAGATAAATACCTATGAAGAACTTTATCAAAAGGAAAAATCAAATATAATAGAAGATGGATATAAATTTACTAAGGGAGGGTTGGGATCAAATAACCCAAATCCAGGGATCTATGTGACTATTCCATCGAGTAGTTCTGAAGATGAAAAGATAGGAAAATTAAAGATACAAACAATAGGTAAAGATGGAAGGATAGAAGGGGAAAAAATTATAAAAGTATCAGGTGGTGACGAGGAAAAAGTAATAGAAGTTACTTTTGGTTTTGGTGAAGGAGTTAATGAAGTAAGGGTTACTCCTATAAATGTATCAAGTGTAGAGGGAAATCCTAAAGAATTTAAATTTGTAGTGGATACTAAGGTAAATACCTCTTATTTAAATAATGAAATAATAGGAAGTATGAATGGTAAAAATGTTGAGATAGATCTTTCTAAGATAGAGGAGCTATCAGGTGTAGAAGGATATGAATATATCTTTACTGTAGAAGGAAAAACTTCTGAAAAAGTTGTTGAAAGTGACTTAGAAGGAAAAACATCTACTACTATTAGTGGTAATTCTATAAGTGGAATTAAGATAATTGATACTTCTGATTTTATAGGGGGAGCAAAAGGAACTTTATCTTTTACTGTCTATGATAGATTAGGAAATGAAAAAACTTTTGATAAAACTTATTTTATTCCTACTAAGCCTACTGGAATAACATCAACAATAGAAGATGAAGCAAAACAGAGAAAGAGTAAAGTAAATATATTTGGAGATACAGATGATAGTAAGTTTAGTATAGAAAATAGTATAGATGGAAGTAATGAAGATTAAAAGATAGATAAAAATAAATAAAATTATAGTTTATAGACTAGAAACATAAAATATGTTTCTAGTCTATTTATTTTATAACGAAAAGGAAATAAAAAAAAGGATAGTATAGAGATAATAAAAGTTTATGAGGGGGTTTTAAATTATGAAGGGTTTGTGGGTATTGTTTTTATTTTTATTTTTAAGTGTTGTAATATTTTCTAGTGATCAATATATATATTCTCAGATAGCTAAAGATAACTTAGTTAAATCTGATCAGTATATTATAGATGGATTAGATTTAGAAAATGAACATTCTGTATTTTCAATTGAAATAGGAGATATGAGTTTAAAAGAATTTTTAAATTCAGATTCTACTTATGATAAATCTGAATTTAGTAAGATTGAAAATAAACGTTATAGATATGAAGGTATTAATAGGCCTATGGTGGAATTCAAATTAAAAAAAAATAAAGAAAAACCAAAAGAATCTACTTTTAGTTTAACAAAAATAGATGATAGAAAAGATATCCCAACATATAAAAAAATGATAGATGAAAGTTATGTTGTGCCTTCTTCTATAACTAATTTTAGGGAAGAAGATCTTGAAAATTCTAAAAATACTTTTTTCTATGATGATGAATATAAGTTAGAGCATCTTATAGCATACAAATATCAAGAGGTGGTCTATAGACTCTATTTAGGGGAAAAAATAAATGAAATTCGTCCTATAAAAAAAATAGAAGAGAAAGATAATTTAAAAAATTTTTATGAAAAAGATGATTATATAGATTTTGTATTTGAAGATAATAAAATTCAGCAAAAAATAGTTAAAGATGGAATAACAGGAAGATATATAGATGGTAAGTTTGAACTTATTGGATTAGAAGATAAAAGATCTTATAATTTAGATCTATATACCCTTAGATATAAAAATAATAATAATATTGGAAACTATGTAGTAGTTACCCATGAAAGTACTCTGACTTTTTATGGAAAAAATCAAAGTTCTATAGAGGTTGAAAATATAGGATGGTTAGAAGATATAGATATATCTAACTATAAAGATATAAAACTAAATATAATAACTCTGACTTCAAAAAAATTACCTCAAATAAAATTAAAAAATATAACTGAAAAAAGAAAGATACCTGTAAATACAGTTTCAGATATAATTATATCTACTCCTATTAGTCTCAGTGGAACTTGTATAAATATAGGTAGAACTAATTATAAAGTTGTAGATGACCAAATAACAATAGATGAAAATAATAAAAAATATGTATATAGATGGGAAGGAAGTTATGAAAGTGATTTTATAGAAAAAAAAGGAGATCAAAGGGAAGTTTCATTTGAGATAGAGGGAAAGGATCTTATAAAACAACAACAAGTTGGAATATATATTGAACCTACCATAGAGGAAAAATATGACGAATATCCTAAGCAGTGGATAATTTTTGAATCTTTAGATAGTTCAGGAAAAAGGAAAGATTATCAGCTGAAAGATCAAAGCTATCAAATAAAAGATAGGATATTAACTCCAGAAAGATGTGGATATCGACAGATAAAATCTGTAGATTATGAAACAACATTAAAAGGATATTTGTCAGGAGGAGATTATAAGTTTATAAATAGATTTAGATTTTATAATAATAGGTGGAGATATTTAGTAGATGAAGATGTAGAAGGAATAATGATAGAAAAAATTATTTCAGAAACTAAGGGTGAATTAATAGGTGATAACAATTTTAAATTAGAATTTTATACAGATGATATGGGGCAGGGGTTAGAACAAGTTGAAAATATTAAAAATAAGGTTGTGTATAGCTGAAGTGAAGGATTTCAAAATACAAATGGAGTAATATTAAACTATGATAAAATTATATTTAGAATTTTAAAGAAACCTAAAGGTAAAGAAATAATGGAAAATTTAGATTATATGGTAGAAAAAAAGATATATACAGCAGAGCTTCCTAAATATTCTTGGAATCCATATAGAAATATCAATCCTATAAATAATTTAAATGATGAAAAGATGATAGTTATAGGAGATGAAGAAATTAGTGTGGGAACTTTGAAGATGAAAGCTTTTCTTTTGGAAGATACAGATAGTTGTTACAATAAAGATTATATAGATATAATTATAGATCCTAGGGTAGATAAAGAATTAAAATTTTTAAATACGATAATATCGTATAAATATTCCAATAAAAATATAGAGATAAAAGGATTACCCATAGGAGAATATATGATTCAACTTTATACAGTAAAAAACGGTCATGATGGAAACTATAAGATTATTACAAATGAAGATTATGATTCATTTTATATAGATACAGAAAATATAGATAGTGAGAAATTTGATAAGGAAAATAATATCTATAAGATAGATTGTATAACTACTTCTACTAGTAATGAAGGGATTCAAGTAGATATAGATTTTATGACTAAGATGGAAAGAAAGATAAAATTAACTACAGATAACCTTAGGTCAAATCTTTTACCAAATTCCAAGATAGCTGAGAAAAATGAGGAAACAGAAGAAAAAAAAGGTATAGAAGAAGATAAAAAAATAATATTAAAGGAATCGACTAAAAAAAATATTTTATTTCCCCTCGATATAGTATTTGTAATTGATAACTCAAAGTATATGCAACAAAAAGTAGATGCTATAAAAGATGGATTAAGAGTTTTTGGTGAGAAACTCTATAGCAAGGGATTTGATGTAAAATATAATTTGATTACCTTTGGACCAGAGCAAACAAGTGATAGAATAGGAGATTGGAATGAAAAAATATATAGTTATGAGAATGATAATTATATGGCAATCTACAAGGAAAAATGGTTTGATGGATCTACCCTAGGGCAAGTAAATTATGAAAATAAAAAAGAAAAAGAGTTAGACGAATTGATAGATGCATTTAGTAATATAAAAACAGAATTAGGATATTTACATGGTCAAGAAAATAGTGCTTGGGGAATTCATTATGCTATAAAAAAAATTCGTGCTAATGGAAGATATTTAGACTCTTCAGGGAATATAACAGATGAAAGTAATGATGGAGATATACCGTCGGAAAAAATGATAATATTTTTGACAGATGAAAATATGGATACGAGAGATAAGTTTGGAAAAAATACTTTAGAATCTATTGGATATGATCATGAGAATGTGTTAGAAAAATTATATTCCAAACTAAATTTTACATATAATGGGATGGCTAATAATATAAAGTTAGTAGGATTATTTCATGTTAAAAGAAGGGGAAATACAGCTATAGATACAAATTTGATTTTAACAAGATATAAAGATGAAGGAGTACCAAATCTAGGATATAAATATTCTTGGGGAATAAATAAAAATAATAGTTATTGGGAGGAGTGGGATGATCGTGAAATACCTATATTAGGGATAGATCCATCAGATAGAGCCGACGTATATCATACTGATTTTAAACTTTATAATACGGAAAATAATTTTTTTATGTATGAGATGGGACAAGATGGTGAAAATGTAAGGGGGGCCTTATTAGAATCTATAAATAATATAGGAATTGTTCAAAGATGGAGATTATCTTATATTACACCATTTAATAAATATGATGGAACTACAAGAACAGTAGATTTTAAATTGATAGATCTAGTTGGAATTGATGGAAAAAATTATGTTCCTATGGATAAAGTAGTAAAAAATTTAGATGATCCTATAGATAATAAAAAAGCTAAGATAGAGGATAGACAATACACTGTTCAAGGAAAAAAAATAGTTGTAGAGTTCAAAGATCCAGTTGGAAGTTGTCCTAAATTAAATATAGTAGATAAAAGGGGAGTTATAAAATTTTTAGCTAGATCTAGATACTATGAAACTAATGGTGATGGAGAAGATATAATCATCCAAGATATAATTAAAGATTATAATTTAAATATATTAAAAACTGATGGGACCTTATTATTTAATAGAAATAAAGATAGTATAGATATGAGTTTGGGTGAAGATGGATGGTATGAATTTAAAGTTGTTTTAACCGATAAAGAGATGGATATAATAAGAGATGGGAAGTTAGATGAGATACCTATAGAATATATTAATTTAGAAGCTACAGCAACTAACGATCTATTTACCGAAACTAAGATCTTAGAAGATGTTGAAATAGATCTAACACCTCCTATGATAACCGAGATAAAATTAGTAAACACAACATTGAAAGAGTTTTTTAAATCTATGGTTAGAGTAGATGGTAATAAATTATTTACAGATACAGAGATAGATAATTATTCTGGATATAGTATAGATAATAGCACAAAATTTAGTTCTATTTTAAATTATTCAGGAAGTTGTGTAAAAACAGGAGATCTAATAGATATAACTTTAACAGTGGAAGATAAAAATTTAAATAAAAATAATATCTATAGAAATATAGGAAATATAGGATGGGGGATACCTATAATAGAAAAAGAAGGAAAACATAAATTTAAAGTTAGATGGGAAAAAATAAAAATAAAGGATAGTTGCGAAACTATAAGTATTAGAAATACTATGGAGGATAATTATGGAAATATAGGAGATCAAAAATTTGATATATTAAAGATTGATAATACAGAGATAGTACCTGAGATATCAATATTAGATAAAAATGATGATCCTATAGCTGTTCATCTATCAGATGGAAAATATTATGTCAATGAAAATTATAATATAGAACTAAGTAAGGTAGATGATCGATATCTGAGTGGAATATTGGCCTTTAAATATAATAAAACAAAAGCTGATCTAGATTTAAATAATAGTTATTATGGAGTTTCAACTTTTTATCACTATTCTCCTAAAGGATTTTATACAGGAGGAATAAAAGAAACAGATGGAGAGATTGAGATAGATCAAAAACATAAAACAGATGGAGAATATATAGGTAAGGTCTATGGGATGAGTAAGAGTGGTAAGTTAATTAGTATAGATGATTACTGTGAAAATAATTTTGATAAGATATTAGATCTAAATTATGATAAGACTCCATTAGCTAAAACTACTATTGTGGTAGATACAATAGCTCCAGAGATATCTAATGTATCTATAATAAATAAAACATTTATGAAAAAATATAAGGTTAACAGTGTAGATAATAGTAATGTTACCTATGTAAAAGATAAAGATCAGATAGAAGTTTCGTTTGATATAAAAGATTTTAATTTGTATCTACAAGAGATTGGGGAAAAAGAAAAAGGCGGATATTTATTAGAAATAGAAGATCTAGATATGATAGATTCCTTAGTAGGAACTATAAAAAGGTCTGAAGACACAAGTTTAATCGATACTTATACTGTTACTTATAACTTTGTAATAAAAGATCCTAGTAAAATTGAAAGAGATATAGAATTTTATATAAAGGGAGAAGATAAAGCAGGAAATGAAATAATAAGAAAAGAAATACTTACCCTAAACAATAGTAAACCAAAAGATGTGACTTTGAAAGTTTATGAAGAGGTGAAAAGTCGAGAAAATATAACTACTCAAAGAGTTGGGGATAAAGATCTGAGTGTGAACTATAATGGAGAGATATATAAGTTCACTAAGGGAGGACCTGGTTCATTAACAATAAATCCGGTTATATTTGCTAAAATTTATGGAACAGGTGCAGATATAAGATATTTAAAAATATATATAAACAAAAATATAGATCTATTACTTGATATTTTAGAAACTTCTACAAATGAGATCAAGATAGATGACAGATATAATAAATTTCTAATAGATTCTATGAATGTTATTTTAGTTACTCCAATAAGTATATCGGGAGTCGAGGGAGATGATGTAAAATTTAAATTTATATTAGATACCAGGGTGAATACTTCCTATCTACAAGATAAAATCATTGGAGATATAGTAGAAGAAAAGATCGAGATAGATCTATCTTTATTTAAAGAATTAGTTGGAATAGATGGATATAGTTATGTCTTTACTATAGGAGGAAAAATAGTAGATTCAGGTAATAGTGGGAAAAATTCAAATGGTCTTAATGGAAATAGTTTTTCTACAATACAAGGTAAGTCTATAGATAATACGATAGAGATAGATACTTCTAAATTTAATGGAGGAAGTCGCGGAGATTTAAAAATTACAGTTTGGGATAGATTGGGACATGAAAAAATTTTTTCAAAAATTTATTTTATACCCACAAAATCTTTAGGGATTAAAGCTACAGTTGAAAATCAAACAAAACAAAGGGAAAGTAAGATAAGGATAATCGGTGAAGGAAGTGATAGTAAACTTATATTAGAGAGTATCTTAGATAGAAATAGTGAATAAAAAATAAAAATAAAATTATAATTTAGAAAATTAAGTTAATTATAGGTGAGGGGTAGAAAAAAAGACAATTATAATATATTATATAAGATATAAAAGTAAGTAATGACTTTAACAGAGGGGACAATTATGGTAGTAGTGAAAAGAAGGCAAGGGATCGGAGAAATTCTGGTAGAAAAAAATCTAATAACAAGAGCTTCCTTAGAAGAAGCATTGGAAGAACAGAAAAAAACTAAAGAAAAATTAGGTGAAATTCTCATAAAGATGGGTTATTTAGATGGGGAAAATATGTTAGATGCCTTAGGAGAACAAAATAGAGTAAAGGTAAAAGTCATAGATGAAAAAGATTTAAAATTAGATGTGTTATCAATCTTGCCGGAAGGATATATGAGAGAAAAAGTTGTTCTTCCCTTACGAATAAATGGAAAAAAACTCATGATAGCCATGGAAAATCCAAAAGATACATTTCTAATAGATGAACTACAAATGAAAACCAATATGATTATTAAACCAGTACTTGCAATGAAAACTAATATAATTGAGTATTTAGAAAGGTATATTCATAAAAAAGATTTGAAAACAGAGACTCAAACAGATAGTGTCTTAGAGGAATTAAATAAATTTGCAGAGGAAGATATAGAGATTGAGGATATCAGTAAAGATGAAGATATAGTTACTAGTTTGGGTTCTGATAGTGCACCTGTAGTAAAAGGTGTAAATGCTATAATAGTAAAAGCTGTAAAATTGCAAGCCAGTGATATCCATATAGAACCTTATGAAAAAGAGATAAGGATAAGATATAGATTAGACGGGCTGTTAATAACTGTAAAAAAAATGCCTAAACATATTATGAATGCAATAGTATCTAGGATAAAAATTATGTGTGATCTAGATATATCGGAAAAAAGACTCCCACAAGATGGAAGATTTAGGATAAAAATGGGTGATAGACAAGTTGATTTTCGTGTGTCAACTCTAAAAACTATCCATGGAGAAAAGGTAGTAATGAGGATATTAGATAGGGGATCTGTTCAATTAGATCTGGCTAGTTTAGGTTATGATGAAAAAGCATTAAAAACAATAAATAGAATAATTAAAGATCCATATGGAATTATATTAGTGACAGGGCCTACTGGATCTGGAAAATCTACAACTTTATATTCTATATTAGATAAATTAAATGAGGAACATGTAAACATATCCACAGCAGAAGATCCAGTAGAATATGAATTAGAAGGAATAAATCAAGTACAATGTAGACCAGATATAGGATTAACCTTTGCTGCTACTCTTAGAAGTTTTTTGAGACAAGATCCAGATATCATAATGGTAGGGGAGATAAGAGATGGAGAAACTGCAGAGATCTCTATTAAAGCAGCTTTGACAGGACATCTAGTTTTATCAACTCTTCATACAAATGATTCCTCTGCAACAATCCATAGATTATTAAATATGGGTGTAGAAGCATTTTTGATCTCTGCTTCTGTATCTATGATTATAGCTCAAAGATTAGTTAGAAAAATTTGTCCTCATTGTATAGAAACAGATGATGAAGCAAATAAAAAATTATTAGCTATGGGTATAAATAAAGATGATTATAGAGATGTAGATTTTAAAATAGGAGCTGGTTGTTCAAAATGTAATAACACAGGTTATAAGGGAAGAAGTGTTATATATGAGATATTAGAAGTCGATGATGAGATGAAAAATCTTATCTCTGAAACTACAACTAGTATAGAGATAAAAGATCTAGCAATAAAAAAAGGGATGGATACTCTAAGAGATTCAGGAATAAAAAAAGCAATATTAGGAGTAACTAGTTTAGACGAGGTGATGAGAGTTACTTTATCATAAAAAAATAGGTTGGAGTGTGGATTATGTTATATAAATATATTGCCCTAGATAGTCATGGTAAAAAAACAGATGGAGAGATGGAAGCTAGTTCTCCTGTAGAATTAAAAAAATTATTGAGACAAGAAAAATTAATCTTAGTAAAAGCTAGTAAAAAAAGTAAACTTAGTAAAAAAGGAGGGATGTTCCAAAGGGTAAAAGCTAAAGATATAGCAGTTTTTACAAGGGGATTATCTACCATGATAAATGCAGGGGTAGGACTTATCAGATGTTTTGAAATTTTAGAATCTCAGATTCAAAATCCTAAATTGAAAGAGGTTGTAAGTCAAATAAAAGAAGAGATAAGTTCAGGGATGCCTTTAGCAGCGTGTCTATCAAAACATCCTAAATATTTTGATAAATTATATGTAAGTATGGTAAAAGCAGGAGAAGCTTCAGGGATGTTAGATGTAGTACTTATGAAGGTAGCTACATCTTTAGAAAAATCTGAGGAGATAAAAGGAAAGGTAAAGGGAGCTATGATCTATCCATCTGTAGTATTTTTTACAGCTATGGTTGTAATGTTTTTCATGTTAGCTTTTATAATTCCAAAATTTATGTTGTTATTTGAAGGAACAGGAGTTGAGATGCCGCTACTTACTAGAATGGTTATGAGAGCCAGTGAGATTGCTTCTAAATATTGGTATCTATTCTTTGCAGGAGTAGTAGGAATTTTTTATGGTATGAAAAAAATCATAGGAAAACCTAAAGGAAAAAGATATTTTGATATTATATTATTGAAGATGCCCCTCCTAGGACCATTTGTTAGAAAAACAGCTATGGCTAGATTTACAAGAACTATGTCTACTCTTCTAAATAGTGGAGTAACTATCCTTATGTCTTTTGATATAGCTGCGGAGATTGTAGGAAATACATTGATTGCAGAAGCGATATTAGGAGCCAAAGATAGTATAAGAGATGGAGCTAGTATATATAAGCCACTAGCAGATAGTGGACAATTTCCAGCTATGGTAACAGATATGATAGAAGTTGGGGAGGAAAGTGGACAACTATCTGAAATTTTAGAAAAAGTAGCAGATTTTACTGAGATGGAACTTGAGGAAGCAGTTAGAAATTTACTTGCTGCATTTGAACCTTTAATAATTTTATTTATGGCAGTAGGGGTAGGAATTTTAATTATAGCCATGTTCCTTCCATTATTTAAGATGTCTGATGTGGTGGGATAATATGAAAAAAAGTAAAAAAATTATAATTAAAAGATAAAAAAAATAGTCACGAATTACACAAATTTACACAAATGAAAAAAAAGAAGTCAGGTTTTGTCGTTATTTTAAAGTCAGACCTTACCCGATGTGGGCATCACCAATATACTATTAGTTTACTGTCGTAAACATAGAATATTGCGATAGTTTATGTCAAAATATGTATTATGACGAAAAGGGGTTAATTAAGATGAAAAAAATTATTTCTGTAAAAGATATATCTTTAGATTATAAGGAAAGAGATATATTTAAAAAGATGAAGGGATCAAATAAAAGTATAGGGATAGAAAATATCTCCTTTGATGTAGAGGAAGGAAATATTTTTTCTATAATAGGTTTAAATGGATCTGGAAAGACCAGTACATTAAAATGTATCCTAGGACTTATGAAACCAGATAAAGGTGAGATAGAGGTATTTGGAAAAAAGGGATTAAGGGGAAAAGATTTTGAAAAGGTAGGTTATCTTCCGGAAATTTCTTATTATCCAAAGAGTATGAAACTCATAGATCTAATGAGATATTACGGGGAACTCTATAATATTCCTAAAAATAAATTAGATAAAAAAATAGATATAATATTAACGAAATTAGATTTGATCTCTAGGAAAAAAGATAGACTAGAAAAATTTTCCAAGGGGATGCTTCAAAAAGTTGGGATAGCACAAGCAATATTAAACGATCCTAAGTTATTATTTTTAGATGAGCCTATGTCTGGGTTAGATCCTCTAGCCCGTGAAATGGTAATAGAAATAATATTAGAATTAAAATCTAAGGGAACTACAATATTTTTTAATACCCATATACTAGAAGATGTAGCTAATATAGCAGATAAGGTAGCTATAATAAATAAAGGAAAGTTAGTAGAAGTATTAGATATGAAAAAAATTGAATTAAAACAGGATAATTTTTTATTGAAAGATTATTTTATAAAAACAATGATTGAACTACGAACTAATTAATAAAAAAATCCTATTAAAGAAAGGAGAAAAAAATGAAAAAAATACTGACTATTGGAAAGTATACATTAAAGGAAAATATATCTAATAAGGTGTTTAATGGGATCTTATATTTTGGAGTTTTATCTATATTTTTTACAACTTTATTAGATAAGGTAGCCCTCTACGAAGGGGGAAGAGTTATTC
>ASRL01000177.1_pt1 | contig 12340 bp, 12 predicted proteins | sample 692978 | NCBI WGS metagenome assembly ASRL01 (sample SAMN02169241, study PRJNA158439) | bioreactor metagenome | isolation source: day 67 sample from continuous culture bioreactor inoculated with sediment... | place: Germany: Bremen | reverse complement strand
AAGTTTACTATCAAAATTAATTTTGATAGTAAATTTAAAAATATAACACAACGAAACATCAGCATTCAGAATAAATTTTATAAATGTATATATTAATTTTAATATAAATCTTTAAACCATCACACTAATATTAATTTAAAAGTTTAAAAAAAATAAAGTTAACGACCCTTGAATATTAATATTTTTTTTTAAATTTTGCTTTAACTCTAATAATTTTTCTGTAGATTTAGGATTTTTTAATTTTATTATAAATATATACATTAACTTTTCAATTATTTTTCTCTCATGGGATCTATTTTCTACTAATTTTTCATTTTGTAAAACATATAACAAATCTAAAATCATGGAAATTTTTTCTGATTTTTTTATTTTTTTTATATTATATATATAGTCATCTATTCCTTTTAATAAATCAATTTTATATTTTAATTCTTTTTCTTCAAGATATAATTTTAAAGATTCGATTAAACTATTATAAGATTTAACTTGATCAAGATCAAATTTTTCCTTTTTCCACTCTAATATTTCTTTTGTATTTCCCATAAAAAAATTATATATTTCCTCTGTAACTTCAAGATCCTTTATAGATGGTTTTTCAACTTTTATAACAATAGATCTAGATAAAATAGTCGATAAAATATTCAGAGTATTAGATATAAAAATAAAAAAGGTTCCTTTAGGAGGTTCCTCTATTATTTTCAAGAGAGCATTTGAAGAGTACTTATTCATACTTTCAATATCTTTTATAATAAAAACTTTTTTTCTTCCTTCATAACTCGAGCTAGAAGCTTTATATATAACATTTTTTATTTTATCTATTCCAACTTTACTTTCTCCTTGAAGAAGACCTATAATTTCTAAATCAACATAATTTCCATGCTCTATTTTTTTGCACACTTCACAAACACCACAATAGTCATTTTTTAATTTTGGACAATTCATTGCCATAGCAAATGCTGTAGCCACTCCTAATAAATCAGTTCCTCTATCTCCGTATAAAAGATAAGTTCCAGCTTCTTTTTCTTGCTTTAACTCATTTTTTAGAAATAATTTGATTTTATCCCCAAAAACTAAATTATCTAACATTATCTTTCAGCCTTCTCTATTTTTCTAAGAACATCTAATTTATCAAGAGCTAAACCAGCACCTAATACCACCGATTCAAGCGCATTTCCTGCTAAAACTACTTTTAAAAGAGTATTTTTTGCTAGTAATTCTGGAAAATTTCTAATCATCGATCCCCCTCCTGCCATAACTATTCCTTTATCTACTATATCAGCCGATAACTCTGGTGGTGTTTTCTCTAAAACTTGCTTAACGCTAGTTACTATAGCATCTAACGAATCTTTAATAGCTTCCAATACTTCACTAGAACTAATTTCTAATGGTTTTGGCAATCCAGTCATAAGATCTCTTCCCTTTATTATCATCGTCTCATTTTCTTCTAGTGGAATTGCTGTACCTATTTTAATTTTAATTTCTTCAGCAGTCTTTTCTCCAATCAATAAATTATGTCTTCGCTTTATATATTTAATAATATCCTCATCGAAATTATTTCCTGCAATCCTAATCGATTTACTCACAATAGTCCCACCTAATGAAATTACAGCTATATCTGTAGATCCTCCGCCAATATCTACTATCATATTTCCTTCTGGTGCTGAGATATCTATCCCTGCACCTAGTGCAGCAGCTCTAGCTTCTTCTATTAAATAAGCTCTCTTTGCTCCAGCTGAAATTGCAGCTTCTAATACAGCTCTTTTTTCTACACCAGTTACTTCTATTGGCACACAAATCATTACCTCTGGCAGTATCATATTATATTTTCCAAACACTTTTTTTATAAAGTATTTAATCATTGCTTCTGTAATGTCATAATCTGCTATTACTCCTTCTCTTAATGGCCTTACAGCCATTATATGATCTGGTGTCTTCCCTAACATATCTTTAGCTTCTTTTCCTACTGCCAAGACCTTTTTTGTTTCTCTATCTATTGCCACTACAGACGGTTCATTTAAAACAATTTTTTCTTTTTGTTTGTCATACACCAGTGTATTTGCAGTTCCTAAATCTATTCCTATACTTTTTTGAAATCTAAACCCTGGAAAACTAATATTAAATTTAAACTTACTTTTTTTTTTCATTTTTTTCTCTTCATCTCCTTTTTTAATATCATTTTCTTTTTCATATATAAGTATTTCTTCTTTTTCTTTTTCTTTCATAATTCTAGAATTTTCTTTTTTTTTCTGTAACATAATTTTTTTATTTTTCATAATTTTCCTTTTTAAATACATGATCTGTCATAATTTTTTCTATCATATCTTCCCTTTTATTAATATAGCACATAGCGATAAGTGCTTCAAATGCTGTCGCATTTTTATATTCCTTTATAGTACACGATTTTGGGAAAGTTGAAATATTAGAATTTCTAGCTCTTCTAGCACAATCTCTATAACTATCCTCTAATTCATCTACTATTTTTAAATATATTTTGCTTTGTGCTACTGCACTTACATGAGCTTTTACTAATTTGTTTAAATCTTTTACTTTAAGATTTTTTGCTACAAATTTTTCTCTAAGTCTTAATTCCCAAACAGCATCTCCTAAATAGGCTAATGCTAACCCATTTAATTCTTTTATCTTTATATTGTCCATGTAGTTTTTTCCCTTCCATCTTTTATTTTTACACCAATTTTAGCCATCTTATCTCTAATTTTATCTGATAAAGCAAAGTTTTTATCTTTTTTAGCAATCTTTCTTTTCTCTATTAAAAATTCAATCAATTCTATTGTTATATTCTCTTTATTTTCTTTTATTGGATTTTCTATATTGATTTCTTTTATAAGGTCAATTAATTCTACACTAAGATCTCTAATTTGTTTTTTTATTACAATTTCAACTCCTAATACATCTATCAAAATAGTTTTTATAAATACATATATCTCTTTCAAGATTATTTTCCCATCAGTATTTATTTTTTCCTCCATAGATTTATTAACTTTTTTTATAAGCTCAAATAATACTCCAATTGCTTGTGCAGTATTAAAATCTTCATCCATAGCTTCTATAAATTTTAATTTAGAATTTTCTAATATAATTTTTAATTCCGATCCATCTCTTCCTTCAGTTGAAATTTCAGTATCAAATTTTTCAAGCATGGCTAACATACTATTTTCAATCCTATTTATCGCACTCTTAGCCATATTTAATTCTACTTCTGAAAAATCAATTGGTTTTCTATAATGTGATGAAAGCATAAAAAATCTAACTACTTTACCTTCGTAGTCGTCTAAAATTTCACGTAAAAGAAAGAAATTACCTTTAGATTTAGACATTTTTTGACCTTTTATATTGATATATCCATTATGAATCCAATACCTAGCGTAATCTCCACCATAAGAACATTTAGACTGAGCTATCTCATTTTCATGATGTGGGAATATAAGATCTTGTCCCCCTCCATGAATATCGAATGTTGCTCCTAAATATTTTTTACTCATTGCACTACACTCAATATGCCAACCTGGTCTTCCTTTTCCCCAAGGAGATTCCCAAGAAAGTTCTCCTTTTTTCGCTGATTTCCAAAGTGCAAAATCTACCGATGATTTTTTTATATCAGTAACTTCTATTCTCGCTCCAGCCTTTAAATCTTCAATTTTTTGACCAGATAATTCACCATAGTGTTCATTATATTTTTCCACATCAAAATATACATCACCTTGAGACTCGTAAGCAAATTCTTTATCTATTAATATATTAATAGATTTTATCATTTCTTTAATATGATCAGTAGCCTTAGGTCTTATCATTCCTTCTTCTTTCAAATTAACTTTTTTTGTATCTTCTAAATAAGCACTAATATATTTATCAGCTATATCTTTTACTTCCACCCCTTCAGCGTTAGCTTTTTCTATCATTTTATCATCTACATCAGTAAAATTTTGTACATATGTAACTTTATAATTTCTATATTCAAAGTATCTTCTTACAGTATCAAAAAAAATTGCAGGTCTTGCATTTCCTATATGAATATAATTATAGACTGTTGGCCCACAAACATACATTTTTACTTTTCCGGGTTCTATAGGAATGAACTCCTCTATTTTTTTTGTAAGTGTATTGTGAATTTTAATCATTTTTCCCCTCCATTCTATTATATATTTCAAATAATTTTTTATTTGTAATAATAGTTCCTATTTTTATTTTATTTTCTTCTACAGTTCCTGCTATATTAATATATATATCTTTTAAAATTAAACTATATAAACCTAAATTTAAAGATATATTTAAAAATTCATCTCCTTTATAAACAACATTTCCTTCAGGCATAATTCCATTGTAATAAATAACATTATTTTTTATTTCTATTGTTTTACCATTACTTAAAAGATATTTATTTCCAGTTTTTTTAACAAAGACTTCTATAAGGTCTTTAAAATCCTTTTCCTCTTTTATAGGAAGTATCATTTGTTCTTTTGCATAATCATAAATAATTTCTCCATCTATTTTATCTACATAATCTTCAAAATCTTTTCCTGTAAATATTTTTATTAAAGATAGCATTGAATTTATTTCCGAATTTATATTTTCTTTAATAAATCCTGCCAAACTTTTAAAATCATTACTAGTAATATATATTCTATCATTTCCTATATATTTTTCCAATTTTCTATCCTGTTTTTCTATTCCATTAAAATATTTTGAAAACTTTAAATTCCCATATAAATATCCATCTATAGACAATCCATTATTCTTATAATCAATATTTACGTTTATGCTATCTAATCCTTGTTTTATTCCTTTTAAATCTATAACTACTTCTCCTAAAACATTTCCTTTTATTTTAGAAGATATATTTTTATTCATCTCTTTTTTTTCGATTAATTTTAAATAATCAGATAGTTTTTTTCTGTCATCTGATATAAAATAATAACCTTTATAATTAGTCATATAAATTTTTTTATCAATATCATATTCTGTTTTTAATTTTTTTTGATAAATGTCTTTTAAGGAAAAATAGTTTTTTTCTAAATTATCAAAATACTCTGTTTGCTTAAGTTTAGCTATAGGATAAAACCAACCTAAGTTTATGACCAGAACTTCTTTATCTTCTTTATTTTTAATTTCAAAATCATTAAAATAAATAAGGTCTAATCCTTTTATATATTTCACCCATTTTTGTGAATCTCCAAGATCAGTTTGAGTAATTTTTTTATAACTTTGATAATAACTTTTTACTTTTTTACTATTTAAGTCTCCAATAGATATAACTGCCTTACTTTCTTTTATTATTAATCTATCGTGAGATAATTGAAAGGTAAAAAAATAAAAATATATTAATATTATTATTAAAACTGTTATTTCGATTATTCTCTTTAACATTTTATTCATAGTATAATTACTCCTAATATATTTATATTTAAAAAAATCAATAATTTATAATAACAAATAAATTATTTTAAACTCATTATTAACTATTCAATAATTTTATTTAAACTTCTCAAAACTAACTCTAAATTTTCATCTCTCATTACAGGATTATTTATTCTAGCTCTCCTTAAATCTCTTTTATCTAAATCAACGACTATCATTTCCTCTTGAAAATTTTTAGCTTTACTTAATAAATCTCCATTAGGTGAATATACACTAGAGCCACCAAAAAAGTTAACTCCGTCTTCATAACCTACCCTATGAGCAAAAATATAAAAACTTGTTAATAATTTAGAATAAGTTTTCATCATCTCGTCCCAAGTATGATTAGAAGATAATTTTGATTTTTGAGCTCCTCTTGAAGGACTATTAGCCAAAGTAAATACATAGTCAGCACCGTCCATACTCAATATATATGAATTTGAGATATGCCAAGCATCCTCACATATCAATATGCCGAATCTTCCAAATTTAGTATCAAATGCCTTTATTTTATTTCCAGGTTTCAAATATCTTCCTTCATCAAAAAGACCATAAGTAGGCAGATATACTTTTCTATGAGTATGTTGCAACCTTCCGTTTTCTAAATAAAAAGCTGAATTATAGTAATAATAGCTTCTACTTTCTTCAATTCCACCAAATAAAATACTTATCTTTTTACTCAGTTCATAAAATTCAATTGGTATTCCAGCTACATCAAAAGTTAAATCTTCTAATAAATATCCAGTTAAAGACAATTCTGGAAAAACAACTAATTCTATACCTTTTTTTATGGCATTTTCTATATATGATATCATTTTTCTTTTATTTTTTTCTACGTTTCCAAGCATTGGATTTATCTGTGCTACTGCTAATTTCATACTGCACTCCTTTTATTTTTTCTTTTATTTAATAAACTCAAAATATTATATTTATAAATCAGTTTTGTTTTCTTTAGAAAAAATTAATAAATCTTCCGGCGTAGTTATTTTTATATTTTTATAGCTACCTAAAATAGTTCCCACAACTCCTCCAACTTTTTCTATAAGAGTAGAATCATCCGTTCCTAAAAAATTTTGTTTTTTTGCCATCTCATAACTTTTATGTAACGCCTCTCCTCTAAATACCTGAGGGGTTTGGGCTGCGAAAAGTAAATCTCTTTCCGGAGTTTCTACTATCTTCCCATCTAAATTTATAACTTTTATAGTATCTTTTACAGGTACTCCAACAACTACACCATCTAAATTAGTTTCATTTATTAATTTTACATAAGAATCTTCTATATATTTATCCTCTATAAAAGGTCTCACACCATCTTGAACTCCTATTATACTATCTTTTGGAATTTGTTGTAATGCATTATAAATAGAATCTTGACGTCGAATTCCACCGCCAACCACATCTAACACTTTTGTTATATTAAAAAAATTACAAAATTCCTTAACTTTAGTTATATATTCTTTGTTAGTAACAACTATAATTCCTGTCACTCTATGGTTTTTTTCAATCACTTCTAAAGTTTTTATAAATATAGGCTTTCCTTCTATCTCTAAAAATTGCTTCGGATAAGAGAGATTCATTCTTCTTCCCATTCCTGCTGCTGCTACTATATAATAATAATTTATTTCAGCGTTACTATAGTACATCCTAATCCACCTTCATCCATATTTGCATCTCTAAAGTCCGCTACATATCTACAAGTTTTAAGATATTTTTGTATTCCTTTTCTTAATTGTCCTGTTCCCTTTCCATGAACTACTTGAACATCTTTATGTCCACTCAATGTTGCCTTGTCCATATAATTTTCTAATTCATGTATAGCTTCTTCTACCATCTGTCCTCTCAAATCAATCTTATAAGTTGCTCTACGTCCTATATGATTATGCATTTTTATATAATTTTTTTGTTTTTCTTCTTTCATCAATCCTATATCTTCTAGTGATACTACCATTTTTAAAATACCAGCTTGTACCTGAGCTTGATCCTTATTCATAAATAAACGAAGAATTATTGCATGTTGTTTTAAACTTTTAACAAAAACTTTATCTCCTATTCCGTATGATATTTTTCTAGTAACTTTGGGCTTAATCATTAATTTTTTCTTTTTTTCCTCTACTATAGAGCTTCTTAACATATTAAGACTTTTTTGAACGTTCTTTATTTCATCTTTTTTATTATCTTCTCTTTGAATCTTATCAATTAAAGCTTTAGCCTTAGCTTGCATATTTTTCATCATTTCTTCTGATTCTTTATATACTTTTTCTAGGATATCCTCTTTTTCTTTTTCTATTAATCTTATCTTTTCAATATATTGTTCTTTTAATTTTTCAGTTTCTATTTTTAAATAATTTACTTCTCTATTTGCCTTTTCTAATTCATCTGACTGTTCTTTTATATTAGTTATCATTCCTTCAACTTTCTTATCGTCTTCACTAATATAACTTTTTGCTTTTTCAATTACTTCACTCAATATTCCTAATCTTTTCGCAATAGTTAGAGCATTACTTTCTCCAGGAATTCCTATGAGTAGTCTATATGTAGGAGAGAGTGTTTCAGAGTTAAATTCCATAGATGCTGTTTCTATTCCATCTTCATTATATCCATGAGCTTTTACTTCGCTATAATGAGTAGATATCATAGCTTTACATTTTTTTTCTTTTAAATAATCTATCACTGCCATAGCAAATGCAGATCCCTCTATAGGGTCTGTTCCTGAACCTAATTCATCTAATAAAACTAAACTTGCTTTCGTTACTCCTACCAAAATGTTCTGAATATTTTTTAAATGAGCAGAAAAAGATGACAAATTTTGCTCAATACTTTGCTCATCACCTATATCTGCATAAACACTACTAAAATATCCTATATCTGTTTTATCACTGGCGGTAATTGGTATTCCTGATAAAGTCATAATAGTTAATAAACCAGCAGTTTTAAGAGCTACAGTCTTCCCACCAGTATTTGGACCTGTAATAAGTAAACTATTATAATTTTTTCCTAATTCAAAAGTTAAAGGAACTACTTCGTTAATATTAATTAATGGATGTCTTCCTTCCACGATAGAAATATATTCCCTCTGATTTAACTTAGGAATAACACATTTATTATCTAATCCATAACTACATATAGCATTTAAATAATCTAATGTAAGAAGAGTTTCTCCTACTTCCGTTATACCTTTTAAATTAGTTCTTAAATTATCAGTAAGTCTTAGAAGAATTTTTCTAATTTCTTCCCTTTCTCTTACTTCTAATTCTCTCATTTTATTATTTAGAGAAACTACACTTATAGGTTCTATAAATACTGTTTGTCCACTAGACGACCTATCGTGTTCTATTCCTCTAATCTGACCTTTAAACTCTGTTTTTACAGGTATGACACTTCTTCCATCTCTTACAGTTACAATCTTCTCTTGAATAACTTTGGAATAAGTTGGGTTTGAAATCAAATCATCAAATTTTCTTTTTATATTATTTTGAATTAATTTTTTACTATATCTAATGTCTTTCAAATCAAGAGAAGCAGTATCTTTAATTTGTTTTTGATTATCTATAACTGCCTCAATTAGTTCTTCTAATCCTTTATATATAGGTATATCTTTAAATCTAATATATAAACCTCTGTACTTACTTTCCAATTCTTTAAGTTTAGTTTTTACAATTCTAAATACTCTTAAATTTCTAGCAATATGATAAAGATCTTCCACATCTAAATAAGTTCCTATTAGACTGGTTTTCTCCAAATATATAACTATATTTTTTATTTCAGATAATTCAATTCCACCATCATATTTAAGCATATCCATAAAATCTTGTATATTTTCCAATTCTTTCTTTATACTATTTATATCTTTTATTGGAACAATCTTTAATATTCTATCCTTCGTTTCATCTAAAATAGCGTATTCACTTACATTTTCTTTTACCTTTCCAAACTCTAACACATTCAAACTATGTTCATTCATTTTACAACCTCTTTATTATTCGAATTTTATCTATAATTTATACATTCTATTATATCATAAGAGTTTTTTTTTTTACAGAAAACTATATCTTTATTACAGAAAAAGTCTTGCTTTTTCACTTATTTTATGCTAAAATTTAAGCCGATGTTTTAATAAATAGGAGGTGGAATATAATGAAAAGATGTGAAATCACTGGTAAAGGAATTACTTTCGGACACAGTATCTCTCATGCTCATAATATGAACAAGAGAATATGGAAACCAAACTTACAACCTGTTAAAGTTGAAATTAATGGACAATTAACTAAAATTAAAGTTTGTGTTAAAATGTTAAGATCTTTAAAAGCTGCAGATTCAGTTGAAATTGATAGAATCTTAAAGAAAAATGCTACTACTTTAAGCCCTAGAATCAACAAAATCTTAAGTAAGTAATAGCAATAAAAAAAGACAGCCATTAAGGATCTGTCTTTTTTTATTTTTTGTATATAAATTTTTTTGTATATTTTCATCTATCTTGATAAAATAGACTATCACTTAATAATAATAAAATTATTTATTAAAAAAGGAGTTTTTATGAACTATATTATTCCAGCGTTATTATTTTCCGGGATTTCCATGTTTTTTAATGGATATACTGTTAGATATTTAAATTTATTCAAATTAATTAGAGAATTTCATAATCATCCAAACAAAAATTCTAATCTTGAAGCTCAGATAGAGAATCTTAGATTACGAGTAAAATATATTAAATGGATACAATTTTTTTCTGTATTTTCCTTATTCTTAGCTACTTTATCTGTATTCACTCTTTTTTTTAAATATATTCAAATTGGATGGATTTTTTTTTCTTTTTCTATTATTAATTTTTTAATATCTCTTATTATTTCTGCTATAGAAATTAAAATTTCTACAATATCTTTAAATATTTCATTGAAAAACGGAGGCAATCAAAAATGGAACTAACACTTACAACCCCAGCATTAATTTTTTCTACTATCTCACTTTTATTATTAGCGTACACTAGTAGATTTTTAGCTTTAGCTACTCTTATTAGATCTCTACATAACCAAACTTCTCAAGAAATAAATAATATTCATAGTATTGTTCCGCAAATAGATAATTTAAAATTGAGAATTAAAATCATAAAAAATATGCAATTAATAGGGATTATTTCTCTATTTTTCTGTGTTTTTTCTATGTTTTTAATATTTTTGCAACAAATAATGTTAGCAGAATTTACATTCGCTGGAAGTTTAATCTTACTTATGATTTCATTATCTCTTTCTGCTATAGAAATTCATATATCAGTAAAAGCATTAAATATAGAATTAAGTCAGTGCGTAGGAGATCAATGTAAATTAATCAAATAAAAAATATTTTATTTTTCATTTTTTTCTATCTGTCTCATTATATATTCAGCATTAATATTTTTCATACAATTAAAATGATTTTTTGGACATTTTTTATCTCCGTGTAATGAGCATGGAGAACAAGATTCATTTCCATAGATCAAAATTCCTAATTTATTATATTCAAACATATTTGGATCTGTAGGTCCAAATATAACATAGGATTTTGTTTTAACTCCTCTTCCTATATGAAATGGTCCCGAATCATTAGTTATCAAAAAATTTGCTTTAGACAATAACGCACCACTTTCCTTTAAGCTTAATTTCCCAGCTAAATTTATACATATATTTCCACTTATTTTATTAATTTTCTCACATTCTTCATTCTCTTTAAGACTTCCTATCAAAATTATTTTAATCTTATATTTCTTATTTATCAATTTGGCTAACTTTCCAAATCCTTCTATAGTCCATTTTTTTGTATTTTTAGAAGCTCCTGGTGCAAATACTACATAATTTTCATAATTTTCTATTTTATTTCTATCTTTTTTACTAAAATTAAATTCCAAATTTTCACCTTGATATTTTATTCCTAAAATCTGAAATGCATCAAAATAATTTTTTACTATAGTATTATCAGCTCTATATTTAATTAAACCTAATTTTACTAAGATAGTTTTATATAGTGATCTTTTTATATATCTAAAAGTTTTTTCTTTCAAAAAAAATGTAATTAATCTAGACCTTATTTTCGAATGTAAATCAAACACATAATCATAATTATTATTTTTTAACATTTTTGAAAATTGCCTTATATTATTTATTCCATCATTTGTATCTTTTTTAAAGATAATCAAATTATCTATATTGGGGTTTCCATCTATAGCATCTTTAAATTTATCTAAAACTATAAAATCAATCTTTATATTTTTATCTTTTTCTTTTATTTTTTTCAGAATTGGGGTAGTTAATATAACATCCCCTATAGAACTAAGCCTTATTATTAATATCCTCATTTTTCCCCCAATTTTTATTCTGCTAATTTTTTATGATTTTATTATACCATAATTATAATTCAAAATAAAAAAACCTAACTAAATTATACTATAAAGACCTTTTCAATAGTATTGAATTTTATATAAAATATCTTTTTGACGATAAAAATATGTTGTCTATTTTAGTATCAATATTTAAGAAGATAATTTGTGAATAAAAAAAGATAGTTTCTGTATTTTACAGAAACTATCTTTTTTTTTAATATATATGATAAAATATTTAATTTTAGTTTTTTTACAACATTTTTATTATACCATTTCTACTTTTTCTTCATCTTCTTCAGAAACTCTTTCTACTGATTTACCTACATATCTTACAATAAGAATAGTAGCAATAATAGACAAAGGTAAAACTATATATATTGATACTCCCATTCCAACTGGTAAATAACCAAATAATACTGTTATAGCACCTACAGCCAATGCATATACAATTTGAGTGTTTACATGCTCTATATGATCACATTCTGCTCCCATAGATGAAAGAATTGTTGTATCAGATATTGGTGAACAATGATCACCAAAAATTGCTCCAGTCAGAACTGCTCCTATACTCATAACTAT
>ASRL01000176.1_pt1 | contig 12368 bp, 14 predicted proteins | sample 692978 | NCBI WGS metagenome assembly ASRL01 (sample SAMN02169241, study PRJNA158439) | bioreactor metagenome | isolation source: day 67 sample from continuous culture bioreactor inoculated with sediment... | place: Germany: Bremen | reverse complement strand
GATGCTTCGGGGTCATCCACCCAGGTAAGAAACTGATCAATAAGATCTTCAAAGCCTCGCTTTATAAGAGTTGGTGTCCAATCATCAAAATCAATGATTTTTTTACTGTTGTCTGAGCAGACGGTCACATGATCCAAATCCATAATAATATGTTTAATATTATCTGTCATATAATCAATTCGTTCCTCTTTTGCCCCCGACATTCTGTTCATACTGCCAAATGCTGTAGCTCCCTCACCTTGCAATATAAGGGCAATACTATGAAGCTTTCCGTCTATAATTCGTCCGTTATAATCAAATTCTTTCTCTTGATTTCTAAACAGGTACAAAAGGGTATCAATCACATGAATAAAATCATCGTAAATAAACTGACGAACATCCCCCGGATGATTATATCGGTTCTTTTGTATGATGAGCATCTCCGGTTTTTGCAAATTCATTAGCTCTTTTACTCGTGGACTATATCTTCGATTGAACCCTACCATGAGTACTAAATTTTTCTCTTTCGCCAATTCATATACTTCCATAGTTTCTTCTAAGTACCATGATATAGGCTTATCCACAAAGACATGGATATTATGATTAAGAAAAAACTTTATAATCTCATAGTGACTGGATGTTGCTGTATGAATAAATACGGCATTAACAGAGTGCTTTAATAGATCCTTATAATCATAACACCACGCATTAATCCTATATTTTTGAGCCATTTCTTCAACCACATGTTTGGTGCGACTGCAAAGCACCAACTCATGATTCTTCGTTGTAATGACAGGTAAATATGCCTTCCTAGCAATATCACCTAATCCAATTATGCCTATCTTCATCTATTCACCTCTTTCTCAATACATCAATGCTAATTCAGCCATTTTCACTGCACTTGATAAGGAACCGGTCCCGGCAATAAAGCCACCCGGATGAACAAAAATCGCATCGTCGATATCAAGGAGCTCGTTAATAACTTGAGGGGCCTTACCTGCCCATTCTCTTGGAAATTCTTTTATTGATTCTCTTGAGTCCCGCTCTGAAACCGCCTGGACTCTATATCCGTTAACAAGATCCTTAAATATAACATAAACGATACTTCCGTCTTCATCACAATTTCTTAGATGTCTCTTCCATGGACAAAATTTTTCAAGGATAAGAATATTATCGATTTCTCTCTGATCAAAAGAGTCCTTTACAATTTTTTCAGCTTCAATTGCCGCAATAGCCCCATTTATAGCATTTAAAAGAATAGGTGTGCAAAATTCAATAGCTTTTTTAAATTGCGCATCAGCATCTAAATCTGTATTCCAATTCGGATTAAATCCTTTGACCAATTGATTTAAGGTTGGCATATGCACCTCATCTTTTTCAACAAAATAACCATTATCAACAGCATCTATGCTCTCTATGATGGATTTATCTACACTGTAAAAAACCTCTTCTACTTGCTCTTCTGAAAAAGATGGTTTGTATTTCCAAATAAGCTTTTGACCAAATGCTCTCCATATCAAACCACATGCTGCATAAGGCACACCATTATCTCTATATTCCTTATAGTCATTGTGATGGTCAAACTCGCCTCCACCAACATCAAAGACAATATCTGCTTTATTAAAGTCTTCTTCATTACGACTCCTAAGTATTTCAACTTCATCATAATATTGCTTAAGTATAGCTGATGCCATTACTTCATCAGCATGAAAAAATCCACTATGTGTAACCGCCAAAACTTTTGTTCTTGTCATTGAAATTCCTTCCATGTCTAAAAAAATTCTATCTCTGCTATTATGACATAATTTCATAGAAAAAACTAGCACCAAGTCACTTGACTTTACAATTGATATAAAATAAAATAGACTAATTATGTTTTGAAAGGTTGTTGATTATGCATTCTTGGTTAGTTTTAGCCTTAGTTTCAGGTATTGTACTAGGTTTCTTTGATATATTCAAAAAAATGGCAACACAAAAAGTTTCTCTGATTAATGTTTTAGCCTTCTATTCAATGTTTAGTTTTTTATTGTTAGCTTATGACTATAAAAACGCTTTAAATATGGACTTTAGTATTTTTCCTATGATCTTTTTAAAAGCCGTTATTATATATTTTTGTTGGATCTTAGGATTCCTTGCTTTTAAACACTTACCCATAAGCATCGTAAGCCCTCTAAAAACTTTAACTCCACTTTTTACAATTATTTTTGGTATTACTTTACTTGGCGAATCCCTGAGTTTACTACAAGGCATAGGATTTTTCATTATAATTTCCGCTTATTATATGCTGGGAAAAAATGGAAAGAATGAAATAAAAGGCTTTCTAAAAAACAAATATCTATACCTGATGGTTCTAAGTGCATTTTTAAGCTCTCTTAGTGGTTTAATTGACAAAATCGCACTTAAGACGATAAATTCCGGTCAAATGCAATTTTGGTTCATGTTTCTACTCATGATTTTCTATACAATGACTTTTCTTGTGACTAGTTATAGAGAACATAAACGGATTGTTATCGGCTTTGATTATACTATTTTGCTCACGAGTTTAGCTATTGTTCTATCCGATCGACTTTACTTTATTGCAGTAGAGATGCCGACTAGTCAAATATCTGTCATTATGCCCATACGTTTTATCTCTGTTTTTATCTCGGTCATCCTTGGGGGAATTATCTTCAAAGAACAAAACCTAGGCGGAAAAATGCTAGGGATTTGTAATATGCTAATCGGTGTTTTATTGATTTTTCTCGGCTAGTTATAACCAGCTCTTCCATACATCCGGCACATAACCCACGGTTGCTTTTTTGCCAAAGCGAACTATAGGGGTTTTATATAACTTGGGATTATTCATTAACTTTTCTTCTTTTTGGTCTTCGACTAGATAGTGAATCATTGCATAGTCTTTTGACTTTTCATCGATAAGTTCTTCTAGACCTCCAACGGCTCTTAGGACTGAGTGAAGTTCGCCTTGGCTTAGTCCTTTATCTAATATGTCCACTCTTTGATACGAAATACCACGTTCTTTAAAGTAGCGTTCCGCTTTTTTTGTGTCAAAACACTTTTTTTTACCGAATATTTGAATTGCCAACTTTGCACCTCCTAATTAACAGATTTCCTTAACACGTCCAACAATACCACCTTCTAGCATGACTTTGATGCCATGTGGGTGATTTGCTGAATTCGTTAGTATCTTCATCACAGTTCCTTCTGTCAATTCACTACTTCTTTGGTGATGCTTTTGTACAATTTTCACTCTAGATCCGACACTTATCTCACTTCTTTTTCTTCCATCCATCTTTATCTCTCTTTCAAAAAAATCCTAGTATTCAACATGAACTAAAGTAAGAGCACTCGCCATCGCTTTGTGTCCTACATCTTTATTATTCATTGATTTAAAGGCACGTTTAATGGTTTCTTCATGACGCGTTCCAAGCCCAATCTGAATTAATGTTCCCACGATGATTCGTTCCATATTCAGTAAAAACCCATCAGCACTCATGGTAATAATAATTTCTTCGTCTGTCTCAAAAAGTTCAATGGACGTGATAACTTTAACTGAACTTTTCACTTTTGACTTAGTAGAAAAAGCCGCAAATTCATGTTCTCCTAGAAAAAGTTCTGCTACCTCTTTCATCTTATCAACATCTAATACACCATCCATTCGATTTACATATTGACGATCAAATAATGGACGCCTTGGTGCATCTATTTTCCATAGTCGATATTCATATGTCAGTTCTTTAACATTATATCGACTATGAAATCGATCCTCGACAGCTTCAACGGAATAAGTGATAATATCATCCGGTAAAAATTCTTCAAAATAATCACGAATATCTTTTATATCTTCTTTTTTATCAGGCACTTTGAAATTCACCACTTGATGGGTTGCACTAACGCCGGCATCTGTATTTACCGCACTCACAACTTCAATCTTTTCTCCGTATTTTTTTTCAAGAATTGCCTCTAGTTTACCTTGAATCGTTTTATCTTCATTACTTTTCGTTTTTCGATAGCCCTTATAACGTCGTCCGTCATAACCAATCGTCATTTTATAATTCATCATATTTACCTTCTTTCTGTCAGTGATTTTAACTGTACTATATCATTTATATGCAAAAAAGTACATATGATTTACCATCAATCACCTTATCATTTTCATTATATGATGACCAATAAGTTCGAGGGGTACCTGTTTTGTAATTCCATTTAATTCATATGCAGCTTTAGGCATTCCATATACAATGGATGTTTTTTCGTCTTGCCCAAGTGTCAGTGCACCTTTTCGTTTCATCATAGCAATTCCTTTTGCACCATCATAACCCATTCCTGTCAAAATAATCCCAAGTGCTTTGTCTTCGGCTGCATCTGCAACAGAATAAAATAGAACATCGACAGATGGACAATGACCACTGACTTTTTCTCCTTGAAATACCTTTAAAAAATAACCTTTATTGCTTTTTTTTACTTGAATATGCTGATCGCCCGGAGCTATGTAGATATGGTCATTTTCAATGACATCTCCATTTTCAGCTTCTTTTACTGTAAAATGTGTTTGGTTATTTAATCGTTCTGAAAACATTCGTGAAAAAATTGGGGGAATATGTTGAACAATAACTATCCCTGGCAAACCTAATGGTAATTGTTTTAATACTGAGAAAATCGCTTCTGTGCCACCAGTTGATGCACCAATTGCAATTAATTCATGTTTTACTATCTTTGGTGCTATTTTTTTTTCTTTTTTTACATTTTCAGGAATAATTACATTCGCTCTTGCACCTGCTTTTATTTTAGTAATCAAATCAAGTATGAATTTTTTTACGTCTTCTGGGGATGATACTGATGGTTTTAATACAAAGTCAACTGCGCCTGCATTCATCGCATCAAAAACTCTATTATTAATTGAGCTAACTATAATAACAGGTATTGGATATTGAGGCATTAGTCTCCGAACAAATTCAATTCCGTCCATTTTAGGCATTTCAATATCGCAAGTTATAACATCTGGTTCAAATTTTAATATTTTATCTCTAGCTTCAAAAGGGTCTGCTGCTGTTGCAATCACTTCGATAGCGCTATCCGCCTGGATACCTTTTGTTAAAATTTGCCTAAATACAGCACTATCATCAACTACTAATACTTTTATACTCATATATTTCTCCCACCTATATTTTTCTATACACTGAAGGTTTTATATATTTAAATTTAGTTCTTTCTTTATTGATCGATTCAGAATGTCCTATAAAAAGATATCCACCATATTCCAATTGCTCATATAGTTTATGAATCAATTGTTCTTTGGTTTCACTGTCAAAATAAATCATTACATTTCGACAAAAAATAACATGAAATTTTTTCTTAAATGGAAATATTGATTCCAAAAGATTAAATCTTCGGTATATAACTTCTCTTCGCAATGAACTTTTTACCTGATAAAAATCCGATGATATTTTATCAAAATAATTTAATGTCCATGATTTAGGTAGTAATGCGATTTTTTCAGAAGCATATATTCCTTTTTCTGCTTGATTCAAAACATTTAATGACAAATCTGTCGCCAAAAGTTTTTTGTCCCATTTTTCATTCTTATTTTTAAAGTAGTCTTCTAAAATCATCGCTAATGTATAAGGTTCTTCTCCTGTCGAACTAGCTGCACACCAAATTCTCAAATCTTTATTATTCTTGTTATTATTTTCCCAAAACGGCAATACCGATTCAGCAAAATATGAAAAATGTTCTGCTTCTCTCATAAAATACGTATGATTTGTGGTGACTTTATCAATCAAACCACTTAATTTTTTTCCATCTTGGTCGTCTTGCAAATGCTTGTAATAGGTCATGAAATCATCCATTTTTAATTCAGATAATATATGGCTCAATCGACTGACAAGCAAAGTCTTTTTTTCATTTTTTAAGTGTATTCCACTATGTTCTTTGATATACTCTGCTAATAATTTGAATTCTACATCTGTAATTTTTATCATCTTTTTCCCCTGTTTTTAATAGTTAACGGAAGAAATGCACGCATTTCTTCCGTTAACTATTTAATATTTTTCAAATTCTGAATCACTTAACGATATTTTTTTTGTTTTTTTCTTTTTATTTATACTTTGACTTTGATTTTGATTTTGCATGCTTTCAAGCATCTTTAAAACTTCCGGATTTATTGCTTCCTGTTTCATTTTACCATTGTTTGTTCTACGTAACTTAAATGTTGAAACTTGTGATTTAAGCATATCGGCTTGGCTTGATAGTTCTTCACTTGCAGCTGCCGTCTCTTCTGCCGTTGCACTCGTTGTCTGTACAACATCAGATATTTGCATAATGCCTTGATTTATTTGTTCTACTGCTGATGATTGTTCTAGTGAAGCTGAAGCAATTTCTCCTACCAAAGATGTTGCCTGCGAAACCCCTTCAACGATTTTATTTAGCGCTCGTGCGGTTTCATTGGCAATTTTAGTTCCACCTTCAACTTTACGAATAGACCCTTCAATCATATCTGTTGTTTCTTTAGCTGCTCTTGCTGATCTTGCAGCTAGATTTCTTACTTCTTCCGCAACAACTGCAAATCCTTTACCGTGTTGGCCTGCTCTAGCCGCTTCAACTGCTGCATTTAGAGCAAGAATATTGGTTTGGAAAGCAATATCATCAATCACTTTAATAATTTTACTAATACTATTTGATGAATCATTAATTTCTGTCATTGCCTGTAACATATCAATCATTTGCATATTACCCTGTTCAGCATATTTTTGTGCTGAAGTTGACATTTCTTCTGCTCTTTCAGCACTAGATGCGTTTTGTCTTGTTTGAGAAGCAATCTCTTCTATCGAGGCTGTAAGTTCTTCAATTGAACTCGCCTGTTCAGTTGCTCCTTGAGACAATGATGTGCTTGAATCTGATACTTGGGTGGAGCCAACAGCAACTTGCTCTGAAGCCAAATTGATATTTGTCATCACTTCATTTATATTATCAATCATTTTTATAAATGTACTGGCCAACATTCCAACTTCATCTTTGCTATCATTTTTTATGTCAATATCTAAGTTACCATCAGCTATTTCATTGGCTGCTTTTACCATCTCATTGAGAGGTTTGCTGATAATTCGTGCAATAAGTAAACCAAGTCCAACGGCTAATACAATAGCAAGAACAATCAAAATAGTCATGGATACAATCGAGGCTTGAGCTATACTCGTATTTTCTGTCGCCCTTTCTTCTGCATCATTAACTTTCATACTCACCAATAAATCGATTGCATCACTTTCAGCAGTTGCAGCAATACGCATGTCACCTCTGAGTAAATCATATGCTTCCTCATCATTATTTTGAATACAAATATCGTAAAACTCCGGAATCATCCCACCAAAATTTTGTCGTGTTTCCATAAAGTTTTCAAACGCATTGTCCATTTCTTCTGATAATGATTTTTCTTCAAATGATACTGATAATTCATCTAACTGAGTAATCATTATTGTTATTTCATCATATATGGCATTTATTTCTTCAACATCATCCTCTAAAATCATATTGCTTAGATTAACACGTATTCTTTGAAACAATTTAGCCATTTCTGCCGCTTCTGCAATCGGCACGGTCATATTCGTATAGATAACATCTCCATTATCATCTATTGTATTAATGTTATTAATACCAATGATACCTACCACTCCTGTAATTATTGCAACTATAACAAATGCCATAATTAGTTTTGCTGTGATTTTCATATTTAAGAACCATTTCATTGTCATATCCTCCTATTCATTACTTCCCTTAATTTCATCAATCTCATTTTCATTCAGTAGCTTTTCACAATCTAAAATAAGCGTTACATGCTCTTCACTTTTTCCAACACTTTTAATATATTTTCTGCCCGATGTGTTTAGATTTGGTGGTGGAACAATATTTTCTTCCTTAATATTGAGAACTTCTGAAACCGCATCAACAATAACCCCTATAGATAAGTCAAGAACATCAATGACGATGATACACGTTCGATCATTATATTCTTTTGGTTCTTTGTGGAATTTAATTCGTGCATCCATAACAGGGATAATCTTCCCACGTAAATTAATAATTCCTTTTATAAATTGAGGGAGTTCAGGAACAACAGTAATTGGCTGAATTCCAACAATTTCAGTTACATACATAATATCAATTCCATAATGTTCTTCCCCAAGTGTAAATGTTAAAAACTTTCCTTTTTGCGTATCTTCAAATTCTTCTAATTCTGTATTTATTCCATTATTCATATTTCCACCTCTTTACGCTTATAATTATTTACTCACATTAGATAAATTATTGAACTCACCTACATCTAAAATTAGACTAATACTTCCATCACCTAATAATGTACATCCTCCTAACCCTTTTATTTGTTTAGATTTTTTAATATATTCCGGCAATCCTTTAACGACGACCTGCTGCTGTCCCAATAATTCATCTGCAAAAATGCAACAACTTCTTTCACTCTCTTCAACCATGATAAGAATACCTGATTCAATTTCCTTAATTTCTGTGCAAATCGAGTAGAATTGATGAAGTCTTATAATCGGATAGCATAGTCCTCTAACCATAATCATCTCTTGGCCTTCTGTGTCTTTTATAATTTCTGTATTCTTAGGTCGAAATGATTCTTTTATATTAACAATAGGCAAGGTGAATCTTGAATTGCCAACTTTAATATTCATACCTTCTATAATAGCTAATGTTAGAGGAATTTTTAATATTATCGATGTTCCTTGTTCTGAAATACTATCAACGATAACTGTTCCTCCAATACTACTGATGTTTTTTGCGACTACATCCAGTCCAACGCCTCTACCCGAAAATTCAGTTACTTCCTCTTTAGTTGAAAATCCCGGTTGCAAAATCAAATTATAAACTTCTTTATCTGACATTTCATCCAATGGGGAATTTACGAGCCCGTTTTTAATCGCTTTATCATATAATTTTTTTTTGTTAAGACCTTTCCCATCATCTTTGATAATAATCTGTACATCGCTACCTGAATTTTTTGCTTCTAATCGGATTATGCCTTGACTATTTTTTCCACTGTTAATTCGTTCGTCTTTATCTTCAATACCGTGATCAATTGAATTTCTTATAATGTGCATCAAAGGATCTGCTATTTTTTCAATTATATTTTTATCAACTTCTGTTTCTTCTCCTAAGACTACAAGCTCAATATCTTTACCTAATTTTCTTGTCATGTCGCGAACAATACGATGCATTTTCATAAATGTTGTTGATAAAGGAACCATTCGAATAGCCATAACCATATCTTGTAATTCACCTGTGATTTTATGGAGTTGTCTTGAGGCTTTTTCAAAGCTTTCAATTTCTAATTGTGTCAACTCCGGATTTTGAGTTACCATAGCTTCCGAAATAACAAGTTCTCCGACCATGTCCATAAGTTTATCTAATTTATCCACCTGGACGCTTATGATACTTTGTTTAGAACTGACCGATGATTCTTGTTTTCTTGTTTCTTCAACGAGTTTTTTGGGTGTATCAACCTCGTCTGCGCTTTCAATCACTTTGGTATTTGAATCGATTAAATTAAACTCATCTAAATCAATCTTTTCAAACTCTAGTTTTTCAAGAAAAATTGTATTATCTAAATATTTTTTTATTGTTTCCTCATTTTCAATAGTTTTAACGGCCAACAGAAATCCATTCGATTGTATCAGTGACACACAATTATCGTTTTCAATAATATCTTTTGGCTCATATACAACTTCCTCAACTAGATCTGTAATATTGTGAATGACTGTATAAGCACGGATATTTTCCATCTCCGCATCTTTTTTAAACCAAATTCTAGCTTTGAAATAATAACAGTCGCTTTCTTTTATTACCTCTAGATAATCAGTGACTTTTTGTAAGAGTATCGAATTATCTCCATCCGGCGGATCTCCTTCTTTAATTTTCATCAACTCAATTTTAAAGTAATCCATACTTTCTAAAATAATATCAATCAATATGGTAAAATCATATTGAACTGTTTTATCTTCTCGAATGATATAGAATATATCCTCTAATCGATGGGCAAGAGTGCTCATCTCATTAAACATCATCATGGCAGAAGACCCTTTAATTGTATGCATAAATCTAAATATTTCATTAATTGCTTCTTCATTAAATGTGCCTGATTTTTCATTGGCTATCACAAGTTGTTCTAAATTTTCTGTGATTTGGGATGTTTCGTAAACAAAAGCCTCTATCATTGTTTCATCAATAAATGAGCTGGACATATTCCCCTCCTCTTGACTATTGCGTCAATTTATTCAATACGTCAACTAGTTTTTCTTTGCTAAATGGTTTTACAACAAATGACTCTGCGCCATTCATGACAGCTTCTCGAATTAAAAACTCTTGTCCCATTGCCGATAGCATAACAATTTTCACATTTTTATCAATTGCTTTTATTGCTTTTAACGCCTCAATTCCTGTCATTTTTGGCATCGTGATATCCATAGTAATCACGTCCGGTTTATACTTTTTATATAGTTCCACCGCTTGTTCTCCATCTTCTGCTTCTGCAACAACTTCATAGTTATAGCCTGTCAACATTCTCTTAATTGAAACTCGCATAAACGACGCATCATCAACAATCATTAATTTTTTCATTTAACTACCTCATTTTCTTCTTTGTATTTTTATTGATTTTAAAAACAAAATTCGTGTATTGTGTCTTTTTCGATGCGTTCAAGCTGTGATATTGCTTTAAAATATTCTAAATATAGGTGATCCGAATCCACTAACTCTTTTACACGATCAGTATCCATCGTGAATTTTATCGTTTTGAAAAGTACATTATCTTTCATTTGAAATAACTTATACTGGTATGTAATTATTGTTTCTATAAATTCATTGTATTCCTCATCACTTTTACATGGAAAAAATACCATTATTTGATTATTGGAATATTTGCAATACAAGTCCAAAATATCCATTTGTTCTGATATGAATTGATAAAAAGACGTTACATAATCGTTTCGCCATAACAATCCAAAACTTTCTTGTATCATTTGGATATATGGTAATTCCAAAAGTGTTAAATACGAAATACCCCTATTATGATATTGGGTTTTCATACAGTTCATTACAGCTTCATGAAATTCATCTTTTTTTATCATGCTTTCTTCACCGTCAAAAAGTCGATTCATTTCATATTCCACTTTAAAATGCATATATTGTGTTAAATCTTTGAGTAATAAAAACAGGTAGGTCTCATCATGAATATAAATAGGTGCTATTGATAAATCAAGCCACTTTATCTGTTTTTTTTGGTGTATGACATATTTGTTGTTCACATGGCTATTTTCAACAACACATTTGTATCTTTGTGTATTAATCGTACTGTTTCTAGTAATGCAATTTTCACATTGACTTTTCCTTTCATCTTTTATAGAGTTATGTTCAATATACTCACATCCAAATATATGCCCTAAATATTTATCAACTTCAACCTCGTCATCCTCAAAGATATCTCTAACATACTTATTCATACTTAATATTTCCAATTCACTATTGAGAATTAAGACTCCTATGGAATCCACATCAAGAAATTGTTTTAAAATCATAGACGTCTCATTGCTTAAATTTGAAAATAATGTCTCTACATTCATTTTGACGACCTTCCTTCTATTCTACGACCAAGATATTAGAGCAAAAAAAAACCAATTTTATAAAGCTTTAAATAAAGCTTGATAAAATTGATTCTACATTTTAGCTAAGGATTATTCCCTTTTCACTATGTCCAACCAAATTAATTATATATTTTCCCCGTAAGTCATTTTCTCTAATTGCTAATTTTTCTCAGTATACACTTTTTCAAAAATAAATGCAATACTTTTTCAAAATATATTTTGAGTTATTCTAAGATTTTCATTTTATATGTGAAAATATCGTTGTCGAAGTCGGATTCTAGTTCATAAAAAGTCAATGGATATTTATATCCTAATGAACGTAAAAATAGTTTTTCAAAATTATAGGAATCTCTTTCATAAAAACTTCGAAAAACTTCAATGGCTTCTTTCCCAAAATTATTAATTAAATATTTTTCAAAATCAGTTATTACACCTTGAATAACAACGTGCAACTCTTTATCAAAATATTTAATATAAATATTTCGTGGCCCTTTTCCATTAACGTTTTTCAGAAGATTTGTAAACGTCTTTAACAACTCGTTTTTTTCCTCTTGCGTAAAACGCATATTCTATCACCTTATTAATTATGATTTATTTCCTCATATAAATCATAACACAAATTGTTATATAATGCAGTATCCTCAGCTACAATTTTTAAATAAATAAGGCGAAGTTCCTCTATAATGTACATTAATCTTTATTATATACTTTTAATACATTATCCATTTTTGTTGACATATT
>ASRL01000175.1_pt1 | contig 12380 bp, 10 predicted proteins | sample 692978 | NCBI WGS metagenome assembly ASRL01 (sample SAMN02169241, study PRJNA158439) | bioreactor metagenome | isolation source: day 67 sample from continuous culture bioreactor inoculated with sediment... | place: Germany: Bremen | reverse complement strand
ATATATTTGATTTTTAATAAGTAAAAGGGAGTAGATAATGGATATAGGCAAAAAAATAAAAAGGCTGAGACAAGAAAAGTTTTTAACTCAAGATGAATTAGCTATGAGGTGTGAACTTTCCAAAGGTTTTATATCTCAATTAGAAAGAGATCTTACCTCTCCATCTATTGCCACCCTAATAGATATATTAGAAGGATTAGGTACCAACCTTCGAGATTTTTTTAATGAGGATGAGGATGAAAAAATTGTCTTTAAGAAGGAAGATATTTTTGAAAATATCGATGAAGAATTAAAATATAAGATTGAATGGATCGTTCCCAACGCACAAAAAAATCAAATGGAACCTATCCTCATAACCATAGAAGAGGGAGGAAGATACAAGGAAGAACTTCCCCATGAGGGAGAGGAGTTTGGATATGTCCTTAGTGGAACGGTCTTAATTCATTTAGGAGAAAAAATATATAAAGCTAGAAAGGGAGAATCTTTTTACTATAAGTCTAGAAAAAATCATTATATTTCCAATGCAGGAAAAAATTTAGTTAAAGTTTTATGGGTTTCTAATCCACCGGCATTTTAAAAAAGGTATCAAAAGTAAATTTACTTTTGATACCTTTTTATATATATTTTTTATATATATTTTTTATATATATTTTTTATATTTAAAAACTTATTTTAAATAATATATACTTTCCATTATTTTTTCTAACTCCTTAGATATCTTAGAGTTACTCATCCCATGATGATTTATTATTATAGAAAAGGCCAGGAGGTCCCCATCTATATTATGTATATATCCTCCATAAGATTTAATTCCTGTTAGAGTTCCACTCTTTCCATGGAGATTGTCTACTAGGACTGTTTCTTTTTGAAAATCTTGAAAAGTTCCATTTTTTCCAGGTTCGGCTAAGGAATCATAGAAGCTAGAAAAATTTGTTGAATCTTTCATATGTTTAAAAACTTCCACAATAGTATTAGGAGTTACCCCATCATAACGAGATAAGCCACTTCCATCATAGATATATAATCCCTTAGTAGAGATATATTTATTCCAATAATTTTTTATTGTTCTGTATGATTTTTTTTCTACCTCTATCTTTAAATGTTCTGCAAATAAATTTACACTATACTTATTCATATAGGAAAGGATCTCTCCTAATTCTGGAGAATATTGAGTATAGATAAAAGTTTTTTTATTTTTATTTTTTTTAAATTTATCTATAGATATGTTTTTATTATTTTTTATACCTTGTTCTTCTAAAACTTGAGAAAATATTGTTCCTAGAGCTGATGCTGGATCTGGCATCACTGTGTTATACGATATTTTTGATCTATTCATTGTTCCTAATATAGTTATTTTATTAGTATATGGTGAGGCTACTAGTGTTATTTGGGATGAATTTTTATCATTTGTTATAGCTCTATTATCTATAATGGTATTAGCATAGGTTGGAGAGACAGTTGTTTTAATCTCCTTACCATCTTTAGTAAGGGTAAGTCTGATACTGTTATCTAAAAAAGTAAGTCCACTAGGTTTTGATGCGAAAGTGTATCTAAGATCTCCCCACTCCCAAGTTTTAGATAGTGTTGCATCAGGATAATAAGATGGATCAGTTATAATATTTCCATTAATTTTTTTTATTCCTATGGTTTTAATTTCTTCTACCCATGTGTTTAAAAATTCCATCTGTTTCTTTTTTTCCTCTGTTGTGATCCATATGGGATTTTTTGCTACTAAGTATCTAGATCCTAAAGTGGGGTCTCCACCACCGATGATATAGATATTACCATTTAGGGTACCCTTTGAATCTATCTTTCCGTCATAGGCTAGAGTAGTTTTAAATCTATAATCTTTACCTAAGATTTCTAAAGCTGCTGCTCCTGTAAGGATCTTCATATTAGAAGCTGGGACCAATGATTTATTTGGATCTAATTCAAATAATGTTTTATTAGTTTCAAGATTTACAACTTTAATTCCTAAAGAAGCATTTTTTATCTCTGGAAGATCTATAAATTTATCTACAGCTAGTTCAGTTTTAGATTTGGTTATAATAGTTTTAATAATTTTATCTTTATTTTTTGTTTTAACTGGTTTAGTTTTTATAATTTTATCTTCTAATTTGTTTTCTTTTATAATAGTTTGAGTATCTATATTCTTACATGAAACTGTAGATATTAAGACTATTAATAGGATTATTTTTTTAAGTATATTCTTCATTTTTTATTCTTCATTCTCCTCTATAACTTTTTATATAAAAATTAAAACTTTACATTTGTTTCAAAGTAAGTTATAATTCTTTTGAAATGTGTTAGCGACATTATGGTGTTTCTAATGCTGAGCCAGTAATCCTTCTCAAAAGGTTTTACTGGCTCGTTCACTTTATATACTAATCCCTCTATCTTTTAGATAAAGGGATTTTTTTATTATATTTCCACAGGGAAATATTTTTCTAATTTTAAGTTAACATATCTTCCTGTATCCTCTAATTTAAACTCAGCAGAATACAATTTTTCATCCTTACCCTTTATCTTATTGATGAGGATATTTTCTCCTTTTATTAATTTTTTAGCTCTTGTTTTAGAGATCTTTACCTCTATAGATTTATATTTTAAATTTTTCCAAATTGTAAAATTACAAGGTGGTGTATCTCTATAGCCAACACATGCAAATCCCTTACTATTCTCATAGATATTTTTTCCACATCTAGGACAGATAGCTATTATTTCTCTATCTGAATCGTTGTAAACTCTTGGGATCTCAATATTTTGATTTATAATTTTTTGTAGTTCCTCTGTAACTAGATCGATGGTATCTTGGATAGTATTATTTCCCCTATATACTTTTTTTAAAAGTTTTGAAAATTCTACTGTTTTTGTTTTATATAGATCCACATTTAATTTATCTAAGGTGTCTACAACCTTTCTTCCTAAGGGTTCCAAAGAAAAGTTAGATTTATTTTGAGAGATATACTCATATTTTTTTGCATTTTCTATTATTCCTGTCCTTGTAGCTTCAGTTCCGATCTCAATTCCTTTGAGTATAGCCTTATACTCATCTTCCTCTGTGTCATTATCTTTTCTAAATGGATTTTTTAGATGAGATGATAGCTCCCTTTCTGAAACCTTTCTAGGAGGATTAGTTTCCTTTGATATCTTTTTAAAGTCTACTTCAAATGTGTCTCCTATAATAAAGTTTGGTAATTTATTTTCAAAAGTTGCAGGTTCGTATTTTAAAAATCCTAACTGAACGATACTCTCTCCAGAAAGTTTAAATTTTTCATCTCCTACACCTATTGTTATTATAACTTTTGCTGTGATAGTATCCTCAACTAAAAAGTTTGAGATAAAACGATTTAAGATAGTTTCGTAGATTATTTTCTCTCTATTTTTTAGATTACTTTTTGGAAATTTCATAGTTGGAATTATTGCACTATGACTCTCTACCTTATCGTCATCAAAGATTTTTTTAGAATCTTTAAATTTTACATTATGATCCTTTGAAAGAACTTTTAAAAGTTGTTTAACCTTTCCCTTTTCATTTACCGCTAGATATTCTGTATTTGTCCTAGGATATGTAACATATCCATTTTCATATAATTTTTGGATAATTTCCAAGGAACTTTTGAAGTCTATCTTATTTTTTTTTGAAAGTTGAGACTGTAATTTTGATAATGAAAATAATTTACTTGGTTGTTTTTTTATATTTTTATCCTCTTTAGATAATACTTTTCCTTGATTAGAGTTTAGTTCTTCACATTTTAGATCAGCTTTTTTCTCATTTTTCATGGGATATTTTGTATTTTTAGAGAGTTTAAATTTTATTTCATCTTTTTCACACTCACTCTCTAGTTGGATATATTTTTCTGGAACAAAGTTTTCTATTGCAATGTCTCGGTCATAGATAAATTTTAATACAGGTATTAGTACTCTACCAACTGGCATCAATTGACCGCTTTTTAGGGTGATATATCTAGTTAAGTTTATTCCAAAAAGCCAATCCATAACAGTTCTAGAATATCCCTCAAAAGCTAATTTTATATAGTCGCTATCAGGTTTTATATTTTTTACTTCCTCTATGATAGTTTCCTTTGTCTGCTCTGGAAGCCAAAGTCTATAGACATCTTTTTTTATTTTAGATTCCTTTATTATCCTGTCTATTATTATTTGTCCCTCTCTATCTGCATCGCCACAATTTATAATACCATCTATATCCTCTCTTCCCATAAGGTTTTTTAGGATCTTAAATTGTTCTGCTACTCCCTTACTTTCCTTTAATTTAAATTTAAATTTTGGAGGAGTAAAGGGGAGTTTTACCTCCTTCCATTTCATTTTTTTATTAAAATAATCATCTACATCTGAGAGTTCAAATAGGTGTCCAAATGCCCAAGAGACAATATATTTTTCCCCTTCAATATATCCATTGCCCTTTTTTTTCAATCCTAAAGCATTGGCGACATTTCTTCCTAGACTAGGTTTTTCTGCTATAATTAATTTTTTCATTACTACCCCTCTTATTTAACTTGCTGTTTTATAACTTTAATTTTTTATGACAAACTTTTTTTAACCTCCCTTTTAATTCTAAAGGATTGTAGGATTTAAATCAAGGAAAAAAGAAAATTGACCTTAACCTTCTAATATTGATATAATTTAAGATAAATAGATAGATATTTTCCATCTATAAATTTTTAAAATCAACTCTTGTTTCAGAGGAGAATTCAATATGTTAAAATTTAAAAATATAACTACTAAAGAAAAAAAACCTTATCTGAATAATTTAAATTTGGACATATCAAATGGAAAATTTGTTCTTTTAAATTATAGATCTAGACTTGAAAAAAATAAGATGATAGATTTAATTTGTCAATTAGATAAACCAAGATCTGGTAAGATAGTAATAGGAGATAAAAATCTCGCTAAGTTTAGTTGTCGTTCAAAGATAATACATAAAAGAATAGGGATTTGTTTTGAAGATCTAAAACTTATAGAGAGTAAAAATGTTTTTGAAAATATTATCTTTCCATTACAGATCCATACAAAACTATCTTTTAAAAAGATCGTTGAAAAAGGTGAGGAACAACTAAAAATGTTTGGTCTTTCAGAGAAAAAAAATAGTTTTTTAACAACTCTAAGTTTAGAGGAAAAACAAAGACTTAACATTGCTAGATCTTTAGTATTAGATCCAGAATTAATTGTATTAGATAATCCTCAACTTAATTTAAAAGTTGAGATGACAAAGAGTCTCATGAAGTATCTACAAGATCTAAATAGTAAGGGTAAAACTATAGTGATCTTTACCAATGATAAAACCACTGAAAATATGATAAATTGTGATAAATATATGTTAGACAAGGGAGCAATATTAGATGTTTAAAAAAATAAAAGAGATGAATAATGAGATAAATCAATTGATCCAAAAAAATATGACTTACTATACCTTAAGCTTTACAACTTTGATATTTGCATTTTTATTTTTTAATATAAGTGTCATATCTATCTATAATATCTATCAGAGTAATAAAACTTTAAGTAAAAGTTATACTCTTAGTGTATATATGAATAATAATGTCTCTCAAAATAGTATTGAAAAAATCGAAAAAGATATTTTAGAACTTGATGGTATTGAAAAGATTAGTTATATAAATAAGGAGATAGCATTTAAAAAATTAGCTGTACAATTAGGACTGAGTAATAGTGGGATAAGTAACCCTCTTTTAAATTCTTTTGTAGTAAGGACTGCAGGAGAGGAAAAAATGAATGATGCAAAAATAATTATAGATGAGATCGATGGTGTAAAAGAGGTTGTAATCAATAAAAAAAATATAGATACATTAAATGAAAAGATAAAAAGAAATAATAAACTTATGATTGGATTACTTCTTATTACCTTATTACCTATAAAGATCATGATATTTAATATAATGCATAGTAGTGTGGTTAGTCAAAATCATGATATAGAAGCTAAATTATATCTAGGGATGGAAAAAAGAGAGATATTAAGACCATATTATTTTATAAATAATATAAAATTTATCTCGGCAAATATTATTGGAAGTTTGATTTTTTTAAATCTTTATGAGTTTATCCGAAATGAAGTAGTTGAATTAAATCATCTAGTTTCTACTATTCAAGTTGGAATTGTAATTGGAATTCTTGTTATCTTAGTTAACTTTATCTTTCCAATCCTATCTTTTAATTTGATAAAGGTAAAGAGGTAGGTCTATGAAAAAAATAATATTTTTCCTAATCCTTGTAGTTATTAATGTAAATGTATTTTCTAACAGTTTAGATGATAAAAAAAGTCAGATCGATAAGATTGAAAGTGAGATCAAAAGAAATGGTGAAGAGATTAAAAAAAATGCTCAAAAAATTAAAAATATAGATAGAGAAACTGAAACGTTAAAGGAACAAATAATTCGTGTAGAAAAAGAATTAAAAATTATTGAGAGTGAGAAGGAACTTTTAAAAAAAAAGATCGATGTAGTTAATAGAAAGATCGATTATGGTCAAAGAAATTTAAAATTTAGTTCTAAAGAGTTAACTAATATGGAAAATGAATATATAGCCATGCTTCAATCGTGGCAAAAAAAAGAGATAGTCGATGAAACGGATACTCATAATTTTAAAGAGATCCTAAAAGCTAATCAAGAGAGGCAAGAGGAGATAAAGGGTGTTCAAAATAATATAAAAAAAGTTAAGGAAAATATTGAAATAGAGCAAAGAAATTTAAAAAAATTAGAATCTCAATTAGCTTACAAAGAGCGTCAACAAGAGAGTAAAAAAAGACAACATAAGAACTTAATTATTAAGTATAATAATGATAAGAAGGTAACAACAGCTAAAACAAATAAAGCTAAAAGTACAATAACTAGTCTTCAGAAACAAAAAATTGCTATTGAAAAAGAGATTGATAATATAATTAAAACTAGAACTAAACAATTAGGAAATGTAAATTATTCAACTATTGCTAAAAATTTGGGAAGTTTTAAAAAACCTATTACAGGAAAAATTGTAGTTGGATTTAATCAGGCTAAGGTAGGAGGAGTTCGTAGTTCTGGTCAAGAGATCCAAGGAACTTTAGGAGACCGAGTTGTTGCTGCAAATAGTGGTAAGATTATCTATTCAGGAAAATTTATGAATATGGGAAAAGTTGTAATGATAGACCATGGATATAACTTGATTACTATCTATGGAAATTTAATCTCTAGTTATGTAAAATTAGGGCAAACAATAAAAAAAGGAAGTGAAATTGGAATTTTGGGACTTAACCTAGATGGGAAATCATATCTTTATTATGAGACAAGATTTAATCTGAAATCTTCAAATCCAAATAATTTCTAAAAAATATTTTAAATTTAATTATATATTTGATTATTGGCTATATAGGGGGATAAAGATGGGAAAAAAAGTGTGTATCATATATAATACCTCTAAAAAAGATGCGATAAAATTTTATGAGGTGTCTAAAGAATTTTTTGAAAGTTGTGGTGTAGAAGTTTTGTCAGAGATAGAGGGGTCAAACTTTGTTGTTGTAATTGGTGGCGATGGGACTCTTTTACAAGCTAGCAAAGATATAGCTAGACAAAATAAATTTGCTATTGCTGTAAATATGGGAAGTCTTGGATTTCTTACAGAGATAAGAAAGGATGAAGCTCTTCAAGTTTATAAAGATGTTTTAGATGGAGATTATGAATTAGAGGAAAGACATATGTTAGAGGTAGAAGTTAAAGGAGAGATCTATACTGGACTCAATGAATTAGTTATGACAAAGGGAGGAGTTCTTCAAAAATTAGTTAGAATAAAAGCTTCTGGAGAACATTATATTAATACCTATAGGGCAGATGGATTGATCGTTGCAACTCCTACAGGATCTACAGGATATTCCCTTTCAGCAGGGGGGCCTATTATTAGATCTAATTTAGATGTTTTTTTAATTACTCCAATCGCTCCACATAACCTTAGTACTAGACCTATAATAATAGATGGGAAAGAGGAGATTACACTAAGATTAGATGAAACAGGAAACTCTGCTTATATAACTATCGATGGAGCTAATTCTATAGAAGTAACTGAAAATGATCTTATTAAGATAAGATATTCAAAAAAAAGATTAAAGTTAGTTGTGCCAAAATCAAGAAATTATTATTCTATTTTAAGGGAAAAATTAAAGTGGGGAGATCTAATATGTTAAGGGAACTTCGAATTGAAAATTTAGCAATTATAGATAAATTGGAATTAGAATTTCAAGATAAATTAATAGCTCTTACAGGGGAAACAGGAGCTGGGAAATCTATTATCCTTGCAGGGATCAACCTTCTTATTGGGGAAAAAACTAATATGGAGATGCTCAGAGATGGAGCGGATTATCTTTTAGCTGAAGGTGTTTTTGATGCTGATGAAAATCAAGTTAAAGAATTAACTGAAATGGGTATAGATGTAGAAAATAATGAGATAATTGTCCAGAGAAGGATGGAGTCTAATGGACGGGGAAAGGCTTTTGTAAATGGAAGAAGAGTTCCTATGAGTAATCTAAAGGAGATCATGGGAACCTTGGTAGATATTGTAGGCCAACACTCCCATCAAATGTTACTTCATAAGGTAAATCATATAAAATTAATCGATAGATTTTTAAATAAAGATGAAAATCTTATCAAGGAAAAAATTGTAAATATTGTTTCTAACTACGAGGAGATCCAAAGACTTTTAGTTCAACTTTCAGAGACAAGAAATAGTATAAAGGAAAAAAAAGATCTCTATGAATATCAGCTAACTGAGATAGAAGAGGTAAACTTATCTGAAAATGAAGATGAAGAATTAGAAGAGGAATATAAGATCCTTTTTAATGCTGGTAAAATTACAGAAAAATTAAAAAATTCATATTATAGTATCAGTGATGGAGAGATAAATGTTACTTCACTACTTCATAGTGTAAAAAAAAATATGGAGTACCTCTCTCAGTATGGTAAAGATTATGAAACTATTTTTGAAAAGATAGAAAAGATCTACTATGAAGTTGAAGAACTTACATATAGTATAGAAAATATTCAAGATAATATAGATGTAGATGAGTACAGACTCAATGCTGTAGTAGATAGATTAGATAAGATAAATAGTCTTAAGAAAAAATATGGAGATGATATTTCAGAAATTTTAAAATATAGGGAAAAGATAAGAAAAGAATTAGATCTTTTAGATGAAAGTGATTTTGAAGAAAAAAAATATAAAAAAAATATGGAAGAACTTCTGAAAAAATATAGGGAAGAAGCGACTAAACTATCTGCTATTCGTAAGGCAAAGGCTAAGATGATAGAGGAAAAATTAGTTTCTGAATTGATCTATCTAAATATGAAAGATGCAAGATTTGAGGTAGACTTTAAAATAGATGAAAAAATTTCTAGAACAGGGATGGATATAGTAGAATTTATGATAGCTCCCAACTTAGGTCAAGATATGAAACCTCTAGCTAAAGTAGTTTCTGGTGGTGAGATGAGTAGGATCATGTTAGCATTAAAGGTTATATTTTCAACTGTAGATAATGTGCCTATACTTGTTTTTGATGAGATCGATACTGGAGTAGGAGGAGAGACTGTTAAAAAAATAGCTGATAAGTTATATGATATTGGTGAAAATGCTCAGATAATATGTATAACCCATTCACCTGCAATAGCAGCTAAGGCTAGCCAACAATTTTATATTGAGAAAAAAAATATAGATGGAAAGACAATAGCCACAGTAAAAAATCTAAATCCAGATGAGAGAGTAGATGAGATAGCACGAATGTTAGCAGGAAATAATGTCAGTGAAAGTGTAAGAAATTATGCAAAAGATCTGCTAAAGGGGTGAGAAGATGCTCAGTAAGATACCAGGATTCAAAGATTTTGAAAAATATATGAAAGATAGAAACTTTAGCTATAATAGTTGTGAAGCTTATAAAAAAGATATTGATGATTTTTTTATCTTTATTAGGTATAAACCTTTAAATGAAATATCAGAAGAGGATATATTAAACTTTGTAAAAGATCTAAAAAAAGTTTATTCAAACAATAGTATTAACAGAAAAATAATATCTATTCGAGGATATTTAAAATATTTCTATAAAAATGGTATAATAGATATTCTACCTACAGAAAAGATAAAAAATCTATCTCCAGAGAAAAGAACTTTAGAGGTATTAAGTTTTGATGAGATAAATAGACTCAGAGAAGTTATGGATGATTCTCCAAAGGAATATAGAGATAAGATCATCTTAGATATTCTCTATGAGACTGGGATATTAATCTCAGAAGTTTTAGATCTAAGGTGTGAAGATATAATCTCAGATGATTATAAGGTTATAACTCAAATAAAGGGAACAAAGATAAATAAAGTTCCATTAGATGATCTTTTGAGTGAACGATTAAAAATATTTATAGAGGAAAAAAGAGAAAAACTTAGAAATAAAAATACAAAAATATTTTCTAGTATCTCTAGGCAAAACTATAGAGCTAGACTTATAATATATGGAAAAAGAGCCAACTTAGATAGGGATATATATACCCATATGATTAGAAATTCTGTTTTAAAAAATATTTTAGATAAAGAGGGAGCTCATATTGTAAAAGATAGGATGGGATATTCTACAATTAAAAATACAAGTCTCTACGAGAGTAGAAATACTAAGCAGATTAAAAAAATATATATGGAAATAGGAATAGGTGACAAGTAGGGAAGATAAATAATTTTCTCTCTACCTAATTAATAATAGAAGAAAAAAGGAGATTTAATGAAAGCAGGATTTATAGCAGTAGTAGGAAGACCAAATGTAGGAAAATCTACATTGATGAATAAAATTGTAAATGAAAAGGTAGCCATAGTTTCTAATAAAGCTGGAACAACAAGAGATTCAATTAAGGGGATATTAACTATCCAAGATACACAATATGTATTTATTGATACTCCAGGTATCCATAAACCAAAACATCTTTTGGGAGAACATATGACCAACACAGCGATCAATGCACTAAAGGAAGTTGAAGCTGTTGTTATGGTTTTAGATGGGACCCAAGAAATTAGTACAGGAGATCAATTTGTATTTGATAAAATTATGAAAGCTCCCAACACTCCTAGAATTGCCATTATAAATAAGATCGATCTTATGAAAGATGTAGAGATTGAGGAAAAAATTGGAGAGATCCAAGCAAAATTAGGAAATTTCCATAGAATTGTAACTATGTCAGCTGAGTATGCTATTGGTATTCCAAAATTATTAGAAGCTATCGATCCATTTTTAGAGGAAGGAATCATGTACTATCCTGAAGATATGTATACTGATATGCCTATATATAGGATGATAATTGAGATTGTAAGGGAAAAAATATTAACTAGAACTAGAGATGAGATTCCTCATTCTATCGCTGTTGAGATAATAAATGTAGAGAGAAGGGACAATGGAAAGGATAAATATGATATCAATATCTATGTAGAGAGAGATTCTCAAAAAGGAATAGTTATAGGTAAGAAAGGTTCCCTTTTAAAAGCTGTAGGAACAGATGCAAGAAAAGATATTGAAACATTGTTAGACAAGGAGATCTACTTAAATCTTTGGGTAAAAGTTAAGGATAACTGGAGAAAGAAAAAACCATTCTTAAAGGAAATGGGATATAATTTGGATTAATTATAAAAAGATAGGAGATGAAAAGATGATAAAAGCAATTATGTTAGATCTCGATGGAACCCTATTAACTAGTGATCACAAGATTAGTGATACAAATAAAGAAGTTTTAAAAAAATTAGAAGATAAGGGAGTAAAGATATTTTTAGCTACTGGTAGAAGTTATGATTCTATGAAAAGGTATCATAAAGAACTTAATTTAACGACTCCTGCTATCTGCTATAATGGAGCCAAGATAATATATTCAAATGAAGTTCAAAAAGAATATTCAGTAAAAAAAGATTCATTAAAGACTATTATAGAGATAGCTAGAGAGTATAAAACTCATCTAAATATATATCAACATGAGATCTGGTACTGCGAAAATGTTACCAATGAAGAAACTGAGATATATAAAGGAATTTCAGGATTAGAACCAATAAAAAAAGATTTTGATCTATTAGATGAGATGTTTTCTACAAAGGTTCTTTATATAGGAGAAAATGAAAAATTATTAAAGATAGAAAAAATCATTAAAGATAAGTTAGGAGACAGTGTTCATACTACTTTTTCTAAACCATTTTTCTTAGAAATTTTAGCTGGAGATGTAAATAAAGGTACGGCTATGAAAAATATTATGTTAGAAGAAGATATTCCTTTATCTCAAGTAATAGCCTTTGGAGACGGATTAAATGATAAGGAGATGTTAGTAACAGCAGGGACAGGTGTGGCAATGGATGGGGCCTTTGATGAATTA
>ASRL01000174.1_pt1 | contig 12439 bp, 16 predicted proteins | sample 692978 | NCBI WGS metagenome assembly ASRL01 (sample SAMN02169241, study PRJNA158439) | bioreactor metagenome | isolation source: day 67 sample from continuous culture bioreactor inoculated with sediment... | place: Germany: Bremen | reverse complement strand
CGCCGGCCATGCCGCAAATGGCACAAGCCCCGTCTATGGCTGGTGCGGCAACCTCAACCTCTCTCTGTGCTGATCAGAAGATTGGTAACTTTGCACTAAACCCAACTACGGGTGCAATTACCGTTCAAGCACCGCATTGGGTGTTAGATTCCGTGAGTAAATACCTTGATAACGTAAAGGTTGATAACTCCGTCACTCTCGTTTACGAGGGTATGTTGATTTCAGTAACGACCTCTCGTGAAAAGTCTGAGGGAATTGACTTGCAAGCGTTTGCGAGCTTTGCAAACGGTGAGCTTGGTATGGCGATTAGTAATAATGCGTTAGGCGGCGTTACCGTATCACCGGGTGGCGATATTACTGTAGGTGGCAACGCCGTTGCAGATACTATTCTTGGGGTGCAAAAGCTTAAGGGTAATCCTGCTCAAGCATTCTTAGCTTACTTAGAAGCCAACTCTGAATTTAGCATCAAGCAAAAACCGCGTGTAGCCGTTACTAATGGCATGCCTGGTGAGTTTGGTCAGTATGACACGCTCTATTACACGCAGATCAGTCAAAACACCACCGGTGGCGACTCTGGCTCGACCGGCGGGATTGTTGCAACTCAAAACCAGTTGGTGCCATTCAAGATTGGTTCGCTGATTCGTATCGTTCCTTATTACGACGGTGAAACGGGCTATGTGCGTTCGCCAATCACCTTTACACAGAGTGTTCAGACTGGGACCTATGAGACAACTCAGTACATTACAGCGGGTGACACAACAACACCTGTGCCGAGTGTGATTCCACTGATTCGTGACTCGAACTATTCAGGCGAAGTTCTGATGAGAGATGGTGACATGCTCATCATTGGTGGTCAGGTGTCTGAAACAAATGAGTCAACCGGTAGCGGCTTGCCCGGTTATAACGCTAATGGTAATTGGCTGAGCGGCCTGATGGGGCAAAAACGACATAAAGACCAAGTAAGCACATACTACTTGGCGCTAACTCTGCGAGTGAATAAATGATTAGCCGTGGTTATCAGGCGGGAGTAACGCTCATCGAGCTGCTTATATCCGTTGTTATTCTAGGTATCATCATGGCGATTGTGGGGCCTATTTTTTCTAGCACGCTGACGTTTATGGAGGCTACTAAGAAGAGCGAGGTTCTTCAGAACAATCAAAAGCTGGCATCTGGAATGCTGTCTTATGCGCGCAATAATGGCGGTATTTTACCGCCAGAGCGAGGCGGTAAGTATGAGCTTTATGATGCGGACGCAGCAGTTGGTAGCGCAGATTACGATTTGTATCTTGAGTTAACTGGCGCGGGGGTTCCTCCGAATCAGATTAACTCAGCGGGTTACGGGATTGATGCGGCAAAGCTTTATCAGGTTGTTAGCAATCTTAAGCATAAGCAGCCGCTTTTTTTTAGTTCTGGTGATGAGGTAACGCTGACTTATCAGGTCGGTGTGATCTATCAGTCCGTTTGCCCAAGATTACATAGTTGCGCATCAAGCCCTTTTTCTGCTTATAACGGCGCGGCAAGAAGTCCGCGAATAACAGAAGCAACGATAGTCAGTTGGGATGTTGCTGGCGAAGATTATGCGCCGGTAATGATTAATACGCTAGCTGAGCAGAAAACAATGCTGAGAGTAACGATTGGCCGGTTAAATCGTTTAACTGATCGCATATCGAGCCACTTTTACGCAAAGGCCCGAGCTTCTGAAAGCGCTGGCGAAAACCATTTTGCGGGGACTGCTGCATTGACTGGAGTTGCAAATCATGGTTGCTGGACTGCTTGGGATAAGTTGAGCAGTACGGCAACGCTTGAGTCTATCGGTTTGGATCGCAGGGAGTATGGTAAAACCGCATGGGGGGGTGATATTGAATATTGCCGAGATTACAAACCAACAGGAGCTGGTGGGCAGCCTCCGTTTTTTGCTGCGTTACGATTTAACAAGGATTTGAGTCCAAACAAAGATCCTGATCCTACAACTATCAACTCAAATGTAATTGTTACATTCTAAAAAAAGGTGAGAAATGAAATACCATAAAATTAATTTCAAGGTTAAGCAGAAGGGCTTCACGCTGATTGAGCTGTTAATGGTCGTCGTGATCTTGGGTATCTTGGCTTATGTTGCTATGAGTGCGTTTAGTGGCTCGCCAAACGCTGCAAACGCAACTGCTATTCGTGCCGGCGCAACTGAAATAGCAAAGGGTGTAGGTTACATCCATGCGAACATCGGTAACGGTATTAGCACAGTAAATAACCCACTCAGAAACGGCTCAGCAACAATGCTAGACGTTTTGATGGTTGGTGACGGTGCTGTAGCAACCACTTATAAGGCGCGCTTTCAGAAATTAGAAATGCGTCCAATGGAGAGTGAATTCAGGGTTATTGCACGAGGCGGCGCAACAAAGGGTACTTATCACCTTTTGAGTTACCCGGTTGATGTTACTGAGACCTGTCCTCCTCGTAAGGTGTGCGTAACATTTACAGGTGTTCCAGATGCTGTGCGTGATGAGATTTTCACTCGCTATGGTTTGCAGGCGGTAGCGGATGGTTCTACGCCAGTAACACCGGGTGTCACCACAGTTGGGGCAAGTCAAACGCTACCGGTTGCATTTACGGCAAGTGGCTCCACTGGTACTAACTTAATTCAATTTGCATTGATTCCGTAAGCGTCATAACTGAAGGGCGGCAGCATGTTTGTAGTCATCGCTTTAATGGTAGGTGTCATATTATTTACAGCGATAAGTGCTGCGGCATTGCCGCTCTTTCAGATATTTCATGAGAACAATAGTCAGATCATAGCGCATGAAATTGCAGCTATTCAGGAAGCGGTTAGTAATGAAGCAATTGATAACCTCAGTAGGCTTTATGACGAAAGCTACGGTGGTTACGCTTCTCCTAATACGCCACCCTTAAGCGTTAACTCAATCGAACATAGATCTTTATATTTCTTAAACTACGAACGGTATAAGTATAGAGTATCGAGGTTCAATTACTTGAACACCCCAACAACTGCGGTGCAATCACATCGTTTTGCAGTCTGGTTTGAGTCACCTTTCGGTAATTTCTTAGGCGACGATTACACGAAAGCTGACTCTAATAAATGCGGCACTGGGGATTTTTCTAGTGCACAAACTTGGTGCGGTGACTCTAAAAGCCTTTGGGCAAAGTTAGAGTCACACACTGGTCACTACGAGCTTATTCAGTCTGAGCAACAAAGACTCTACCGCTTAAGCCGTAAGTTCTATCGCTATTATGAAGAAACAGGTTCTTTTAATGAGTTTAATGCTGGCGCTAACGCGCTAGCTAATGTGCTGGACTACAACTCGCCTGTATCACCGGCAAATTGCACTGGTGTGTATTTTTTCAAGGATATTCCTCTTGGTTGCCAAGACCTTTTTAATGGTTGGGGGCAAGCCATTTATTTACATAAGGTGAGTGACAATCACATTGTTCTTACCAACTCATTGGGAATTAAGACAGGTCCGACTGTTGGCGTCCTAAATAAATACGTGGGATTAGCCGAAGAAATCAATATAGATAAGATTTCTTTGAGTGCTCCATAAATATGAATAACGAGGAATCTCTTTTGGAAAGTGATATTTCAAGTCTTGTTAAAAGCTGGGGCTTTGGCGGTGATCAATCTCTACATGAGCATGCTGCAAATGTTGTTAAATATAGTAAGTTCCGAACAGGAGATATTGTTGCTGCTCTTGGAATAGCTAGCAAGGAAGATGTCGAGAATTTAATACAGAGCAAACCTAGTGAAGTAAAAACACTTGAGTATCTCCGTCAGGCTGGATTACGAGGGCTGTCTGCTCGTGCAGATGAAATTATGGCAATTCAGCAAAGCCGTTGCTATGTGTCGAAGGCTTATATTGGCCTAAGCGTGCACCCAAAGGTTTTTGAAAAAGACGAGATAAATCAAAAATCAGGATTTGCAGAGTTACACCGTAGCGAACTGAACAAATATGAAGTGATACCGATGGCTTCAAATGAGCGTCTGGTTTTGCTGTTTGCTAGTTTCGATAAAATGATTCAGTTTAATTCGCTGGGGAAATCTGATCGCTTAGAGAGCCGTCTAATTCAAGCGCTTGTTAAAATAGCTGGCGGTCACGCAGATACTGCACGTCTTTATTCTGCTGTTGCTGAGAACCAACTGTATATAGCTTTTCAGCAGAAGTTAACGGAGGCTGGAGGCAGTATTGGGGGCGAAGATGAGTCCTTGCAAACCATTTCTCAGGCAGACGCTGAGCGCGAGCCAGCGATTGGTAAAATTGTTCAGGTGCTTAACCTTGCTATGCAAGACGAGGTTAACGATGTATGGATTGAGCCTGATACCAGTACACGGGGGGCAATTGTTAAGTTCCGTCGCGATCAGCGTATGGTTGATTCAAAAATACGCCTTAATGAAGAAGAAAGATCAAGTATCGAACGTATTCTCTTAAGCCGAAGCAAAGCAAACCCAAGCTCGGGGACGTTGCGGCGGCCAGTCGATGGTAAGTTGAATTTTGATGGCCGCTTTGGCGAGGCTTTCTTGCGGATGTCATTTATCCCAATGGAAGAATCGAAGATGCAAGCAGCTTCAATTTCTATGCGGATTTTTCCTAAGACTACAAAGAAAATCAGCTTAGAAAGCTTGAATATCCACCCAGACCTACAGGAAGAGCTGCGTTATTTTACGCGACGCAAACATGGTCTATTTGTTGTTTGTGGACCTACTAACTCGGGAAAATCAACAACCATTGGTGGCATGCTGTGTGAGCATGTTGATATGTTTGGCGCATCGTCAAAGCGCGTATCGGTTGAGCAGCCGTGTGAGCGAGTACTCCCTGGGGTTTTACATATTGACGTGAGTCAGCACCGATACAATGCTGACTCATATAGCACTGAAGTTGTCGATGAGCCTTTCTCGATGGCATTGCGAGCAATCTTGCGTCATGACCCAGATGTTATTTTTGTTGGTGAGGTTCGTGACAAAGAGTCGTGCATGGTATCAATCGACTCAGCTAACACTGGGCACTTAGTGTTTACAACAACACATGCTAACGACACCGTTTTAGGATACAGACGGCTTGCTAGCTTCCTTGATAAAGATCGCCGCTTTGACTTGGTGAACGTATTGGAAGGCATTCTTGCTCAGCGGCTCCTGACATTGCTGTGCTCTCATTGCTCAATAGATAAGTCGATAGATGAAAACGTCATGCAGCAGTTTGAGCGTTACGCTAAAAACAAAGGCGTTAACCTTGAGAACTACACATTCCCTGAAACAATGAAAGAGGCAAACCCTGCTGGCTGCAAACATTGTATTGAAGGTCGAAAAGGTATGACCCCTGTGCATGGCTTACTTACGATGAATCCTGAGGTGCGGCAGCTGCTGCTATCTGAAAATGAGCTGGACTGGATGAAAGCTGAAAATGCCTCGTCAAGCAAGTTCACATTGTTTGGTGGTTCTTTTGAACTATTCAAGCAAGGCCGTATTGATATGGAATCGGTGCTGTTATGAGTAATGAAGCCGTTCAGGACGGTCAAATAAAATCGAATACCGAGCTGCGTGACGTGGCGTTTGTGTTAAGAAATTTATTTAGAGTTGGGTCGTTATCAGCTGCTGATATTTTAAAAGAAGCTGGGAATATGATGCCTAAATACCGAGCGCAGCTGCATGCTGGGTCGTCTCAGATTTCTAATAGCGGTTGGGCGTTTTCAGATGCTGTAAAAAGTATCTTCCCAAGCAACACTATGTCGGCAATTAAGGCAGGTGAAGAGTCAGGGAAGCTTGAAAGTATCTTTGATCAGATTTGGAAATCTGCAAAAACTCAAGATGAAATTAATAAGGTGCTTCGTGGGCTGCTAATGCCAGCCGTATTGATTGTTGCAGGCGTTGTAATTTCGATAGGGTTCTTTTTGGTTTTAATACCTCTGGTATATGCCCAGTTGGCGCAAGGTGCTCCTAAAGACTTTGTGCCGAACATTATGATCGCAAAATCGGTTGAAGCCCATAACTGGGTTGTAGCTAATCCAGAGATAACTCTGTTTACAACTATCGGGGTTTTGGGTGGTTTGGTTTTGTGGTTATCCAGAGCAAGTACTCGTGATGCCTTGGTAAACTTTATTGTTGAAAATATGATTAAGTTCAAACCAGTTGGTATTGCTTATTCGTATTTGAAATTCGGAATCATGGCCCAGTACTTACAAATTGTTTCCATGGCAGGGCTAAACGCGGATAGACGAATCGACCTAGTTATTGACGTGCTTCCTGAACCCTTGCGTCATGGTATACGGGCTTTTCGGGCTGAAGTTTTCACTGCTGGATTAGCCCCTGCTGCAAGCGCGGAGAATCGCTCTGAAGATGACCCAAGAACAAGCGAGACTCAATGGCCATCGTATATACGCTTAGCCTTTGCTCAGTGTGCTGAGGGCAACTGGGAAATCCCTATGCGAGAGTTTGGTAGCGTCTTGATCGAAGACGGTACGGAAAGAATGAAACGCCAGATTGCTGTTTTGCAAAACATTAGCTTTGCAGTCGTTGGTCTTTTAGTTGTTATACCGCTTGGTCTTTTGTACACCACGATGGGCGAAGTCCTCACTATGCGCATGCAAATGCTGTAAGGAAATTGGCATGTTATTTATATCTACTATTGAGTCACTATCTAAGTTGGTTGCTAGCAATAGCAAAGACCCCATCCTTGTTGGTGGTGATCTTGTTTTGCTGTCGCATGATAAGACCGCTGCTGCTGATATTGGTGCGCTAACCGATAGATATGTTTCACAACCTCCACGAATGGCTTCGCGCAAAAGCCTTTTTGATAAAGGTAAGAAAAACCTTTACGTTTCAATTGATAAGCAAGCGGTCGAAATGATTCTTGCTTATAAGGGGTCTGTAGCTTTATCAGCTGATCAGTACTTGGCTTATGGCTTATCGCAAAAGAAAAATGTGATTGTTATTGGTGGAGGTTGGATCGACAAAGAACTAAGCCTTGAAGGTTTTGTATTTACGGACCAAAGCCTTGTAGATACATTTGAGAAGATCACACCGTTGAGCGGCTATATGCTTGACGTTGCTTTGCAGGATATTGTCTCTAAGTATCCTGACCATTACATCCATTGGTGTAGCCCGTTGGAGCCAATGCCGGATTGCGATATCAAGAGCTCCCTTTTGTTTGTCGATGCCGGAGATGAGGCAATAAAGCACCTTATCAAGCGTAAGATTTTCTCACGCAGACAAAGCGAAGAAGAGGGTTGGGGTTTAATCCCTGCAATTGCTGTTGGCTTTGCTGGTTTTGCCGTTTTTGCAGCTGCTACTGGCTGGCAATGGAGTCAGCTTGAAAAAGAGCGGGCTGAGTACCAAAGCGAGATCCAGGGTTATGAGGCGGCCTATGAGAAAAGCGCGCACTCTTTGGAGTTGTTACGGCACCGTGATTTTCTTTTATCGTCAGAATCTGAGGCGTTGGCCAAAACTGCCATGCTTGATAATTTGATTGTTAAGGTTGCTAGTGTTGATAACATTTTGATTCATAGCATTAAGGTTGTGGATTTAGATGACGTTGATACCTCTGACGGTAGCATGTTAGGAGAAATGTTCGTTCTGGATATTTCTATCCCTAAAGAACCTGGTAATGGCGCAAGGAAACAAGCGGAACGACTCGTTAAAAATATTAATAGACAGCTTGGTATGTCTGTTCGCGTAGCCTCTCACACATCGTTTTCACATCGTTTTGGTGAAGAAGATAAAGAGTATTGGCGTTATACGTTAGGCGGAGGGATTTGAAATGTTAGCGAATAAATCAATCAGCATGGTCGTTGGCGCTGCCGTAGCAGTTGTATTTGTATTCTTAGCGCCTAAAAGCTGGAACGCCTTAAGTGAGATTCAAAATAGACAGATAAGCGCTAACTTAAAATTAGTTGAATGGAAAGAAGCGTATCACGCACTGCTTCCCGTTAATGAGCGCTGGAATAAAGCTTTTCCCGATGGGCGTGAAGCTAAAGATATCGTATCCCTTTATCGCTTGATTGATCTTGAGCGCCACAAACTATTAGCTGATGTGGATAAAGTTATCCAATCGCAGTCGTCTGAGGTGCTTGTTAATGATGTTCAGGTTGGGCTTCAGCGGCTTTGTGTTGGAAGTGAAGGCAACGTAATGAAAGTTAGCGCTGGCTCAATCAAAGAATTGCGTGAGGGCTTAAGGGGGCTTGCTGGGCGACATGATATTGATATGGGTGAAATGATTTTTAACTTCGATGAAGAAACATCAAAACCGCTAATTTCGATCAGTGGGTTGTGCTTAAAAGTACGTATTGATGGTGAGGGAGAGGTCTAGCGATGAAAATTAATGAATCTATTTCACCATCTGTCTTTAAGAATGTGGCTTTGGTTTTAGGCCTGTTTCTGGCGTTTTCACTATGGCAGTTTGGCAATCGAGAAGTGTCAGATTTCCGTTATCAGCCGGTTTTTGGTGAGCAGTTTGCCAATAGCAGTACTGAAGAACCTATTGACTTGAAAGCATTGCCGATTGTGCTGGCTCAAAGTGAGAATAAGGGTGTTGATGTTAAGGATATGAATGACCTTGCTATCGAAGCCGCTTTTAAAGTCCCTGAGTTCGTTGAGATTGAGGAAGAAGTTGTTGAGCCTAAGATTACGATGGCGCAGCAATTCTTTGCTAGATATCAGCCTAGAGTGGTTGCTCTGACTGCTAAGGGAGCAATCATTAATGGTGTGTTCTGGCGCACCGGTGAGCCTTTAGCAGCTATGCCAGTGATGCAAGAAGACGGTCAATATGTTTTCCCTGTGCTTGCTGCTGTTTCTCGTAACCAGGCAGTAATTAAAGTTAGCGATGAGACTGTCACATTGCCGTTTGAGCGATTTTAAATGAGTGATTTTTCTTCTCAAGTTGAAGACCTATCTAGCAAACTTGATAAGTTGTTAAGTCAGGTGCCTGCTGAAAAAGAGCCGGTCACGTTTAAGTCGATTTTTCGATTATCTACGTTTGGATTTTTTGAGGAATATGCACAGTGGAAGTATGAGCATCCGTATATTTCACGATTCGTAACTTTTTTACGATTTATCTTCATAATTTTCATGTTGTCTGCATTTATGTGGTGGTTGGCCGGCACGGCAGCAGGGCGAGTCCTTTCTCTTGATGGAGTGAGGGATCGTTTTGTTTTTGGCTATTACTCAATTGTGTGGGCAAGTAAAGGTATGCCCTCAATTAACAGCTTGCACACCCCGCCAGAACGGTTCGCAGGGACAGTAGAAAAGATTGTTGGTGATATTTTAGTCGTCAGTTATTACAAAGATGGCAAGTCTGTTAGGCGCTTAGCTCGCCCAGCAAACGTGATAGTGACTGATAAAAAAGCATTTGAGGAGTGGGCTAAACAGTATCTATTAAAGGGAATCACAATCGACTTCTATATACCCATAGATACAGCTTCTGGTTATGACGTTTGGGGGGTGGTTATGTGGAGTAAGCGTGTACCGGTTAACGTACAGCTTGTGGAGCAGGGTATTGGGTATCCAGAAAAGAACCCCGATACACAGGTTGTTAACTCGGTGTTTAGCCAGTATTACTATAAAAGAGCGCGTTCAGGATGATGGATTTACCACCAGCAATAATGCATAACGAAATACCGCAAGCTTGCATCGTGTCGGTTTCCAAAGCATACGGACTGCCGCCCTTGCTGTTAGGTGGCATTTTGTATGTTGAAGGGGGTCGTAAAGGCATGGCCATGAAAAATACAAATGGCTCATTTGATTACGGTCCCGCGCAGGTTAATAGTGCTTGGCTTAAAGAAACAAAAAAGATTGGGCTTGGATCTCACGAGCTACAGAATGATACCTGCAAGAATCTATGGGCAGCAGGATGGATTATGCGTAGATGCCTAAATAAAAATGCAGCATCATTCTGGCATGGTGTCGGTTGCTACCATGTTGGCGAGTATGCCAGCAAGCCGGCGCAGCTTGAGCGTCAACGCTTATATGCAGCCAAGGTATATAAGGCTACAATAAAGATCGAAAACTCATTTGCGCGGTGGCTGGGAGGATATTAATGTCTTTTAAGAAAATTGGTGTTATCGGATTGTGTTTACTTTCTTTTGCTGCAAATGCTGGCGAACCATTCGGACCTAAAAAAGGTGACTTATTAGAAGGTGATGAGCGGGACGCTTGTGAGATTAAAGTATGCCTACAGTCTATGGGTGTTGATTACGAGCAATGCGATCGAGCGATGAAAGTTTGGGAAAAAACCAAACCAGAAAAACGCCCTGAATTACTTCGCAAATGCCCTGAGAAGGAATAAATTAAGTGAATAAGAAGCGTTTTTTTTTAGGCTGCATTGCCTTTGGTATAATGGTAGTGAATGGTAGTGCATCAGCTTATGCAGACTGGAACGGGTATAACGGCGAGATTACTCTAGGTTCACTTGATCGCCACAACCTTGTTGATTTTAAGCGAATTGATCCTGCCTCAAGTGGGGGGGACGCTTTGTTTGGCAGTTCGAGCGTTCAGGCACCAGTAACGCTTGTAGCTGGCGCTGCTATTGAAATTGAGATTATGGAGGCTGGGGTTGAGGTAGATAATCGTTATGTAAACGGGAAGCCGTGTCCTACGAATAAGACATTTAATGCTTTCGTTACCCCTGTGGCTACTTGCAGCTCGCATTTCGGATCGAACTTTAGTGGTTTTAGAGCGCAAGCAGAAGAAATGACGGCTACTGGGGTGGATGGCACTAAAAAGTGGAAACCCATGCTGTATATGAACGTGAAAGGGCGCTGGATGGATCTAAGTACAAATCCAATTGATTCTGGCATGACAGGTGGCATTACTAACCCTAAAGATCAGTGCGCTCAAGTGCTAGTTCAGAAAATCTGTCAATAGAGGTGGTAGGCATGAATTTTAAAAAAATGGTTTTGGCTGCTGTGGCGATGGTTTTTGCTTTCAGTGCGCACTCAGGTGAGCTTGTTAAAAAGAAAGATTCTTTCGCAGAAGCTGCGCCGCCGAATTTTGCTATGGCGCATGCTGTAGAGGGGCAAACTTGTCATCGAAGTGGTGATATTGGCATGTCCGAAGACGGCTTGATACTTTCTTGCCAATCCGGTTGGTGGGTCACGCCAAACTCAAGGCTAGACATCGTGTTGCGCACCTGTCGGGGATCTAATTATGTGGGATGTAACCCTGGCTGTCCTAGTAGCCATCCGAACGTTGTTGCCTCGCAGCACAGTTGGCCACTTTATATGATGATTGCTGGCATAAATATCTGTGGACGGTAATTGCCAATCCGGTAGTTGGAAGACATTAAATAAAGGTAAATTTTCAGGGCATTTCGCAACAAACATATATAATGGTTGTATGGTGAGGAATGCCTTAACCGGAGGCTGTAGCTGTCCCAGCGGTTCTTCCGCTAGAGCCACAGGCCAATACTCAAGCTATTCGGCAAATGATTCAAACTCTTATATATGCCTGTGAGGTTCTTGCCAATCCGGTAGCTGGGCGAAGCAGTTTGAATTAGACGGCCAAAGCATTAATTATGCTTCTAATGATTTTGTTAATTGCGGATCTTTTTTTTCAGGCTATCCAACAAGGTGTGCGCAGTACGTGGTCTCAACTTTAAAACCAATGGGCATCATTGCATCTGTTTATGGGCAAGCACCATCTTTCTCTGGCGGATTAGGCATGACTCCAGATGATGTAATTGCTGCAATTATAATTAATGGTGTTATTTGTGGTACTAACCGTTTCCCCGCGCAAGATGGTTATACAGGTATGGCCTCAGTTTCCTGCTCAAAATGGTTGCCATCTGGTGATCATACAATACTACTTGCGCTGACTGGATCGACCAATTTTATCCACAGGTCAGGAGTGATAATAACAGGAGGCGTTTTGGTTTTTTAATTGCCAATCCGAGGTGTGGAAACGTGAAGGGCAATTTCGGGGCTCCTTCGGAAAATACGGCAATGGTGTCTGCCACTCAGTTAATCCAGAAGCGAGAAACACTTGTTCGTGCCCTCCAAATTCGTGGCAGCAGCAGCTATGGGCATATAGCTTCTTTCCAGGGGGCTATGCTATTTTCATGTGTTGGGGCTAGATTGCCAATCCGATGTATGGGCATCAATGTTTGATAGCTCAGAGATAGCTAACCCTGGGTATACACGCTTACCGTCTGGATTGATTATCCAATATGGCTCGTTTGGCTCATATTCAACAGGCGGATTCTCTGGTGCTCTCCCGCCCAAAACAATGTTTAGAAAGCCATTCCCGAATGGGTGTATCAGTGCTTCAGGTACACATATGATGGGCTATGGGGCTGCCTCCGCTGCGGTTTATGCTGCAATTAGAAGTTGTGACAAATCAGGGATTCAATTTGCGGCTACGGTTCCGGGTCGTCACTGGATGGCTATTGGTTATTAGCTTGCCAATCCGGTGCGTGGCGAAGCAATGGGAAGGGCTTAGGATATGGAC
>ASRL01000173.1_pt1 | contig 12615 bp, 8 predicted proteins | sample 692978 | NCBI WGS metagenome assembly ASRL01 (sample SAMN02169241, study PRJNA158439) | bioreactor metagenome | isolation source: day 67 sample from continuous culture bioreactor inoculated with sediment... | place: Germany: Bremen | reverse complement strand
AATTTATTAAATTATTTAAATAATTTAATAATAATAAAAATATAAAAAATAGAAATTAAGGATAGTATATTTTATATGCTATCTTTTTTTTATTTTATAAAAAAATAAATGGTATTCACTTAAGCCTTTATTTACAATGAAAATTTAATTTGTTTTATTTTTTATAAGGTATAAATTCTTTCACAAAAAGTGAAATTATATATTATAAAAAAAATGAAATTTTATTTTATAGTTTTCTATGAAGTGTTTGGACTTTGAACAAATTGAATAATAAAAGTAGAATTATAATATAAGATGATACAAAATATAATATTTAAATAATGAGGAGGAAAAATTATGAGTAGTACAACAGAAAATCAAAGTATGAAGGTAAAAGTCCAAGCTTTTGGAAGATTTTTAAGTGCAATGGTAATGCCGAACATAGGAGCTTTTATAGCTTGGGGGCTTATTACAGCTTTATTCATCCCAACAGGTTGGATTCCAAATGAGGCTTTATCAAAACTAGTAGGTCCAATGATAACTTATCTATTACCTCTATTAATAGGTTATAGTGGAGGTAAAATAGTAGCTGGAGAACGTGGAGGAGTAGTAGGTGCCATAGCTACTTCAGGGGTAATTATTGGAACGTCAATTCCTATGTTTATGGGAGCTATGATAGCAGGTCCTATTGGAGGATATGCTATTAAAAAATTTGATAAAGCTGTTGAAGGTAGAGTTAAAGCAGGATTTGAGATGCTTATAAACAACTTTTCATCAGGTATAATTGGTATGGCTTTAGCACTAGTATTTTTCAAAGTTATTGGTCCTATAGTTGAAATGTTAAATACTGGTCTTGGGAATGCAGTTAAAGCACTTGTAGATATGAATTTATTACCAATGACATCTATACTTGTTGAACCAGCTAAAATTTTATTTCTTAACAACGCAATCAATCACGGAGTTTTTTCACCCCTTGGAATACAACAGTCAAGCGAAATTGGAAAATCATTATTTTTCCTTATAGAAGCAAATCCTGGTCCTGGACTTGGAATACTTCTTGCTTATATGTTTTTCGGTAAAGGTATGGCAAAAGATTCTGCACCTGGTGCTGCAATAATACATTTTTTTGGTGGAATTCATGAAATTTATTTCCCATATGTATTGATGCAACCACTACTTATTATAGCTGCTATTCTTGGAGGAATGACAGGAGTCTTTACTAATGTTTTATTACATGGAGGACTTATCGCTCCAGCATCTCCTGGAAGTATCTTTGCAGTATTAGCTATGACTCCTAAAGGTGGATTCTTTGCAACATTAGTTTCTATAATTTTGGCAGCATTAGTTTCTGGTTTTGTATCTATGATTATTCTTAAAAAAACAAATAATGGAAAAGATCTTGATGAAGCAACAAAAGATATGAAAACAATGAAAAACAAACCATCAGATTCTGTATCAACAAAATTATCAGAAAACATTTCAAAAATTGTTGTTGCATGTGATGCTGGTATGGGTTCAAGTGCAATGGGAGCAAGTCTTTTAAGAAAAAAAATTAAAAATGCAGGTTTAAATATAGATGTAACAAATATGCCTATAAATAATCTTACTGAAGATATAGATATAGTTATAACTCATAGAGACCTTACATCTAGAGCAAAAAAAGTAGTTAAAAATCCTGTTCATATGTCTATAGATAATTTTATGGACGGAAAGTTTTATGATTCATTAGTTGAAGAATTAGAAAAAAAAACTAATACAGAAAAAATTGATAACACTCAATCTAAAGAAAATGTAAAGACAGATTCTCATACTACTATTTTAATTAAAAGTGGAATCACTTTAGGTCTTCCTACAATTTCAAAAGATGAAGCTATAAAAAAAATAGGTCTTCAAATGGCTAAAATGGGTTATGTAAAAGATACTTACTATGAGTATATGCTTGAAAGAGAGGAAAAATCTACAACATATATAGGAAATAATGTGGCTATTCCTCATGGAACACTTGAAGGAAAATCCCAAGTTTTGAAAACAGGAATTGTTATTAATCAATATCCTGAAGGTGTAGATTTTGGTAATGGAAATATTGCTTATCTATTAATTGGAATAGCTGGAAAAAATGATGAACATGTAGAGATAATTTCAAATATTGCAGACGCAATAGAAGAAGAAGAAACAGTAAAATTATTGTCTAAAACAACTAATGTAGAAGAAATATATAGTAGATTCGTTTTATAACATTAAGGAAGGGATAAGCATGAAAATAGCAATTCAATTTGGAGCTGGAAACATAGGACGTGGATTTATAGGAAATCTACTTTCAAAGTCAGGATATAAAGTATACTTTGCAGATGTAAACAAAGAAATTGTAAATACATTAAAAGAAAAAAATGAATATACAGTTGAAGTAGTTGGAGAAAATAAAACAGAAGTTCTTGTAAATAATGTAGATGGCATATTATCAAACGACGTTAAATTAATAGATCTCATTACTCAAGCTGAAATTATCACAACAGCAGTTGGTCCTACTGTACTTACTATAATATCTAAATCTATTGCTCAAGGTATAATAAAAAGATTCGAGATGAAAATCAAAAATAACTTAAATATAATTGCTTGTGAGAATATGATAAATGGTACAACTTTCTTAAAAAATGAAGTGGAAAAACATTTAAATCAAGAAGTAATAGATTATATGAACGAATTTATTGGTTTCCCTAACTCAGCAGTAGATAGAATTGTACCACCAATGGCAAAATCTTCTGACATCCTTAGAGTTAGAGTAGAAGAATTTAAAGAATGGATCGTAGAAGCACCATTATTTAAAGGTGAAGCTCCTAAAATAGAAGGTATGGATCTTACAGATAACTTAATGGCATTTATAGAAAGAAAATTATTTACTCTTAACACAGGTCATGCTATCACAGCTTATTTAGGAGTAATAGCAGGTCATAAAACAGTAAAAGAAAGTATTGAAGATAACAATATCGAAAAGATAGTTAAAAGTGCTATGCATGAGAGTGGAGAAGTTCTTATCAATAGATATGGATTTGAAAGAGAAACTCATAATAAATACATAGAAAAAATATTAAATAGATTTAAAAATCCATATCTTATTGATGAAGTAGATAGAGTAGGAAGACAACCACTAAGAAAATTAGGATATAACGACAGGTTGATCAAACCGCTTAGGGGAACTATAGAATATGGTACAAAAAATAGTTCACTTATCAAAGGTATAGGAGCAGCATTAAAATATAGAAATAATGAAGATGAACAAGCAGTTGAACTAGAAAAAATATTAAATAGTCAAGATCTTTCATCAGCAATAAAAGAGATAACTTCTTTAGAAGATGAAGTTATGATAACTAAAATAAAAAAAGCTTTCACAGAATAAATAAAATCAAGAAGAGAGAGAAATCCAAAAGGTTGCCCTCTCTTCTTATTTTAATTCTAGAATATTTTTTAATAAAATTAAATTTTTTTATTAAATTTATTAAATATATATACAAATAATAAAAAAAGCAACCTAAGTAGAAAATCTACTTACAGGTTACTTTCTTTAACTATTAAAATAAATAAAATCAACTTTATTTTATTAAATTTTTATTTATTTTTTTTTATAAAATGGAATCCCTGTTAAAATTATAATTATAGAATATAACATATAATATGGTCTATTTACCGTAGCACTTATTGCAATCCCCATTCCACCAATCGCAGCTAATATTGGAATAATAGGATATAAAGGTACTTTATAAGGTCTTACTAAATTAGGTTCTTTTTTTCTTAATATTATTAATCCTATAAATAACATAGCATAAAATGCCCACATTATAGATATAGGGATATCTGCAAGTATATCAATACTCATACCAGTTACAAAAGGTATTAATAGATATACACCACTTATTACTAATATTAAAAAACCAGATTTTAAAGGTGTATCAAATTTTGTATTAACCTCTGAAAAATATTTTTTCATAGGAAAATGTCCTTCAACAGCTAAAGTATAAGGAAATCTTATTCCTGCTAATGCTAATCCGTTTAATGTTCCGTATGCTGATATAACTATTCCACCAAATATAACTTTAGTTCCAATAGATCCAAACAAAAGATTAGCAGCTCCTACAGTTCCTTGCTCTGCCAACAAATTAGCTGGTAAAGTTTTTAATAAAGCAACATTTAATCCTACATATAATATTATAATTAAACTTAATCCAAAGATGATTGCTTTAGGTAAGTTTTTTGTTGGTTTTCTTATTTCTCCACCAATACTACAAGCTAACATCCATCCGTCATAAGCAAACATTACCGGTACCAATGCCGTCAATACTAAACCTACACTAAATGGAGCTCCTATTCCTTGTGCAACACTAAATGGAGTTGGATTTGTTCCATTTAAAAAACCAAAAATAAGTAATCCAGCTAATGGAATTATTTTTATAACAGTGACCACGGTTTGTAACTTCCCACCGGCTTTTGCCATAAATAAATTTATAATAAATACCGATAAAAATGCTGGAATAGATATAAGCGCAACATTAATAGGACTACTTTCTATTCCTAAAAATATAGTTGCGAAAAAACCAGTGTAATAAGCTAATATTGCTACTAATCCTGGCATATATAAAACTACATACATCCAACCAGTCATAAATCCAAAAAAATCTCCATAAATTCTTCTATTATATGCTACTAATCCTCCCGTTTCTGGAATAGCTGCTGCAACTTCTGCTGCTGTTAACCCTGCTAAAATAGTAATTATTCCACCTAATACCCATGCTAATATTGCTACAGTTGGGTTTAAACTCGCTGCCTTCAATATTGATTCTGCCTTAAAAAATATTCCAATTCCTATTACTATTCCTATTACCATTGTTGTTGCAACTGAAAGACCATATTTTTCTTTTAATTTCATTTCTTTTATTTCCTTCACTAATACCACACTCCTAATTTTATACTATTCCTACTTTTCTTCTACCCTACTTTATCTACTACTTATTTTATTTTTCAAATATAAAAAACTTTAATTATTTTATCATGAATTTGAAGATACGTCAATTTTGATATGTTTTTTGCCTATGAATTTACTACTCTATGTGCTGTAGCTATAGCTACTTCATTTAAATGTAATATCCCTATATTTAACAATACTGCAACAGAAATATCTTCTTCTATTTTTACTAGTGATATTTTCCCTCCTACATTAAAACCGTTAGTCTTACCACTTACTTGATTTAATGCATCTCTTACTGCTCCTACTATAATTCCATTATGTGTTCTATTATCTTCTACTAATCCATTTTTTATTGCCGCTACTATTGAACTTTCTATTATTTTTATAGTTATATCTGGCATCTTTCCGCCTATATTAACTGCTGCAATCAATATCCCTTCTTTTTTATATTCTTCTTTCATTTTTTTTTCTTCTTCCCTAGTTGTAAGGACTATTTTTATAGCTATTTTAGAAGCTTCATAAATTTTTTCTTTTAATTTTTCCCTCATCTTTTACCATCCCATTTTATTTATTTTTAGAAAAAGGGTTACCTTTTTCTAGGCAACCCTTTTATATTATTTTTCTTCTTTTTTTTCTTCTTTTTCACTATCAATTTTTTTTTCAATAATAGTTTCTTCAACTTCTGAAGAAGAATCATTAGAAATTATTTCTATTTCTTTATCTTCTTCTGTTTCCTTCTTTATCAACTCTTCCTTTAATTCTTCTATTCCTTTAGCTACTACATCTTCTGATGGCTCCAATGGTTTTAATGGTTCTAATTCCCCTCCATCCATGAGGATATTAAGTTCTTCTCCTGTTATTGTTTCTCTTTCTAATAAAGATTTAGATATTTTGTCTAAAATATCGTAGTTATCTCTAAGAAGAGTTTTTACTTCATCATAGGCATCATTGATTATTTTTCTAATCTCTTCGTCTATAGCTTTCGCAGTTTGTTCCCCATACATCTTATTTGCAAACATATCTCCTTCTTTAGTGGCATCTAACAATACTGGACCAAATGTATCAGACATTCCTAATTTAGTTATCATAGCATGAGCTATCCCTGTGGCTCTTTCTATATCATTACTAGCTCCAGTTGTAATATCTCCAAATACAACCTCTTCAGCAGCTCTACCACCTAATAAACCTCTTATATCGGCCAAGTATTCTTTCTTACTTCTTAAATACCTATCTTCTGTCGGTAAACTCATTGTATATCCAAGAGCTGCCATTCCACGAGGAACTATAGTTACTTTATGAACGGGATCTACTATATCTTTATAAAAAGTCTGAATCATTGCATGACCTACTTCATGATATGCAACTATATGTTTTTCTTTTTCTACTGTTACTCTAGATTTTCTAGCAGGACCAATAGATACTTTTTCAGATGCTTCCTCTAAGTCTTCCATTAGTATAATATCTCTATGTTGTCTTGCTGCTAATATAGCCGCTTCATTTAACAAGTTAGCAAGGTCAGCTCCTACAAATCCAGGAGTTTTCTTAGCTAATGTATGTAAATCTACTTCTTTGCCTATTTTTTTCCCTTTTATATGTACATGTAATATTGCTTCTCTTCCTTTAATATCAGGTTTATCCACAACGACTTGTCTATCAAATCTTCCTGGTCTTGTAAGTGCTCTATCTAAGATCTCAGGTCTATTTGTCGCAGCAATTACTATTATAGTTTCCTCGCTACTAAAACCATCCATCTCTACTAGAAGTTGATTTAAAGTTTGTTCCCTCTCATCATTTCCTCCACCTTGACCAGAACCTCTTTTTCTACCTACTGCATCTATCTCATCTATAAAGACAATACAAGGTGCTGCCTTTCTTGCTTTATTAAATAGATCTCTTACTCTAGAAGCTCCGACACCTACAAACATCTCCACAAATTCAGAACCAGATATAGTAAAGAATGGAACTGCTGCTTCTCCTGCTACTGCTCTAGCTAATAAAGTTTTACCTGTCCCTGGCGCTCCTAATAACAGAACACCTTTAGGTATAGTCGCTCCAATTTTTTTATATTTTTCAGGTTCTTTTAAGAAATCTACAACTTCTACCAATTCTTGTTTAGCTTCTTCTATACCTGCTACATCTTTAAATTTAACTTTAGAAATAGTCTCACCATTATCTTTAGCTTTTGATTTTCCCATATTAAATACATTAGGCCCACTACTTCCTCCACCTTTCATCTTATTCATCATAAATATCCAAATTCCTACAAGTAATAACATTGGGAACCATGAAATAAGTATTTGAACAATAAGTGGTGTTTTAGCTGGATCTTCAGATTTTATCTCAACATTTGTTTCATTTAGAGCTTTCATAAGATTAGGATCTTCAGAAACTCTATTAGATATCATTCTAGCTCTAAACCCTTCTGTATCTTCTAGTTTTTGTTTTCCAATTATATAACCTTCTTTTTCTTGAACTATCTTAAATTCTTTATTGTTAGCTTTTTTTAAAAATTCTGTATAGCTTATTATCTGTTGATCTTTCGTTTTAGCACTATTCATCATTGATGGTAATGACATAATTATAGTTACAACAAATAGTAACATTATTACAGTTTTGAAGTTAAACTTCTTTTTAGTATCTTTTTTTGGTTCTTTATCTCCATTTTTATCTTCATTTTTTTTATTTTTCTTTTTTCTCATACCATATTTTAATCTTTCTTTAAGTTCACTTTTTCTTTCCTCTAATTCATTATACTCCGTATCTTTTCCTTCTAAATTTTCCTTCTTTTTTTCTTCGTTTTCCTTCTTTTTTTCTTCATTTAAATCGTTGTTGTTATTTTCCACCGAAGTCTACCTCCTCAATTTTTTCAATTTTCAATTTTGCAATATTCTTTCTTAAATTTTCAAAACGCCTGTCTCCTCTAATTCCTCCTACCCATACAATTTCTTCCGAATTAGTAATAATCGGAACAAAATCTCTCTGTTCCTTTGGAATTTTAGAATCGATAAATAAATCTTTTATTTTTTTTTGTCCAGTCATACCAACAGGATAGAATTTATCCCCATTTTTTCTTGAACGAACTATTAAAATATCATCCTTTTTTATCTCACAATAAAATTCATTTTTTACTTTTTCTGATTTTTGATATTTGTTAATTAATTCAGCACTGATCTTATAATTATGCCAAATAACACTTCCAGGAACAATTAATCTTTTGACCAATTGATTATCAAATTTTATTTTTTCTACTTTAACTATTTCTAAAATATTGTATTTTTTTTTGATACGATATCTGTTATTTCCATATATTTCTTTACTTCCATCAGTATAAATAAGCTTTTGTACTTCAAGTATTTTATTTCTATTTACAGATATATCATATTTTTGTAAGTATTCTGAAATAATGTTCCGTTGAATAAATTTTTCCTCTTTTTTTAGTTCCTCTACATCTAAAATATCATCTTTTTCATACTTTTTCAACCTACTATTAATAATACCATTAAATTCCCCTATATCTGAAATTAAATTTATTATTTTTTCTTTGAAATTTACATTATACTCTTTTTCTATACTAGGAATCAAATTTAATCTGATTTTATTTCTAGTATAAATTTCCTTAAAATTTGTTTTATCGATACAATAATCTATCTTATTTTCATCTAAATATTTTAAAATTTTTTCTTTTCTATAATTTAAAACAGGTCGTATAAAAAATTCTCTCTTTACTGGTATACCTTCTAGTCCCTTAAAAGATGTTCCACGTATAAGACGAAACATAAAAGTCTCTACTAAATCATCTTCATTATGAGCTAAAGCTACTTTAGTAGCTCCTAATTTATCTTTTAATTCTCTAAAGAAACCATATCTCACCTCTCTTCCTGCTTCCTCTTCAGACAAACCAGAAAGTTTAGCATACTCTTTGATATTAACTTTTTTTGTATAAGTAGGTACCTTATCTGCCTTCCCTAAATTTATAACGAATTGTTCGTCTCCATCACTATCTTTTCCTCTTAAATCGTGATTTATATGAGCAAAATATATTTTAATATCCATCTTATCTTTGATTTTTTTAAGAAGATTATATAAAAATATTGAATCTGGTCCTCCAGACATAGCCACAATTATTTTATCTCCATATTCTAACAATTCTTTTTCTTTATTTAATCTTTCAAATTTTCTTAAATCCATAATACACTTCCTTTTTCGAATGAATTAATTTTCCATCTTATACTCTTTTATCTCTACACCCTTATAGTAATGTTTGAGTATTTCCTCATAAGTTTTTCCTTGTTTAGATAAACCATAAGCACCATATTGACTCATTCCAACTCCATGTCCTGATCCCTTTCCAGTAAATAAAAAATAATTCCCACTAGATCTAACACTAAATTGTGTACTATATACCTTTCCATATCCAACTATACTCCTAAATTTGTCCCCTGTTATAGTTTTATTTTTCTCTCCATATATTCTAATTTTACTAACTCTATTACTCTTAATTTCAAAAATTTTAAGATTGCTTACTTTAAATCCAAATTTTTTAGAAATTTCGTTTTTAGAAATTTTTACTTCCCACTTTAATCTAGGAGATTTAATTTCATTTCCAATATCATTTACTGATCTAAGATATGGAGTAGAACTTCCTCCCCATACATCTTCATTGTTAGCAGTTACCCCTCCACTTGTAGAATAATAAAGAGCATTTATCGGTTCTCCTCCATATAGTATCATCTTTCCGTGGGTTGTATCTACAGACATATTTATTTTTGAATTTTCCCTATCCATTCCAAGGTACATTTGAGAATTTATATTATCAAATAGATCAAATCCATCATATCTCGAATATTTTAGTTTATAATATAAATATGATCTAGCTGCTAAACTCTGAGCCTTGATTGCTTCTTCAGGAAAATAATGTCCTATCTCTGATGGAACTACAGAATAAATATATTCTTCTGATTGAATACTATTTAATGGAAGTATGTTATTTTTATAATTAATAAACTCAAAATCTCCCCTATATCTACTAAAAATTTTACCATCTAAACTAATTTTTATAATGGTTTCAGGAGTTCCTTTATATAAAAATATTTTTGAAGATAGTTCCCCTTTAAAATTTATCATATTATCACTGGCTGATATAGTCTCAATGTCTCCAGGCTTTAACTCATAAGTATAATATTTATCTGATTTTATCTCTATAATCGCACTTTCATTTTCTGAAGCTATATATATTTGTTTTCCTTTAAAACGATTAATTCCTACTATTAAATCATCTTGTATATACTCTTCACCAAAAATAGTTAATCCTACAAATAAAAATATATATAATAATTTCATCCTAAAACTCCCGTATTTTAGTTTCTTTTCCTTCATATATAAATAGAAATTTAGTTTTTTTATTTTCCCCAGTAAAAATATCTATGTTAAATTCTTCAATCTCTGTATTTTTAAATCCTTGTCTATTATTTTTAAATTTTGATTCTTTTACTAGATTTTCTATTAATTCATGATAGAGATCTTTATCTTTAGAAGATACAAACCACTCTGGATATTTACCAGGTTTTCCTAGATTAATATAATCAAATTTTAAATATTCTATAAACTTTATACCTTTATCGTCACTACCTTGTTCAAACTTTCTTTCCTTATAAAAATCTACTAAAAAATTAAAGATTGCTAATTTTTTATGGGATACTTTAAAGTGTCCATTTTTCTCAAAAAAGTTAGCTATATCTAAATAAAATTCAAATGGTGAACTATAAAAATTATTTATCAAATAGTTTACACTTTTTGTGAAATCTCCTGAATTATAATAAAAGTCTAAAACTGCCTCTACATCTTTTAATTTTAAGAGCTCCTCATATGTAATATCATTGTTTGAAATTACTTCATATGGAGGAAATGATGTGTATTTATATCCAAAAGTTTCTAATTGAGTATAAATTTCTGTCCCACTCAATATTTTCAAAAATCCTAATTGAATCATCTCTGGTTTCAGTCTATAAACATAATTAAAAGAGCCTTTAAAAGTATCAAAATCTTCCTTTGGGAGTCCCGCTATTAGATCTAAATGAAGATGAATATTATTTTTTATCGCCAATACATTTTCAGCCAATTTTTCTAATTCATTTTCTCTTCTGATTAATTTCATCGTTGGTTTATTTACAGTTTGTATTCCTATTTCAAATTGAAAGAATCCATTTGGAATAGTCGTTAGATATTCTATTACCTCTTCATCAAATAATTCTGCACTTATTTCAAAATGAAAAGTTAAATTTGGTTGATAATTTTCTACTAAAAATTTCCAAATTTCCATATAATGATCTTTGTCTAAATTATAAGTTCTATCTACAAATTTTACTAGCTTGATTCCTGCATCTAAAAATGTCATTAGATCTTTTTTTACTCTAGGTAAACTAAAAGTTCTAACACTTTTTTCTATTGAAGACATACAATATGAGCAATGAAAAGGACATCCTCTCGTTGATTCATAATAAAATATTTTTCCTTTGTTATCTTCTAATTCCCACTGTTCATAAGGAAAAGGAATTATGTCTAAATTAGGTATAGGAGGCTCAAATCCATTAAATTTTAATTTTAATTGAGAATCTCTATAATATAATCCTAATACTTTTGACCTATCTTTAGTCAATAATTTTTTTACTATAAGTTCTCCTTCTCCTACCAGAACTCCTTCTATCTGGGGAAATTTTTCCATTACCTCAACTGCGTTATATGATACTTCAGGCCCTCCTAAGTATATTTCTAAATTAGGATTTATTTTTTTTAATTCTGGAACTATCTTAAATACAAATTCTCTATTCCAAATATAAGTAGAAACTAATAATATATTTGGTTTTGATTCTATGACCTCTCTAATAATATTTTCTAATTGATTGTTTATACTACTTTCTACCAAAGTTAAGTTATATCCATCTATTTGTTCTATCATTTTTTTTATATATCTAATTGCTATATTTGTATGAACAAATTTACTATTTATTCCTAAAAGCGTTATATTTTTCATCTTTATTTAATTCTCCTTTATTTTGGTTTATTTTTATTCCATTTCTGATAGTTCACATGTTCTCTATATGTTTTTGTAAAATGATGACTATTTGTCCCATCATAAGTCGCTACAAAAAAATAATATTCTGTATCTTCGGGATTCAAACTAGCCTCTATAGCTAAATCTCCAGGGTTTCCTATGGGAGCTGGTGGAAGTCCATAATTTTGATAAGTATTGTATGGAGACTCTATCTTTAAATCTTTATAATAAATTCTTTTTTTTTCATATCCAAATATATAATTTACCGTAGCATCTGATTCTAATCTCATACCTTTTTTTATCCTGTTATAAAATACTGAAGCAATAATTGGTTTTTCTATGTCTATCACAGCTTCTCTCTCTATGATTGAAGCTAAAATTAATTTTTTATAAAATTTTTGTTTTTCCTCTTCTGTAGTCCCATAATTTTCTATTGGAAATTTTTTTAAAAACTCACCTAATATTGTTTCTATTATCACCTTAGGATTTGATCCTAAGGAAAAATAATATGTCTCAGGAAAAAAATATCCCTCAAAATTATTGTTAGGAGTGGGATATGGAAATTTAATATCCTTTAAAATTTCTTGAAATTTTAATTCTGTGACCATTCCTTGGGATATCAAGAGGT
>ASRL01000171.1_pt1 | contig 12739 bp, 10 predicted proteins | sample 692978 | NCBI WGS metagenome assembly ASRL01 (sample SAMN02169241, study PRJNA158439) | bioreactor metagenome | isolation source: day 67 sample from continuous culture bioreactor inoculated with sediment... | place: Germany: Bremen | reverse complement strand
TGCTGCTACGAACAGTAACGATCCTATGGATTTAGCCGCAGCAATCGCTCGCGACCGAGGTACCATTTGTATGATTGGCGTTACTCAAATGAATATCGATAGACGCCCGTACTACGAGAAGGAGTTAACTTTTACAATTGCTAGATCTTATGGACCTGGAAGATATGATTCTAATTATGAAGAAAAAGGAATCGACTATCCAATTGGCCACATAAGATTCACTGAAGGCAGAAATCTCGAAGAGTTCATTAGGTTAATTGCGGATAAGCGTGTAGATTTCTCCGATTTAATAACTCACGAAATTGAATTTGATGATGCAGGTAGAGCATATGAAATAATTACAACAAATAAGAATAATGAAGATTATATAGGTATTCTATTAAAGTATACACCCAATGAAAAAAAGTGGTTAAACAAAGTGGTTAATGATAAAAAGAAGTCAACGATTGAATCAGAGCAGATTTCTATTGGATTAATTGGTGCTGGTAACTTTGCTAAGAATACGCTATTACCTATAATGAAAGATACTGGGTTATATCATTTTAAAGGATTAGCAACCACTGGAGGTGTAGGAACTTCTCAAGCTCAAGATGTTTTTTCCTTTGACTACACTACAAATAATTATAAAGAACTCATTGAAGATTCAGCCATTGATTTAATTGTTGTATCAACACAACATAATACACATGCAAAATTTATTGTTGAAGCTTTAAATGCTGGAAAACATGTATATTGTGAAAAGCCAATGTGCTTGACACTTGAAGAGTTAGACATGATTAAATCGTCTTATGAGCAATCTAAGGGTGAACTATTCATTGGTCTTAATAGAAGACATGCACCACTGATTAAAAAGATAAAGAAAGATCTTTCCACAAGTAAAATTCCTGCTGTTTACGATTATATTGCAAATGCAGGCTTTATACCTAATGACCACTGGACCCAAGATGAAAAAACTGGTGGGGGAAGAATCATTGGAGAGGCTATTCACTTTGTCGATGTGATCCAATATCTTGATGGTAGTGATTTAGAATCACTGGAAGTAAAGTTTGCTACAAATGATTCTTATCCAAAGAATGATGACGCTATTATTTCTCTTAAATTTTCGTCAGGAGCAATTGGAAATATAGTGTATACATCAATGGGTTCAAAAAAGTATCCAAAAGAGCAATTGCGAGTGTTCACTAATGGCCAAGTGTATGAAATGGACAACTATATTAAAATAAATCAATATGGTAGCATTAAAAATACAAAAATAAAGTTAAAACAAAATAAAGGTATTAAAAATGAATATCAGTATATTTACAGTGTGCTAAAGGGCAAAGAAAAGAATAGCTCAATTAAAGATGCTATAGTATCTCATAAATTATTACTAAATGAATTAAGATGAAAAGAGGAAATCATGAAGAATAATTATCAAATTTGCAAAAACTGTGTAATGGATACTTCGGACCCAGAGATTACTTTTGATGAAAATGGTATATGTGATTTTTGTGATAATTTTAATAACATAATTCTTAATAGTTGGGATTCAGAAGGGAACAATTATAATGAATTAATGAAAATTGCTGAAAAAATAAAAAGGGAAGGGAAACGGAAAGAATATGATTGTATCATTGGAATAAGTGGTGGGGTGGATAGCTCATATTTAGCATATGTTGCGAAAGAAATTATGGGTTTAAGACCTTTAATGCTTACGGTAGATACAGGTTGGAATTTAAATGTAGCAAATGAGAATGTACACCAATTATTGAAAAAATTAGGTCTTGACCTGGAGACTGTTGTTGTAAATTGGGAAGAAATGAAAGATTTACAACTAGCTTTCTTAAAATCTCAAGTTCCGTACCAAGACACTCCTCAAGACCATGCAATTTTTGCTGGTTTGTATAATTATGCTGCAAAACATAGGATAAAGTATGTTTTTACAGGAGCAAATTATTCTACAGAAGGAGTTAAGCCGCCTCAAGAATGGACGTATTTAAATGATATAAAAATGATAAAAGACATTCATAATACATTTGGTAATATTAAGCTAAAAACGTTTCCGTTATGTGGAATGTTCAAATATAAATTATACTATAGATATTTTAAAGGGCTTAAAGTGGTACATCCTCTTAATTACATTAAATATGAAAAAGATGAAGTTGTATCATTACTAAAAGAAAAATTTGGATGGGAAGAGTATGAGAATAAACATTATGAGAATATATTCACTAGATTTTATGAAGGTTATTACTTACCGCGTAAATTTGGATATGATAAGAGAAAAATATATTTTTCCAATTTGATATTAACAAATCAAATGTCTAGAGACGAAGCAATGGAAAAGTTGAAAAAAAATCCGTATAGTGAAGAACAAGCAATGTTAGATTTAGAATATATTTGTGACAAGTTAGATATCAAAAAAGCTTATTTTATCGAATTAATAAATGGAACGAATAAAACATTTAGAGATTATAAGAATAATGCTAAAATAATAAAATTAGCTATTAAACTTGCAAAAATAGTTGGAATAGAGAAAAGGAATTTTAGAGTATAAGAGGTGTAGCTTTGATAACAATTATTGATTATGGAATGGGTAATATTGCATCAATACAAAAGATGCTAAAAAAAATTGGGTATGATTCAGAATTAACAAACAATAAAGAAAGAATTTTAAATTCACAAAAGATTATATTACCTGGAGTTGGTGCATTTGATTATGGAATGAAAAACCTGAAGGATCAAGATTTGATTCAAGTATTAAGGTATAAAGCCATTGAAAAAAAGACCCCTTTTCTTGGTATTTGTCTTGGTATGCAGTTGCTTGGAAAGAGTAGTGAAGAAGGTCAAGAAGAAGGCCTTTCACTTATTGATTTTAATACAATTAAATTTAAATTTGATAATGTAAAACTTAAGATACCTCACATGGGTTGGAATTATATTGAGTATAATTCTGATAGTAAATTATTTAAAGATATGTATGAAGAAGCAAGGTATTATTTCGTACATTCATACTATGTAGAGAATAATGATTCTTATACGATTGCAAGAGCAAACTATGGATTTGATTTTTCAGCGGCTGTGAGAAAAGATAATATTCTTGGAGTTCAATTTCATCCTGAAAAAAGTCATAAATTTGGTATGAGATTGTTGAAAAATTTTGCGGAGGAGTTTTAATGTTTAGGAGCAGATTAATACCTATTATTCTAATAGAAAATAGGGGATTATATAAATCAATTAAATTCAAGAATCATAGATACTTAGGCGATCCCTTAAACACAATAAGACTATTTAATGATAAAGAAGTCGATGAGTTAGTTATTTTGGACATAGGTGCAAGAAAATCGACTAAAGGTATAGACTTTGAATATCTAGAAAAATTATCTTCAGAATGTTTTATGCCAGTATGTTATGGTGGTGGTGTTGATGATATTTTTCAAGTTGAAAAGCTATTTAAGTTAGGATTTGAGAAGATTTCTTTTAATACAGCATTAAATGAAAAAATTGATCTAGTTAATGAAGTGGCAAATAAATATGGTGTGCAGAGTGTTGTCGCTTCAATTGATGTAAAGAAGAATATTTTTGGAAAGTACAATATCTACATTGAAAATGGTACTAAGAAGATAAAATGGAATCTTGAAGAGTATATAAAATATCTTCAAGATAATGGAGTAGGTGAAATATTACTTACTTCAATAGATCAAGAGGGAATGATGATGGCATATGATTACGAACTTATTAAACTTGTATCTGGTTTTGTAAACATTCCAGTCGTTGCAAATGGAGGTGCAAGCAACTTGCGTGACTGCAAGGAAGCGATAGATTATGGAGCTTCTGCAGCTGCTGCCAGTAGCATCTTTTCATATTATGGAAAAAAAAGAGCAGTACTAGTCAACTACCCGCCCCATAATGAATTAAAGGATTTATTTAAAGGAGCGAAAGATGATGAAGTTTAAATATTTGTGGGCAAAGATAATGAAAAAGATTAGAGGTTCGGCAGTCATTAACAGCAATATTCATAGAACTTCAAAAATAGAATCAGGGAGTCAAATTGTTGATTGTACTTTTGACAAACACAGTTTTTGTGGATATGATTGTCAAATTATTTCTGCGGATATTGGTTCGTTCACATCTATTTCAAACAATGTAATCATCGGCGGCGGTCAACATCCAATGGATTGGGTTGCAATGTCGCCAGTATTTTATGAAGGAAAGGATAGTGTAAAAGTTAAGTTTTCAGAATATCCGAGAGAACCGGTAAAAAGAACAATAATTGGTCATGATGTATGGATTGGACAAGGTGCACTTATTAAACAGGGGATCAAAATTGGGAATGGTGCTGTAGTTGGAATGGGAAGTGTGGTTACAAAAAATGTGCTTCCATATACTATTGTTGCCGGCAATCCAGCGAAAAAGATTAAAGATAGATTTGATGTAAGAATTGCAAAAAAAATTGGTGAGACACGATGGTGGGAACTGGATGAGCAAGAATTGAAAAATAAAGCAATAGATATTAGAGACCCATTAGCGTTTGTGGAAAGGTTTAAATTATGAAAATATTACATTGTTGTTTATCTTGTTTTTACATTGATGGTTACAATTATCAGGAAAATGTTTTACCAAGAATCCATCATAAAAAAGGAAATATTGTAAAAATACTTGCATCAACGGAAACTCTCAATGAAAGCAAAAAGCTTGATTATATTGAACCCAAAACGTATTTATCTGAAGATGGTATAGAAGTTACACGTATACCATACAAGCAAATTCTAACTCATAAAATAATGAAGAAATTGCGAGCTTATGATGGGGCTTATGACTTTTTAGAAAGCTTTAAACCGGATGTAATACTTTTCCATGGAGTTCCAGCATACGAATTACTTACAGTAACAAGGTATATAAGAAATAATCCTCAGGTTATGTTATATGTAGATAGTCACGAAGATAGCAATAACAGTGGCAGAAATTTCATTTCGAAACAAATTCTTCACAAAAAAATCTATAGGCTGATTATTAAAAGAGCTCTAAAGCATATAGGTAAAATATTGTATATCACAGATGAAGTGAAAGATTTTCTGACTGAGAACTATAGAATTCCAGAAAGAATGCTTGAGTATTATCCTTTGGGTGGAGAAATAATAGAAAAAGAGGTTAAGATTCGTTATCGAGATTCTGTACTGAAAAAACACAATATAGATGATGATTCAATAATAATGACCCATTCAGGGAAGTTGAATGAGAATAAAAAAACGATTGACTTGTTAAAAGCATTCGTTGAAACATGTAATAATAGTTTTAAATTGTTTATTATTGGTTCTGTAGGTGAAGACATCTCTAATGATTTTTTTGATCTTGTTGCTTCAGATGAGAGGATTGAATTTCTAGGATGGAGAAATCCTGAAGAACTGATAAGATACATCGCAGCATCAGATATCTATCTACAACCAGGTAGCCAAAGTGCTACAATGCAAAATTCATTATGTGCTGGAACTCCGGTAATGTTTGCCAATGTTAAAAGTCATAAACGATTTATGAATGGTTGTTCTTATGTAATAGATTCAGTAGATGATATTGGAAAAATTTTCGACCAAATTTCATATAATCCTTTATATCTGAAAAAGATGTCGGAGTTTGCATATCAAATAGCTAGTGAGATTCTGGATTATGAAAAACTAGCAGATAGAATATGCGAAAGGAAACCATAATATGAAGAATGAAAAAAAAATAGGGTTCTTTACTTTATTACTATATAGAGTAATACTTGATATAATATATTTCTTTGTTCAGAATCCAATATTCGAGTATTTGGGTTATCCATTTCAAATGAATGTTACAAGATTAGCGCTATCATATGTTGTTGTAATTGCTTTGATTGGTGTCATGCCGGTGGGTAGTAACAAAGTTTCATATTTAGTCATGCAATTGCACACAATTATTATGATTATACCAATGACATGTTTGTATTCGTTTACTGATTTTTCGACTAGTTTTTTTCTAATGATAAGTGGTATTTTCATTTTTCAAGTTATTCTTTTACGAGTATTACCTGACTTTAAAGCCTTAAGAGTTAAAGATGCGCTTTTAATATTTATAGGGTTTATTGCTGTAACAACAGTATTAGTATACGGATACTTGTCAGTGACTCAAAATTTTAATTTGCATGTATTAAATTTTGCAAACATATATGACATACGAGAAGAACAGTCATTGCATTTTCCATTTACTTACTTTATCGTGTGGCAGTATAGAATAATTAATCCCATTCTACTGGTTTTTGGCTATTATAGGAAAAGCAAAAAAATGATATTCTTTTCTATTGCAATACAAGTTGGATTGTTTCTATTCTATCCCCATAAAGAGGTTGTTTTAGCAATTGGCTTTGTTTTTTTAATTTTATTTGCACACCGTTTTAAATTGCAGTTCTATAGATTTTTTACAAGTATATTAATTGTTTTAAGTGTTGTTACATCTCTGTTTACTAAGTTTACGAACATTTATATGCTTTATGCCGTAGTTCCTTCAAGGCTATTATTTGGTCCGGCGCGTGTAAAGTTCCAACATTATGACTTCTTTTCTACTAAAGAAAAGCTGATGTACTCAGAAGGGTTGATTGGAATGATTTTAGGAATAGAGTATCCTTTCGATAAAAGTAGTGGTTACATGGTTGGACTTGCAAATGGTTTTAACTCAAATTCGAATACTGGTTACTTGGCGTATGCATATGATAATGCAGGAATTATCGGAATGTTAATCATTTCAATAGCTTTTGTAATACTTTTAAAAATATTTGATAGTCAATCTAAGAGATTGGATGTAGTGCTTTCATTCGCACTAATTGCGTATCCGATGTTGATATTAAATGATGGTGATATTCTTACACTGATGTTAACAGGAGGCTTATTTTGGGTGATTTTATTATTTTTCACTATTCACAGGGTATTTCCAAATGAATAAAAAAAAGATTTTTAAAGATATATCCCTAAACATGATAGCGTCATTTTTACCAATTTTGGTACTTCAATTTTTAGTACTTCCTCAAATTGCCTTACAAATGCCGTCAGACCAATATGGTAAACTATTAGCCATCATTGCTTTGATTAATCTTACTTCTGGATCTATTGGTAGTTCTCTAAATAATATTCGTTTAATTAATTTTAAGAATGATCACTATGTTCGTGGAGCTATGGATTTTCCAGTTTTTGTTTTCATGGGAAGTATCCTTAGTGTAATAATATTTACTATTACAGCAAACATACTCAATTATTTTGATAACATAATGAATTACCTTATCTCAATAAGCACTTCGTTGCTTATGATAGTAGCTACTTACTTAGTTGTAGAGTTTAGATTAAGACTAAATTATTATAAGATATTGATAGCTAGTATTTTTCTTGCAGTTGGCTATGGAGTGGGTTATTATTTAAACTACTTGTTTGAGCAATGGTTACTTTTTCTTTTTATAGGTTCCGCAATGAATTTGGCATATATTTACACGAATGTTAAATTGCCTAAATACAGAATGGAATTTTCAAGTTATTTCAATTATACATTAAGGAAACTGATAGTATTGATTGTTTCAGGTGTTTTACTTTCGAGTGCATCATATGTCGACCGCTTGATGATTTATCCAATTTTAGGTGGAACTGCCGTTTCGATATACTACACGGCGTCAATTCTTGGAAAAACTATTTCATTAGCACTTCAACCTTTTAGCAGTGTGTTTTTGAGTTACCTTGCACATGTCGAAAAGATAAAGAAAAAAGATATACTAAAGATTATAAGTATTGTTTCAGTTCTTGGGACTTTTGCATTCATTACAGTAAGTTTTTTGGGAAAATCTGTACTAAGTATCTTGTATCCACAATTTGTTGTTGAGGCATTACGTTACCTTAAAATTACTACTATTACAAGCATTCTTATCGTTTCAAGTAATATTTTAAATCCTATTCTTTTGAGATTCTATAGTTTTAAGTGGCAATTATCAATCAATGGGTTATACTTATGTTTCTATATCTTTTTGAGCTTTTTGCTGGTAGCCAATAACGGCATTATGGGATTCTGCCTTGCTGCTTTAATCTCGGCGCTGATCAAATTTGGCGTTATGATATTTATTATCATAAGAGAAACTAATAACAAAGGGAATGTGAACAATATAACTACTTGACAGAAGTAATTGGAAATAACAATATCTATTGATTGGAGTTTATAATTATGAAAAGATCTTTTCTTATAATCCTAGTACTTACTCTAAGCTTAACAGGCTGCACTATTGCAAATAATATTGAACAAACCAGAAATACGGAGTTTGAAACTACAGAAAAAAGCAAAATTGCGGATGGTAGAAACTTACCGGTTCGAGAATTAAGCAACAAAGAAAGATTTATATTACCAATGAACATCTATGTGGACAAAAAATTGTTGGAATCAGATGAAACCGTTCAGCTTTGTCTAGATGAACTTGAAACAAGCTATTCATTGGTTTCAAACACAGATTTGTATGAACTAGATTCATATGAGGATGACCAGGCAATAATCTATTGTCTAGCAAACCAAGTATACTCTGAAAATCAGATGGACCTTGCCAAGAAGCTAAAAAATAAAGGGGATCAGGCATATGCAATTGAAATCACTAATTCATCGGTTACAATAGTTGCAAATAAAACGATTGGTCTATTGTATGGTACTTATGATTTTTTAGAAGTTTTAGGATTTATGTGGCCTTCTGCCAATAGAACTGTAATTCCTAGCCCTATGAACATAGAAGAAACGGAAAATCAGATTAGAGTTGAAACACCAGATGTTAACCTTAGAGGAGTTTGGACATATGAAGTAGCTGATGATGACTTTGTTAGGTGGATGGCAAGGAATCGCTTCAATTTGGTAGGTATTATTGATTCCAACCTTGCAAAAGCATATGGTTTCACTATTTGGCTGGGGGGACACGAAGTTTTACAGGATTTTTTAGCAGACGAGACTCTATTCATAGAACATCCAGAATTCTATGGTCTCAGAAATAATGAAAGAATAAGTGTTGAAAAAGACACACCAAATTATATGAACCCATGTTTTAGCAATAATGATTTTGTAGAGGCTTTCGCAAGTTATTTAGGTGACACTTATGGTATGGCGTATGAAGATTCAAATATTCTACTAAATATATGGCCAACGGATTCAAGTTCAAGTAATTATTTTTGTCAATGTAACGACTGTAACATCATTGGGAATTCATCTGATAACCTTCTGAGTTTTTATGATAAAGTGATTTCCATTGTAAATCAAAAATATTCAAACATTAAAATCAATGGAATTTCATATTATTCAACATGGGATTTACCAAAACATTCATATGATTTGAATGCAAATTATAATCAAGTATTGTATCTTAATCAACGTTCCTTTACAAAACCTATATATGAAAATACCACAATACCAATACAAGAATGGATTGAATACTCCAAAGAGAATCAAATCAATATTGGAGTTGTTGAATATTATAACTATAGCATTTATGGTGGAATGATTTCTGATTATGAAAATGTGATTACTTCTGATATCCCGTTTTACGTAGAGAATGGAGTTGATTTATTCGCATATATGCACCCTTTGAGTGTTAATGGCGGTTTTTTTGACAAAGCAAACTATTTATTAGGAAAACTACTATGGGATTCAGATACGGATGTAAAAAGTGTAAATCAGATTTATTACAGTAATTTATATGGGGAAAATTATCAACTGATTAGTGAAATTTATCGAACAGTAGATCTAGCTATGTCTAATAGGAAACAGATGCTAGGACAGAATAGTCTTAAATTTTGTTTGTTCCAAGAAGCTTTTTGGGCTGTGCCACCTTATTCTAGTAATCAAATAGATACTTTTTTGGTGAAATATTTGACGGGTGGCATTCAGCAAGTCCCATCAAGATTTCAAAGTGATCAGGAATTTAGTACTGAAGAGTTCATTGGATTAGAGGAATCGATTATCTTGCTTGATGAAACGCTGAGAAAACTTGAAAAGATATATGAAAAAAATGGCAATAAGAAAATTGAAGAAGATCTTATGTGGCTAAGAGCAGCATATGATAGCTATTACTTATTATATGAACTTGCACTTTATAGGATAAATAGAAGTTCGAATATTCCTTATGATGAGGAAATAATCTATAGAATGACTAATACAATTGAATCAATTCATAGGTTTCAAGAACAAAGCAATACTGTTTCACGGGTTGATCCATCGCCTTTGTTCACTATTTTAAAGAATGAAAAAGTAATTTTACCAAAGGAAATTAAAACCATGATGAAAGAATATTAAATATTGTATTATATATATTAGAAACGGAGGATGTTTTCATATGCAATTGATAAAAGAAAAATTAACTAACAAAGTAGCAATCTTAGGTGTAATTGGTCTAGGGTACGTAGGACTTCCTTTAGCGGTAGAAAAAGCTAAAGCGGGATTTATGACTATAGGATTTGATGTCCAAGAATCTAAAGTTGAAATGGTCAATTCAGGTAAGAATTATATTGGGGATGTTGTAAATGAAGATCTTGAAGAAATCGTTAAGTCTGGATTACTATCTGCAACAACAGACTTTTCAAAAGTAGCTTCAGCGGACTGTGTTTGTATATGCGTCCCAACTCCATTAGATCAGTATCAACAACCAGATATCAGTTATGTAAAAGCATCTGCTGAAAGTATTGTGCCATATATGCATAAGAATATGCTTATTGTTCTTGAATCGACTACATATCCAGGAACGACAGAAGAATTATTAAAACCCATTCTCGAAAAATCAGGATTGAAATGTGGAGTGGACTTCCACCTTGCATTTTCGCCTGAAAGGGTCGATCCAGGTAATCTTATATATAAAACTAAGAATACTCCTAAAGTAGTTGGAGGAATCACACCCAATTGTACAGATGTTGCTGCTACAATGTATGAAGCAATTCTTGAAGCGCCTATTCACAGAGTATCATCACCTGCAGTAGCAGAAATGGAAAAAATTCTGGAAAATACTTATAGAAACGTAAACATTGGACTTGTTAATGAATTGGCTATTTTGAGTAATAAAATGGGCATTAATTTTTGGGAAGTTGTAGATGCAGCAAAAACAAAACCTTATGGTTTTCAGGCATTTTATCCTGGTCCAGGGCTTGGTGGACACTGTATTCCGCTAGACCCTTATTACTTATCATGGAAAGCAAGAGAATATGGATTTCATACATCTATGATAGAGTCTTCAATGGTGGTGAATGATAGAATGTCAGAATACTGCGCTGAAAGATCAAGCAAGATTCTTAATAGATTTAAGAAAGCTATGAATGGTGCTAGGATTTTAATTCTTGGTGTTGCTTATAAGCAAGACATTGATGATTATAGAGAAAGTCCTGCTATAAGAGTTATAGAGGAACTGGAGAGAGAAGGTGCAGAAGTTGTATATTATGACCCATTTGTCTTTGAATATCGTAAACATGGTGTTGTTAAGATAGGTGAGCCTGAACTGACAGTAGAACTCATTGAAAGTGCAGATCTTGTTATTGTTACAACTGCTCATACTAATGTTAATTATGATTTCGTGCAGAAACATGCTAAGGCAATCTTTGATACAAAGAATGCTATGAAACAAGTTGCCGAACGTTCAAATGTAGAGTTACTATAAAAATCTATAGGAGGATGATTTAGTGAGATTATCTGAAATAAATTTAAATAGTCTTAACATATACAGAGATGGAGAGTTTAATTCTCTTGCGCAGTGTACAATATTAACAATTAAAGGAATGTTGTCTTTTTTGTCAGAGGATAAATATATTGATACAGTATTAAATAACCAAAACATAAGAAGTATTATATGTAGAAAAAAAGACGTAAATTATTTTAGTGAAAATGATTATGGAATAATTGTTTCTGATAACCCCAAATTAACTTTCTTTAAAATTCATAATATGTTATCTAATAAGGCTAATTCCTTTAATTCATTCATTGATCCACAAACTAGAATCTCTGAATCTGCATATATTTCTAAATGCAATGTGAAAATTGGCAAAAATGTCATCATAGAAGATAATGTAGTAATTAAAAGTAATGTGAAAATTGGAGACAACACCATCATTAGAGTTGGATGTGTTATTGGTGGTCAAGGATATGAATTTAAAAAAAATTGTAATATTGACATTTTGAGAGTTAATCATTGTGGTGAAACTATTATTGGAGATAATGTAGAGCTAAAAGAGTATGTGACGATTCATCAAGCAGTTTTTGATTGGGATACTACTGTAATAGATGATTATTGTAAGTTAGATGCGCATACTCATATCGGTCATGCTACAAAGGTGGGTAAAAGAGTTATGATGGGCTCACATGTTAACATAGCGGGAAATGTTAAAATTGGGAATGATGTTTACATTGGCCCAGGTGTCACTATATCAAATAGACTCATTATAGAAGATAATGCTAAAATTAGTATTGGATCAGTTGTCTCAAAAAATGTAGATTTTGGGTCCACGGTTACTGGTAATTTTGCTATACCTCATGAGAGTTTTATCTTAGATTTAAAATCAAAAATCAAGAAATAAAGTAGGCCATTTACTGCCACAAGGTTAGTACGATTTTTGCCACAAAGTATAACAACTTTTGCCAGAAATTAGTCCACTTTGATCTGTTATTATGATAAACTCTTTGATGGTATACGGTAAATGGTGGATATATAAAAGTAAATAAGTTATAATTGAGTTCAAAACAATGAGTCCTTTCTTTTTAGTTT
>ASRL01000170.1_pt1 | contig 12756 bp, 14 predicted proteins | sample 692978 | NCBI WGS metagenome assembly ASRL01 (sample SAMN02169241, study PRJNA158439) | bioreactor metagenome | isolation source: day 67 sample from continuous culture bioreactor inoculated with sediment... | place: Germany: Bremen | reverse complement strand
CTCCATAGGTCATTCTTTCTATTCGTTTTGTTTTCTCATTATATCTACCGAATAAAGTTTTGTCCTTGTATTTCATAGTTACGAAGCAGTTGGCCGAAGGATTTTCAGGCATAATATCTATATATTTAATTCTACCAGATTTTTCATATTTTTTAAAATTATCTTCATCTACTTCTATTTCCATATTTCCAGTATATAATTCTTCTAAATCCATCTTATCACTCTTATAATCTTCTACATTTATTTCCATAGAATCAGCTTTTATTCTCATATTAATATCTTTTGAAACTAAGATTACTTTTTTCTTTTTTTCTTTATTTTTAATATATAGTGCTATTGCTAAAATTCTATTGTCTACTATATCTCTTCTTAAAGAAGTTGGTAACTCTGTAGTATCTCCATTTATTTCGACTCTAAAAAATATTCCTTTGTCTATAGTTACTCCTTTAGCTAAACAACCTTTAGATCTAAGTTCATCTATAAATCTAGCTGCTATCCTTGCAGAAGCACCTCTATTTCCACTTTCTTTTTTTAACTTATCTATTTCTTCAATAACATAGATAGGTAAAACTACATCATTGTCTTCAAAATTTTGAATAGCCTTGGGGTCATGGATAAGTACGTTAGTGTCTAAAATATATATCTTTCTCATAAAAATCGCCTCCTAGTTTTGGTATTCTAAATATCTTTTTAATTTATTTAATGCCCGAGTTTCTAATTGTCTTATCCTCTCCTTAGTTAAGTTCATCTCTTGTCCTAATATACCTAGAGTTAAAATTTCATTATCTAATAAACCAAATCTATGTATTATTATTTTTCTTTCTTTACTACCTAATAGATTTAAACCTTTAAATAATTTTTCTCTATCATTTTTAATTATTAAATCTTCTTCAATATAATTATTTTTATCTGAAATTATATTATAAAAATCTCCACTTTCTTCAGAAAAATCATCTAATGAATTAAAAGTGATATCATTTAATTTAAGATATCTTTCAATATCTTTTAACTTTAACCCTGTTTCTTTTGAAATTTCTTCTAAAGTAGGTTCATAACTATATTTTGATCGATATGTTATTATAAATTTTTTTATTTTAGATAAATTGTTATATATATATATAGGATATCTAATTACCCTTCTATTACAGGATATATATCGAAAAATACTTTGTTTTATCCAAAAAGTAGCATAGGTAGAAAATCTTCTTCCCATAGTATAATCAAATTTTTTAACAGCTTTTATTAGACCCATATTTCCTTCTTGAATTAGATCTTGAAGAGGGATACCTAATTTAGTATATTTTTTAGCTATACTTACTACTAATCTTAAATTAGCTACTATTAATTGATCCTGAGCATCTATATCTCCCTCTAAGATGTGTTTAGATATATCGATTTCTTCTTCCTTAGTTAAGAGGGAAGAGTGGCCTATTTCTTTTAAGTAATCGGAAATATTCATTTCAACCTCCTAATATATATTATCTATATCAACAATATACTATTGATTATTGAAACTTCCTTTTATATTTATAGAATTTTATTATAATCTATGATAAAATTTAATACACAAAAATAAATAAAAAAATAGAGTCATTAAATGTATTTTATACTCTATAATTTTATTTAAATATGAGGTGTAAAATGAGAGTAATAGGAATAGATCCAGGAACAGCAATTGTTGGTTTTGGGATTATAGATTATATTGAAAATAAGTATAAGGTAATAGATTATGGTTGTATATATACCTCTAAAGATCTCCCTATGGAAAAAAGAATTTCTACTATTTATAATGAATTAGATGATATTTTAAAAAAATATTCTCCTACTCATATGGCTGTTGAAGATCTTTTTTATTTTAAAAATGCTAAGACTATAATTTCTGTTGGTCAAGCTAGAGGAGTAATAGTATTATGTGGAGAAAAAAATGATATTCCTCAAGTGTCATTTACACCATTACAAATAAAAATGGGAATAACAGGGTATGGTCGAGCGGAAAAAAAACAAGTTCAACTGATGGTTCAAAGAATTTTAGGGCTTTCTAAGATTCCTCAACCAGATGATGCTGCTGATGCTTTAGCTATTGCTATAATTCATATAAATTCTTTAAATAGTGGTTATATTTTATCATCTAAACCAGGTATTTCTAAGATAACAAATATTAAAAATGGTAAAATAAGTGCAGCAGATTATCGAAATTTATTAAATAAAAAGGATTGATTTTTATGTTTAAGAACTTGAAAACTTCATCTATAGTTTCTTATTTAAATTCTGTAGAAACTATAGTTTCTACAATCCATAATGAAAAAAATACTGAAAAAGTTGTATTTTTTATTCTTTTAAATTTAATTGAAAAATTAGATTTTGGATATTCAGAAGGGTATTTTTTTAAATATGATAGATGGGATAGAAATCTTAAACATCTAAATTCGTATTTTGATCTAAAAAAATTAAAAAAAGATGAAGTGGAATTTATTTCAAATAATTTAGAAAGAGATATAAATTTTTATGGAACACCAATAGAAAAAATAATTAAAAATACAAATATACAAACAAATTTAACTGGTATAAACTTTCATGAAAATTATGGATTATTGAATAGGTTTAAAATTTTTACTATTATCCCTATAATTTATGAAGATATATATTATGGGTCTTTTATCTTAGATAAAAAATCTGAAATGCCTTATGTACTTAGTTTACAGGATATATATATTTTAGAATTTTTCAAATATAATTTTTCTATATATATTCATACTAGAGAATCAGAAGAATTTCAAACAGAAGATATAAGATTAAAAACTGTTGGATCTTTTGCAAATTCTATTATACATGAATTAAGGACACCTATTTCATCTATTGTTGGTTTTGCATCTTTAGCTAAGAAAAAAATAAATGATCCTAAAAAAATTGAACTTTACTTAGACTATATTCTTAAAGAATCTAATAAAGTTATCAAACTTTGTGAAGATATTGGTGAATATTCAAGTGAAGATGAAAATATTAAAAATAGATCGGCTACTTTTTATCTTTCTTTCATTCTTAGAGAGGTAATTCAAAGATTAAATGGGCATTTAAAAAAATCTAAAATCAAAACTTATATGATTGTAGAAAATGATATAGAAATAACTTTTAATAAGGAAAAAGTTATTACAGCTTTTCATCATTTATTAAAAAATGCTATAGAAAACTGCGATTATAGTAAGAATGATCGTTTTATTGTTATCACTCTTTCATCAAATGATAAAAATAAAATAAGTATAAAAGACAATGGAATTGGTATACAAAAATATAGAATAGAAAAGGTTATGACTCCTTTTTATTCATCTAAAATTTATGGAACTGGCTTGGGACTTACCATAGCTAAAGAGGTATTCACTAAGTTAGGGTTCAAGTTTTCCATAAAATCAGAATACTCGAAATGGACAAAAATAATATTAAAAGAGGAGTAAATTTATGAATATAGTTTTAATGGAACCTGAAATACCATACAATACGGGAAATATAGGTAGAAGTTGTGTCCTTACAAATACAACTTTACATCTTGTAAAGCCCCTTGGATTCTCGTTAGATGAGAAACAAATTAGGAGAGCTGGTTTAGATTATTGGCAACATATCGATCTACATGAATGGGATAGTTTAGATGAATTAATGATTAGTTACCCTGAATCTAAATTTTATTTTGCAACAACTAAGACTTCTCGAAAATATTCAGATGTCTCGTACAAAGAAAATGATTTTATTGTATTTGGACCTGAATCGAGAGGAGTTCCTGTTGAAATTTTAGAAAAAAATAAAGAAACTTGTATAACTATTCCTATGATAAATATGGGGAGGTCACTAAATCTTTCAAATTCAGCTGCTATTATTTTATATGAATCTTTAAGACAAATTAATTTTAATTTCGGAGAGTAATATGAGAAAAATACAGATAAGTATATTAATTTTTCTTTTACTTATAGGGGTAGTGAAGATATTTTTTTTATTTCCATTAGATTATTACGAGGAAATAGATGAAATATCCAAAAAATATAAGATAAGTAGTGAAGCTATTTATTCAGTGATTAAAATTGAAAGTAATTTTAGGGAGAATGCAATTTCCCATAAAGGAGCTATTGGTCTTATGCAAATAATGCCTTCTACAGGAGAATGGATGGCAAAATCTAATGATCTTTTATACTCTCAAGAGTTACTTTTAGATCCTATATATAATATTAAAATTGGAACTCTTTATCTTTCCTATCTTATAAATAGATATGAAGGTGATCTTGAAAAAGTTTTAATAGCTTATAATGCTGGACCTTCTAGATTAAAAAGCGGAGCATGGAAAGAATTTAAAGAAACTAAAAATTATCTTATTAAATATAAAATAGCCAATTTTTTTTACAGAATAAGATTATATTTTAAATAATTTTATTCCATGAGGTTACAATAGAAAATGGGATTAACCATATTTATTTTAATTGGTTTTGTTTTTCCATTTAATATAGTCAAAATGAAAACCTCCTAACTGTAATAGTCAAACAGTCAGGAGGTTTATTTTGTTTTAAAGAATTAATAAATGATTTTATTAAAAGGGGGATTAGAATGAAATATTTTACAGGAGTAGATTTAGGGGGAACGAATACTAAAATAGGAATCTTAAATGAAAATGGTGAAATTTTGATAAAAAAAAGTATAAAGACACTTTCTGAAAAAGGTATAGTGATAACTTTGAAAAGAATATGGCAAACAATAGAAAGTTTAATGGATAAAAAAAATATCGACAAAAAAAATATGTGTGGAATAGGGATAGGTATTCCAGGACCAGTAATAAATCAAGAAATTGTAGGTTTTTTTGCTAATTTTGATTGGGAAGTAGATATAAATATAAGTAAATTAATGGAGAAAATATCAGGAATTCAAACGAAACTAGAAAATGATGTAAATATGATAGCCATTGGAGAGAGTATGTTTGGAGCTGGAAAAGGAAGTGCTAGTAGTATTACAATAGCTCTTGGAACAGGAATTGGTGGAGGAATAGTAATTAATTCTAAATTAATATCGGGAATAAATGGAGCTGGTGGAGAAATTGGACATATTAAATTAGTTGAGAATGGTAAATTATGTGGTTGTGGACAAAAAGGATGTTTTGAAGCTTATGCCTCTGCTACTGGAATAGTCAGAGAAGCTAGATCACGGTTAGCTATAAATAAAAAAAATCTTTTATATGATAGTTTGAAAGGAAACATAGAAAAATTAGAAGCTAAAGATGTTTTTGATTGTGCTAAATCTGGAGATGAATTCTCTATTGAAATTGTAAATTATGTGGGGAATTATTTAGGGATGGGAATAGGGAATTTATTAAACACAATAAATCCAGAAATTATTATTTTATCAGGTGGAGTTGCACTTTCAGGAGAGATTCTTTTAGAAGTAGTTAAGAAAAAATTGAAACAATATGCTTTACCTATAACTTTAAAAAATTTAGAAATAAAATTAGGAGAATTAGGAAATGATGCAGGAATAAAAGGTGGAATTGCACTTTTTCTGACCCAATAAAATTTATGTTAAAAATAAATGATTTTTAAGGTGGTGAGAAAATGAAAATAGGTTTAGCTCTAGGAAGTGGTTCATCTCGTGGATGGGCACATATAGGTATAATAAAAGCTTTAGCTGAGATAGGAATTGTACCTGATATAGTTTGTGGAACCTCTATAGGAGCTTTAGTAGGAGCATCATACGTCTCAAATAATCTTGATGATTTAGAACAATGGGCTTGTTCATTGACAAAATTTGAAATAGCAAAATTTTTTGAGATAAATATGTCTCTAAATGGATTTGTTGATACTCGTAGATTACAGAATTTTTTAAGTAAATATGTAGCAAAAGAAAGTGATATGATAGAAGAATTTAGCAAACAATATGCTGCAGTATCAACAGATTTAGAAACGGGAAAAGAAATTTGGCTAACTAAAGGATCGGTTTTGGATGCAGTTTGGTCATCGGTTTCACTACCAGGATTATTTCCAGCTATAAAAAGTAATGACCGATGGCTTGTAGATGGAGGTTTAGTAAATCCTGTTCCAATATCTACTTGCCGTGCATTAGGAGCAGATATAGTTATAGCTGTAGACCTTAATGGAGATATTCTTGGAAAACATTTTAAAAAACAACGATCTTCTAGAAAAAAAAAAGGGGTGATTAATAAACTAAATGATTTGGTTAGAGAATATAAACCTTTGATATTTGATGTAAATAGAGGCGATGAGAGTCCACCAAATTTATTTGATGCTATTGCTAGTTCAATTAATATTACTCAAGATAGAATCACAAAAAATCGTATGGCAGAAGATCCGCCAGATATACTTCTTTCCCCTAAATTATCGCATATTAAATTATTAGAATTTTATAGAGCTAAAGAGGCTATAGATGAAGGAAGAAGATGTGTTCAAAATAACTTAACAGATTTAAAATTTTTTTTAAAAAACAGATAGAAAATAGTTTCTCTTATACCTCTTCATTGGAAAATAGATAATAATATGATAGAATGTAAGGAATAGAATTTATTAAAGTTAAGGGGAGATAGATGATACCAAAACATATAGCAATTATAATGGATGGGAATGGAAGATGGGCCCAAAATAGACATTTACCAAGATTTATCGGACACCGTGAAGGGGCCAAAAGAATAAAAAAAATTATAGAACATGCAGGGCAAGTAGGGATAGAGTATCTATCTGTATATGCTTTTTCTACAGAAAATTGGAAAAGGCCTCAAAAAGAAGTAGATGCTTTGATGGATATTTTTGAAAAATATTTAAAAGCTGAAGCCAAAAATATGTTAAAAAATAATATAAAATTAATAGTAACAGGGAGAAAAGAAAATGTATCTTCTAAACTTTTAAAATCTATAGCTGAAGTAGAAAAGTTAACTATTAATAACAATGGACTTACCTTTAATATATGTTTTAATTATGGAGGAAGGTCTGAGATAATTGATGCAGTAAAAAAAATAATTGAATCAGAAGAAAAAAATATTAATGAAGAAACTTTTAAAAAATATCTTTATTCTGATATACCAGATCCAGAATTAGTAATAAGAACCAGCGGAGAATTTAGAATATCTAATTTTTTACTTTGGCAAATAGCTTATTCAGAAATATATGTGACAGATGTTTTATGGCCGGATTTTGACGAAAAAGAATTTGACAAAGCAATAGAAAATTTTCAAAATAGAAATAGAAGATTTGGAGGAGTAGAAGATGTTAAATAGAATATTGGTAGCTTTAATATTAGTTCCTCTGACGGTGTATGTATACCTTTATGGAGATAAAAGTTTTATGATATTTACAGTACTTTTGATTGGAATAGGAATACATGAATTTTATAAAATGATGGAGTCTAAAGGAATAGTTGTAAATAAGGTTGCTGGGATAATTCTTGGTGGATCAATACCAATTACACTATATTTCAGTCTATTATCTCATGAGAATACATTGGGTAAATTGATAAAAAAGAATATAGAACATAATGTGGATATGTCTATGTGTACAATGGTTTTGATCTTAGGGATGTTTATTCTTATGTTTATTAGGATATATCAAAATAAAGTAAAGGGTAGTAGCAGTTACATAGGATATACAATGTTAGGAATACTCTATGTAAGTTTTTTATTTTCTCATATTGTTCCTATAAAATATATGTTAAATGGAAGTCAATGGTTAATGACTATTCAAATCTTAGTGTGGATATCTGATACATTTGCATATCTTGTGGGAGTAAAATTTGGGAGAAAATTATTTTCTCGTGGACTTTGTGAAATAAGTCCAAAAAAATCTATTGAGGGATCTTTAGGATCGATAATATTTACTGTAATAACTATGTTACTTATAAAAAGATTTCTTTTTAAAGACCTTAATATCTTTGGAATTCATTTGTTTATAGTTCCCATATTGGTTGCTATGATTGGTCAAATTGGTGATTTAGCAGAATCGGTATTTAAAAGAGAATTTGGTGTAAAAGATTCTGGGAAAATATTAGGTGGACATGGGGGAATATTAGATAGATATGATAGTTTAATTTGGGTATTTCCATTTATGTATTATTACATTAATATTTTCTTATAAAAAATATTATCTTATATCTATTATACAAAAAAAAAGAGCGAAAGCTCCTTTTTTTTGTATAATAGATATAACAATCTTTTTGTAAAAAAAAAATTAAAGGATTGTAAAATAAGGAGTTGATTAATATTAAGAATATTACAATATTAGGAAGTACTGGAAGTATTGGGACAAGTGCATTGGAAGTTATTAGAAATAAAAGTTCAGAATTTAATGTTGTTGCAATGAGTGCTCACTATAATCACAAATTACTAATAGAACAGATAGAAGAGTTTAAACCTGAATATGTATCTATTGGAACAAAAGTTGGTTATGAAGAGATAATAACAAAATATCCTGATTTAGAAGTGTACTTAGGAAATGAAGGACTTAAAAAATTAGGTGGATTAGATAAAGCCGATATTGTTCTTACGGCAGTAAGCGGAGCAGTGGGAATTGAAGCCACAATAGAATCAATAAAAAAAGAAAAAAGAATAGCTCTTGCCAATAAAGAAACAATGGTAGCAGCTGGGGATCTAATAAATAATATGTTAAAAGAATATAAAGCAGAGATAATCCCTGTAGATAGTGAACATTCTGCTATTTATCAATCACTTTTAGGTGGAAAAAAAAATGAGGTAAATAAGATAATTATTACTGCAAGTGGAGGAACTTTTAGAGGGAAAACTTTAAAAGAATTAAATAATGTAAAGGTAGAAGATGCTCTAAAACATCCAAATTGGTCTATGGGAAAAAAAATAACTGTAGATTCTTCTACTTTATGTAATAAAGGTTTAGAAGTTATAGAGGCTCATCAACTTTTCAATGTTTCTTATGATAATATAGAAGTACTCGTGCATCCACAGAGTATAATTCATTCAATGGTTGAATTTAATGATATGTCGATAATAGCTCAATTAGGAGTGCCAGATATGAAAGTTCCTATCCAATATGCATTTACTTATCCCAATAGAATATCTAATAATGTCTTGAAAAGTTTAGATTTTAAAACAATCTCTAATCTTACTTTTGATCAAGTAGATAATGATGTATTTAAAGGAGTAGAGTATGCTTATTTTGCAGGAAGAGTAGGTCAATCTATGCCTGCTGTTTATAATGCTGCTAATGAAATAGCTGTAGATGAATTTATAAATGGAAATATTAAATTTTTAGATATCTATCGAGTTATAAAAGACACTATGGATAAACATATAGTTCATTCGGTAGATAGTTTAGAAAAAGTTATAAAAGCTGATACTTGGGCAAGAAAGGAAGCTTTGAGAATAATAAAAACTTTCTAGAAGAAAATTAACAATTAAATTAATAATTTTATATAGCAAAATAGGAGAGGAATATGTTTAAATTAATTGTATATTATCTACCTATGTCATTTGTTATGCTTATTGTCGTATAGTTATTTAATAGGAGGTTTATTCTTCCTGAGTTCTTTTCTATTTTTTAGTTTTATATTCTATATTTTATTAGTTTTGAAAGCATATAAAAATTATATTAGAATAGAAATAAAAAAATATACAGTAGAAATATCCGACTATGATAGTGAATTAAGTATTGTATTTTTATCAGATATTCATTTGAGCGAATTAAGAACTATAAATTATGCCAAAGAAATAATTGAGAAAGTAAATAATTTATCTGCTGATTGTATATTTATTGGAGGAGATACAATTGATTCTTATATGGAATATCTAGAAAATAAAATATTTGATCAAATATTGAATAAAATGAAATCTAAATATGGTGTCTATGGAGTATTAGGAAATCATGAATATATAGGGAATTTAAATAAAAATATAGAATATTTAGATAGGTGTGGGATTAAAATTTTAAGAGATGAATCAATAATAATAAATAAACTAGAATTTATTTTAAGAGATGATAAAATAAATAAATCAAGAAAAAAATTAAGAGACATGTATATAAGTAACTACCCAAAGGTTGTTATAGACCATAGGCCAATACTAGATGAAACTTTAACTGAAGGTGTTAAACTACAACTTTCAGGGCATACTCATGGAGGACAGATTTTTCCTATAAATTTAGGATATATGCTTAAATACAAAATTATTTATGGATATAGAAAAATAAAAGATACAATAATAATAGTATCTTCTGGAGTAGGTACAGGATTTTTTACATATCGAACTTGGAGTAAATCTGAGATAGTAAAAATAACTATTAAAGGAGGGAATTTATGAATAAGATTGTAGTAATCATTGTTATAATTGTTTTAGGACATATAGGTTATAATTTTTTTAATAAAGACTCAGAAAATAAAAATTTAAATGAAAAAAGTATTTTGATTTGTTATGGTGACAGTTTAACTGCAGGATATGGTGCTCCAATAGGTAAAAGTTACCCAGATTATTTACAATCTAAACTTAAATTAAAGGTTATCAATAAAGGTGTAAGTGGAGATACAACAATATCTGCCCTTGAAAGATTTAAAGTTGATGTATTAGATTATAATCCAGATGTAGTCATAGTAGAATTAGGAGCAAATGATCTGATTCAAGGGGTAGATCTTTCTAAAACAAAAAATAATTTAAACTATATTGTTGATGAACTTATAAATAGAAAGATAAGAGTTTATATAGTAAAATTTTATGGAGATCAATTGATTTTTAATATTTTAAAAAATAATTCAAAAAAAGAATTTGATAAATTTTTTAAAGAATTAGAGGATAAAAACGATGTATATTTAATAAAAGATATATGGAAAGGAATATGGGGTAAACATATGTCTGATAGTATCCATCCAGATGAAATAGGTTATGAGAAGATGGGAAAAATTTATTTAAAGGAATTAAGACCTATTATGAAAAAAAATAGATTAATTATAGGAGAGTAAAGATGGGAAAATTAATAGTAATAGAAGGAACTGATTCTAGCGGAAAACAAACTCAAGCAGAATTGTTATATGAAAAGTATAAAAAAATAGGAAAAAAAGTGATGAAAGTTACTTTTCCAAATTATGAAAGTCCATCATCAGCACCAGTAAAGATGTATTTAAATGGTGAATTTGGAAAAAATGTAGGAGAAGTAAATACCTATGCTGTATCTACTATGTATGCAGTAGATAGATATGCATCTTTTAAGACAACTTGGGAAAATTTTTACAATGATGGTGGTATAATAATTTCAGATAGATATACAACCTCTAATATGGTTCACCAGGCATCTAAAATAGATGATCAAAATGAAAAAAGTAAATATTTAAAGTGGTTAACTGATCTAGAATATGAAAAGATGGGAATACCAAAACCGGATATGGTGATTTTTTTAAATATGCCTACTCAAATGGCATATAAATTAATGGAGAAAAGAAAAAATAAAATTACAGGACAAGATAAGAAAGATATTCATGAAAATGATTATGAATATACGAAAAAATCCCATGATAATGCATGTTATATAGCAGAGAAATATTCTTGGAAAGAGATAATGTGTGTAAAAAATGGGGAATTAAAACCTATTGATGAAATTGGTAATGAAGTTATAAAAGTTTGTGAGGAGTTGTTTATATGAATATAATAATAACTATACTTATGCTAGGAATTATAATAATGATCCATGAGTTAGGACATTTTTTAACTGCTAAATATTTTAAAATGCCAGTGGAAGAATTTTCTTTAGGAATGGGACCTGTTTTATTTTCTTATGAAGGATTATATACAAGGTATTGTTTGAGAGCTATACCTATGGGGGGATTTGTAAATATAGAGGGAATGGAAGTAGATTCTGTAGTAAAAAATGGTTTTAACACTAAAAATCCGTTCCAAAGATTTGTAGTTTTAATTGCAGGAGTGGTGATGAACTTTATATTAGCGTATGTTATAGTTTTTGGAAGTTTACTCTACAATGGAAAAGCAGTACAAAATGAAAACCCTGTAATTGGAAATATAATCGAAACTTCTAAATCTTTTGGGGATTTAAAGAAGGGAGATGAAATATTAGAGATAGATAATAATAAGATAGTCAAATGGGAAGATATAAGTCGTGTAAATGATGTGATAGATAGTGACAAGATGGAATTTCTTATAAAGAGAGATGATAAGGTGATAAAAAAAGAGATCCAACTTACCTTTGATGAACAAAGAAACGATTATTATATTGGAATACTACCAGAATATAGTATTGAAAAATATACTTTTATAGATGCTATATATGAATCTGGTACCGCTTATAAAAATTTATTTATAATGATATTGAATGGATTTAAACAACTTGTGACAGGGCAAGTTAGTGCTAAAGAAATATCAGGGCCTGTAGGGATTGTTAAAATTGTGGGAGAAGCTAGTCAAGATGGAATAGGGATTTTATTTTGGCTGACAGCATTACTTTCAATAAATATAGGATTTTTTAATCTCCTTCCATTTCCTGCTCTAGATGGAGGTAGAATAATATTTGTACTTTTAGAGGTAGTAGGAATAAAGATCAATAAGAGATTTGAAGAAAGATTTCATATGGTTGGAATGGTTATATTATTTGGACTTATTATTTTGATAACATTTAATGATGTGCTGAATATATTTGATACATTAAAAAAATAAGTAAAGAAAAAAGAAGATGAAATTATTAATTTCATCTTCTTTTGATTATAATTAAAATTAATTTTAAAAGATGGTGACCCTGACGCGATTCGAACGCATGGCCT
>ASRL01000169.1_pt1 | contig 12819 bp, 15 predicted proteins | sample 692978 | NCBI WGS metagenome assembly ASRL01 (sample SAMN02169241, study PRJNA158439) | bioreactor metagenome | isolation source: day 67 sample from continuous culture bioreactor inoculated with sediment... | place: Germany: Bremen | reverse complement strand
CTTAAAAGCAGCTAAAACCCAGTAAAATCAAGCTATCCAAGGCTGTCGTACTGGAGTTTTTTATGGCCCTTAAACAGGCTGATATCATAGCCATCTAACAGCCAGTTTATTTGCTCACCTGTTAAGGCCAGCAACTCATCAGCAGGCTTCGGCCACTTAAATTTTTCTTCAGCCAGCGCTTTGTAATACATGACGAAACCGTTATCTTCCCACATCACGCATTTGATTTTGTTGCGCTGACGATTGGTAAATGCATACAGTGCTCCGCTGAACGGATTATGCTCGAGTTCTTGCTCAACCAGCAGAGCTAAGCCATTGGCCTGCTTTCTAAAATCCACTGGCGCGCGGTACAGATAAATTTCCGGCATCTGCTTGGCTGGCCGTAAATAGCGCACTTTCACTACAACTGCCTCAGCAGCGCTAAGACGACATCCAAATTGCTATGATTGATCCCCGAAAAACTGATGCCACTCGGCAAATGAAGGCCTAGTTCATTATTAGAATCATTGAGCGGGGCTGCTAGTTGTGTCACTTGAGCAAAACCAGCAGGCTTTTCAACAGCCTCTGCCCGAAACTTTTTACGCCAATAATTAAACTGCGCGTAATTCAAATCACGCTGCTTACAAAAAGCCGCACCGGATGCATCAGATGCTTGCCAAGCATCAATATGTTGCTGCCAGAATTGCTGGCGATCTTGTGAAGTCATAACCAATACCCCCTTTCAAAAAGATAGGTATTAGTGTGAAACTGGATAGCTCGAGTTAAAAGATGCTGATTTAAGGGCGCTTACGATTAAAGCAGTGCCTAACAGCTGGCTGCGCTCTCTGGGGCGAACTAAAGTCGGCTACTTATCCAAACTTTGGCAAGGTTGAAACGTAAGCGTCAGGTAAGTCCATCTTGAGCCTACGTCAAGATAGTGTCCACTTACTCCTTAGTGGACACTATCTATAAGCAACGTAAGAGTAACTCAGCCTTATCGTAAGAATCGTCAACATACCCTTGAATTCAAAGCCAAATTGATAGCTGAAAGCCGAAATCCTGAAGCATCAGTTTTAGATAATGGTCTCAACGCCAGCAGACCAACAGCCATCGCCAGCATTTGTGCCGATTAAGTTGCGAGCGGTAAGGTCGTACCTGACTCGTTACTCAATATAAAAAGACGTTATACGTTGATTGTGGTCTGCTGAAAAATTAATCAGCGCTGTTTTGCGGTTTCAGCATTTTGCTCATTAGTTGAGGTTCGAAGATAAGTACGCAAGTAAATTTTAAAGAAGCTATGGACTGTTTTTCTGATGATGAAACCGTTTTTGTTATGCGTCACGCTCCTAAGCAATTGGTAGCAGAATATGATGGAAAGCTAGAAATTGAGCTGCTTCCGAATCGTGAGATACAAATACTGCTCGGTTAACGTAGTGCTTGATTGAGCAGAACACGCAAGGCGGCAAGTTGAGGAGAGATTCTTTATGGTTGCTTCGTGCTGGTAATGCATAAAAAAAGATAGCAGCCCATCAAGAATACTTTCCACTCAGGTCTTTCCAAGCATGCTGGAAATTTACTTTCGCCGGCGAAAGTAAACATCATGATAGCTTGATCCCTTAGCGTAAAGATTACGTGGCATAGATCTGTGTATGATTGACGGCTTAGTGATAGAGAGATGTAGATTTAATGGGTGTGCAGACTTGTATACCAACTTGTATACCGCAAACTGCAGGCGAAAAAAAACCCTTGAAAATCAAGGGTTTAGTTTTAAATTTGGCGGAGGAGGTGAGATTCGAACTCACGGATAGTCGCCCATCGACGGTTTTCAAGACCGTTGCCTTCAACCACTCGGCCACTCCTCCCTTTCAACGCGGCTCATAATAGCGGAATATTTTTTCCTGTCAAACGATTTTAAGCAAATGTCTGGAAATTATTGTTATGATGGCGCGCAGCATACTTTTATTAGGAGTTTAACCATGCGTGAACCACAGAATTACTCGTACGAGCAATCCACTGCCATAAGGTCAGAAAGCAGTGCCATTTTACGCAACACCTATGGACTGCTTGCACTGACATTAGCGTTCAGTGGTTTGGTTGCCTATATCTCACAGCAAATGAATATGCCGCACCCCGGCATCATGCTGACGTTAGTCGGTTTCTACGGTTTATTTTTTCTAACCATGAGACTGCGTAATTCCGGCTGGGGCTTGCTTACCACATTCGCGCTAACAGGCTTCATGGGTTACACCCTTGGTCCTATCTTAAATATGTACATGGGCATGCCCAATGGCGCCAGTGTTATCAGCTCAGCTTTCGCAATGACCGCATTCGTATTTGCTGGCTTATCGGCATACGTGCTGATTACACGCAAAGATATGAGTTTTTTAAATGGTTTTATCACTGTCGGTTTTTTTGTATTGCTGGCAGCAATCATTGCAAGCTTTATTTTTGATATCTCAGGCTTACAGCTGGCCATTAGTGCAGGTTTTGTGCTGTTTTCTTCTGCTGTGATCTTGTTCCAAACCAGCGCCATTATTAATGGCGGTGAGCGCAACTACATCATGGCGACAATCAGCCTATATGTATCAATCTACAACTTGTTCTTAAGCTTACTGCACATCTTAGGTGTTGCTAGCAACGACTAGTTGCCTATAGCTTCATGTTCAGGCAAAGGCTCTATTGGCTTATAATAGAGCCTTTTTTATAGTCTCAATTGTGCTTTTTACTTATTGATGACGATATCTAACAGCATGTTAAGCATGCACAGCGATTACACAAGGATTGGCCATGATTAAAAAATGCTTATTTCCTGCTGCGGGTTACGGCACACGTTTTTTACCTGCCACAAAAGCCATGCCTAAAGAAATGCTCCCCATCGTTAATAAACCACTGATCCAGTATGGTGTAGAGGAAGCACTAGAAGCAGGTCTTAAAGAGATTGCCATTGTTACTGGCCGCAACAAGCGCGCTATCGAAGATCATTTTGATATCAGCTATGAAATGGAGCAGCAGATTCTAGGTACTGACAAAGAAGAGTATCTAAAGGGCGTGCGCAATCTAATTGATGGCTGCACATTTTCCTATACCCGACAAATTCAAATGAAAGGGCTAGGGCATGCCATACTGACAGGGCGCACACTGATTGGTGATGAAGCCTTTGCTGTGGTGCTGGCCGATGACCTGTGCATTAATACTGAAGGCGATGGCGTCTTGCAGCAGATGATTAAACTGTACAAGCAGTTCCGTTGCTCGATAGTCGCGATCCAAGAAGTGCCGATGGAAGACACCGCTAAATATGGTGTCATTGCCGGTGAGATGATCCGCGAAGATATTTACCGTGTGCACTCCATGGTTGAAAAGCCTAAACCTGAAGATGCGCCATCTAACCTTGCCATTATTGGTCGCTATATTTTAACACCCGATATTTTTGATTTAATCGCGCAAACTGAACCTGGCAAGGGCGGTGAAATTCAAATTACCGATGCTTTGATGAAGCAAGCACAAGATGGCTGCGTTCTCGCTTATAAATTTAAAGGCCAGCGTTTTGATTGTGGTAGTGTTGAAGGTTACATTGAAGCCACCAATTTCTGTTACGAAAACCTGTATAACAAGGGTCAATAGTTTTTGGCTCAATATCATAACCACCTGAACTGGAGAATAGTGTATGTCCTATGATTTTGATTTGTTTGTCATTGGTGCAGGTTCAGGTGGTGTACGCGCCGCCCGTTTCGCCGCATCCTATGGTGCAAAAGTTGCTGTTGCCGAAAGCCGTTATTTGGGCGGCACCTGTGTCAACGTCGGTTGTGTGCCGAAAAAGCTGATGGTGTATGCCGCGCATTACCACGATGAATTTAAACTCAGCCGCAGCTTTGGCTGGGATGTTGAAGCTAAGGGTTTCGACTGGACCACCTTAATTAACAACAAAAACACTGAAATTGAACGCCTCAACGGTATCTATGAAAAGTTACTGGTGAACAGCGGTGTCAACTTGCTTAATGGCCATGCCAAACTGGTTGATGCACATACCGTGGACGTAGAGGGCACGCAGTACACAGCCGAGCATATCCTTATTGCAGTCGGCGGCTGGCCACAGATTCCAGATATCCCAGGCCGTGAGCACGCCACAGACTCCAACCAAGTTTTCTTCCTAAAAGAACAACCCAAGCGCGTGCTGGTAATTGGTGGTGGCTATATTGCTGTTGAGTTTGCTTCAGTATTTGAAGGATTAGGTTCAGAGACACAGTTGGCGTATCGCGGTGATTTGTTTTTACGCGGTTTTGACCAAGATGTGCGTGAACACTTGCATCAAGAGCTGTTGAAAACAGATATGACACTGCGCTTTAATTGTGACGTGCAACGTATTGATAAAAATGCAGATGACAGCTTACTCATCACTTTCAAAGACGGTCAAACAACTGAAGTTGATTGCATTTTCTACGCCACCGGCCGCCGCCCAATGCTGGATAATCTCGGCCTAGAAAACGTCAATGTTAAGCTAGACGAGCGAGGTAATATCGCTGTTGATGAACTGTATCAAACCTCAGAAAGCAGCATTTTAGCCATTGGTGATGTCACCGGCGGTATGCAATTGACGCCAGTGGCCTTAGCTGAAGGCATGGCGGTAGCGCGACGCTTATTCCGCAAAGAAGAGTACCGCCCAGTCGATTACAATTTAATTCCAACCGCGGTGTTCAGCCTGCCAAATATTGCCACTGTCGGTATAAGCGAAGAGCAGGCAAGGGCAGATGGCTTTGCTGTGCAGATTTTTAAAACCAGCTTTAGACCTATGAAACTCAGCCTGTCAGATCAACAAGAACGCATCTTTATGAAGCTGATTGTCGATGAGGCCACAGACCGTGTGTTGGGTTGTCATATGGTTGGGCCTGATGCAGGGGAGTTGATGCAGGGCATTGCTGTGGCGTTGAAAGCAGGCGCTACTAAGCAAGTGTTTGATGACACCATTGGCATCCACCCAACAGCTGCTGAAGAGTTTGTCACCATGCGCACACCCAGTGCGTAAGCAGGCTATTGTGTGACTGAAATAAAAACGGCGCATACTCTGCGCCGTTTTGCTGTGTGGCTCTTTAGTTAGCCTGCAATACAAGTGTTGTTAATGAGCACTGTGGTCCATTTCATGCTGTTCAACAGATGTGCCAGCATCGCTGCTTTTAATATTTACGGTGATATCCATTTGTCCTGCATGTTCAAACTGCAGGGTCAGCGGCAGCGTTTCACCAGCAATCAAAGGCTTTTTCAAATCAATGAGCATGACATGGTAACCACCGGGCTCAAGGGTGAGCTGACCGTGCGCGGGGACATCAATCGTATCGACCTTAACCATGCGCATCACATCACCTTCATGAATGTGTGCATGCAGCTCAGTGACGTGCGCAATTGAGCTCTCTGCGCTGATAAGTCTATCGGCCAGGTCGCTGTGGTTTTCAATATGCATAAACGCAGCGCCAACTGGAGCAGTAGGAGGCAACTCTCGTGACCACGCAGTGACCACCTTAATGCCAGCTTGTTGTGTTTCTACGCTCTGTGTAACAGGTTGGTGCTCGCTCTCAGCATAAACAGGTAATGCCGCAGTCATGGTCAATGCAAAAAAACTGGCAGTAAGGGCAGCAAATCGCATAGCAGGTGATCCTTTTTGAGGTTATTGATATTTATCTAGATTCGCAAATTTAACACGCAGGACAACACTGGGGGATGTGACAATACGCTGCAGTCTGATCGTCGTGGCGGTTATTTCATATAGTCAATTTAACATAATATTGATTATGGCATTTTTAGCTATATAGCTAAGAGTCAACCTCTAGCATCCGCTGACTGTTTTCTTCTTCACTAGCGTCCACTGCCTGTTGTTCATCCAACGCGGGATCAGTGAAATCCGTAGTTAGGCCTTGCTCCATAGTGTCGAGTTCAGCAAGCAATGAACTGAAACTTACTTGCTCATCGTTGCTTTCAGCATCTACTAATAGTGAGTCAATATTGGCCTGCGCTGTAGCTTGCTGTGCAGGCGCTGCCAGCTCATCAGGCAATGACGGTAACTCTTTGAGCTCACTGAGACTTGGCAATTGATCCAAGCCACGCAAGTTGAAGTAATCTAAAAACGTTTTGGTGGTGGCTAGCATCGCTGGTTTGCCCGGTACGTCTTTATAGCCAACGACACGCACCCATTCACGCTCAAGTAAGGTTTTGATAATGTGCGAACTGACTGCAACGCCACGTACATCTTCAATCTCACCCCGTGTAATGGGCTGACGATATGCAATTAAAGCCAAGGTTTCTAGCATGGCGCGCGAGTACCGCTGTGGCCGCTCTTCCCATAAACGGCCCACCCAAGGTGAATACTCTGCACGCACCTGTAGGCGAAAGCCGGACGCCACTTCATTTAATTGATAAGCACGCCCTTGCAGCGAGCTGGATAAACAAGCCAAAGCATCTTTTATTTGCTGCTGACTGGGCTGCGCATCGTCATCAAATAGCTCCGCAATACGCTCTAGGTTTAACGGCTTGCCAGCAGCTAATAGCACGGCTTCAAGCACTTTGGAAAAATGCTCAGCATCAGTAAAATCAAGTGTATTCATGCGTTCTCGCTCGCACATGGATCTCGCTGTAGGGCTCATTTTGCACCAGTTCAATCAGAGACTCTTTAACCAGTTCTAAAATAGCCATAAAGGTAACAACCACACCCAAACGCCCTTCTTCTAAGGTGAACAAACGCGCAAAAGGTACAAAAGCACCGTCGCGTAAGGCTTCTAAAACCATACTCATGCGTTCACGGGCTGATAGCGTTTCACGACTGATTTGGTGGCTTTCAAACATATCGGCACGGCGCAATACCGCAGACATCGCCAGCAAGACCTCCTCTAATGCCACATCAGGCATCAATCGACGCGCTCGCGCATCAGGCGCAACAGCTTGCGCGGCAAATACATCACGGCCCATTCGCGGTATCTCATCGAGATCCTCGGCCACTGCTTTAAAACGCTCATACTCTTGCAGTCGACGAATTAACTCAGCGCGCGGGTCATCTTCATCATCAGCGCTACTGTGTTTAGAGCGCGGTAGCAGCATGCGTGACTTGATTTCCGCCAACATGGCCGCCATCACCAAATACTCAGCAGCCAGCTCTAGGCGCACGGCTTTCATCAGCTCAACATAAGCCATGTATTGCTGAGTAATTTGCGCAACTTGAATATCAAGAATATCGATATTTTCCTTGCGTATCAGATACAGCAACAAATCCAGAGGCCCTTCAAAGGCCTCCAAAATCACCTCAAGCGCATCCGGTGGAATGTATAAATCTACCGGTAATGTGCTGAGTGCTTCGCCATAAATCAAGGCGAGCGGCAGTTGCTCTACGCCCAGCTCTGGCTGATCTGTTGCTATTGATGGGTTCATGCTGTATGTGCGTTAGACAGTACGAAAGGGTTCAGGATCGCCACAACCTTCACGCAGGATGACTGGCTCTTCATCAACAAAGCTGACTACAGTAGAGGCTTCAATGCCGCCGTAGCCACCGTCAATGATTAAATCAACCTGATGCTCAAGCAACTCTCTGATTTCATAGGGATCACTGAGCGGCTCATCAGCATCCGGCATGATCAAGGTAACGCTCATCAAGGGCTCACCCAGTTCGGCAAGTAGCGCCTGAGTAATCGGATGAGCAGGCACACGCAAGCCAATGGTGCGCCGCTTAGGGTGCATTAACATGCGCGGGACTTCTCGAGTTGCGTTGAGGATGTAAGTGTAAGGCCCTGGTGTATAAGCTTTTAATAATCGAAATGCACCGGTATTGACCTTAGCAAAAACACCCAATTCAGAGAGGTCGCGACACATCAAGGTGAAGTTGTGTTTGTCATCTAAAAGGCGAATACGGCGAATACGGTCAAGCGCACTTTTATCACCTAAGCGACAACCCAGTGCGTAGGATGAATCGGTCGGGTAAATAATTACACCACCTTTGCGAATCACCTCCACCGCTTGTTTAACTAAACGGTCTTGCGGGTTTTCCGCATGTATTTGGAAGAATTTCATTGCCATGTCCTCATGGTTAAAAGTTACATCGATCCCTGTGACTGCACAAACAAAGGGGTTAAGTCCTGCGCAATAGGACGGTAACGTCCGATTTCAGTCCACTCTTGCGGAGAATGAAAGTCACTGCCAGAGGTTACTTTCAAGCCAAATTCGCGAGCTAAAATGGACAATGTACCCACCTGCTCCGCGGGCTGCATACCATTGACCACTTCAAGTGCATGGCCCCCAGCATTGACAAAATCTTGCACTAAACGGCGCCGTTTAGTTCTGGTAAATTTATAATGATACAGATGTGCCAAGCTGCTTAAGGCTTGCGCTCGATTGAGTGTTGCCATAGTTTCGTCGAAAGAAGGCCAGTGTTGCTTTACGTCACCGATCTTGCCTGCCCCCAGCCATTTACGAAAAGCCTCAGCATAATCACGTACATGGCCTGCTTGTACTAAGAACTGGGCAAAGTGTGGTCGCGCCGGAGCATTAGAGCTGTCGCCCAAAGTCGCCTGCACAGCTTGTGCGCCTTCTAATGCGCCGACGATGCCTTTGGCGGCTAAACGCCTAGCGATCTCTTCAGCGCGCAACCAGCGTCCCGTGTGCAGAGTGCTGGTCACCTCTAAAATGACAGGGTCATCTAAAGCAAAATCATAACCGAGTATATGTATGGTCGCGCCCCCCCAAACACAGGACAGTTCAATACCATTGATTAACTCAATGCCCAATTCATCAGCAGTCCGCTGTGCTTCAGGTATGCCTTCAATAGTATCATGATCAGTTAATGCGAGTATTTTCACGCCGTGTTCATGCGCACGGGTGACCAACTCGCGTGGTGTTAGGACACCATCGGAGGCTGTACTGTGACAATGTAGGTCTATATCCATGTTCAATGCTTACGCTGGCGGCTGTGTTTGCTATTATGCCGTTTCCTTTCTGTTATGGCGCGTACTGTGAAACAATTCATCGATTTTATCCCTCTTATCTTGTTCTTTATTGTCTTTAAGCTGGAGCCGCGTGATGTGGAGCTGGCTGGACAGGTCTTTTCTGTTGGAGGCATTTTCAGCGCTACCGCAGTGCTGATTCTCAGCTCAGTGGCAGTCTATGGTTCTTTATTTGCTGCACAACGCCGCCTAGAAAAAGGTCAATGGCTCACTTTGCTCGGTTGTTTGTTCTTTGGGGGGTTAACCCTTGCTTTCCATAGTGAAACTTTTTTGAAGTGGAAAGCACCCGTGGTGAACTGGCTGTTTGCCTTAGGCTTTGCTGGCAGTCACTTTATTGGTAAGCAGCCTCTAATTAAGCGCGTGATGGGGCATGCAATTAGCCTACCCGACCCTATTTGGACAAAACTCAATATCGCATGGGTGATCTTTTTTATCGTTGCCGGAGGCGCTAATTTATTTGTTGCCTTTACCTTCCACGACATCTGGGTAGACTTCAAGGTATTCGGCAGCTTAAGCATGACGATACTTTTTTTAATCGGCCAAGGCATATTTTTAGCACGCCACATGCAAGACACGCCGACCACTACGAACAAGGATTGAATGCATGCTCTACGCCATTATTGCAACAGATACCCCCGGTAGTTTGGCCGCTCGCTTAGCGGCCCGCCCAGACCACTTAGCACGCTTAGAGGCTTTGCAACACGCCGGACGCCTTGTGCTCGCAGGCCCACACCCAGCGGTGGACAGCATTGACCCCGGTAATGCCGGTTTTAGTGGTAGCTTAGTGGTGGCAGAATTTAATTCATTACAAGCCGCACAAGACTGGGCCGCAGCTGATCCGTATTGTGCTGCAGGTGTCTATGCCCAAGTACAGGTTAAGCCATTTAAACAAGTGTTTCCAACCCAGTAGAGTTATGCAAATTGGCTGGAGCCTCTAAACGACAATGAGCACTATATTACTAGTAGATGATGATCAAGAACTGTGTGAACTGCTCACTCATTGGCTTAGACAAGAAGGTTTTTCTGTACACGCTTGCTTTGATACACACAGCGCACGCGAATTTTTAGCAAACAACCCAGAGCCTGATGCTGTCATTCTTGATGTGATGCTGCCTGATGGCAACGGTCTGCAATTATTAAGCAAAGTGCGCACTGAGCATCCGCAATTACCTGTTTTAATGCTGTCTGCGCGCGGTGAGCCAACGGACCGTATCATTGGCTTAGAATTAGGTGCAGATGATTACTTAGCCAAACCCTGTGATCCTCGAGAGTTAACAGCGCGGCTGCGTGCCGTGTTACGCCGCAGTGTCAATGCCCCAGCGACACCTAGCACCATTATTGTTGGTGATTTACAGTACAGCCCAGCACGCGGAACAGCCAGCATTGCGGAGCAAGATGACATCGACTTGACTGTATCCGAAGGCCGCATTCTAGAAGCGCTACTGGCCGCACCTGGAGAGCCTATTGATAAGCAGCAGCTGGCACAGTTAGCGCTGGATCGCAAGTTAACCCTGTATGATCGCAGTCTGGATATGCATGTCAGTAATCTACGCCGCAAGCTTGGTGCGCATACTGATAATCGGCCTCGTATTATTGCCTTGCGTGGTCGCGGCTATTATTACAGCGTATAGCAAGTGCTGAATAATTACCTGCGTTGTCAGGGCTAGGCAACATTACTCAGCACTTCCTATAGCATTTACTCTTTCTTTACTTTGACTTGACTGCAGTTGACAGTTGTTTGGGCATACTAGAGTCATGCCGCAATTGGCTGATAAATGATTAAAGGTAAAGGAGAACAACCATGCGTATTAAAATAACTGCACTTGCACTCAGCGCATTACTTCCATTAAGCGTCTGGGCAATGCCTGGTGAAGGCCAAGGCCAGCAGGCTCAAAACCAAAAAACCCAACAAAGCCAGAAAAAACAGCAGGCGGGCCAGCAGCAATCAAAAATGCAAATGCGCCAAGAGATGATGCAGAAACGCCAAAGTGCTTGGTTTGATCGCCTAGAGCTCAATACAGAGCAGCGCCAAGCGTTTCAAAAAGAAATGCAGGAGCACTTTCAACAACAACAAAAATCGCGAACAGCGCACCATGATAAGCTTCGTGCGTTATTGACGGATGAGCAGCGCGTGATTTTTGATAAAGATACCGAAAAGATGCAACAGAGAATGCTCAACTATATGCAAAAAACAGATAAGTCGCCTCGTTCAGGCGAAAAGAAACGTGACCAGCGCCCTAGCTACTAACAGCGCGCACTAACACCTCTCTTTCCACGGTGGCTCAAACTCGGTTTGAGCCACTTTTAACAAAAGGTAGCCATAACAATGCGTTCATTATTCTGGAGGATACTTGGCGCTTTCTGGTTATCATTAGTGTTGATGGGCGCACTCACCTATTTGCTCGTGCGCATGTTCAATCAAGATGCTTGGATTTTAAACCACCACCCAGGTTTAAAAGATTTTTCCGCAACTTGGCTCAGCTTATATGAATCCGGCGAAACTGAGGCCGCCCTCTACTATTTACAGCAGCAAAAACGGCGTTACCGCATCGAGACACAAATTCTTGATGAAAACAGCCTCTCATTAGGCAGAGAACAGTCGTTACGCTCATTGGAGTGGGAAGCTAAGCGGGGTATGCGGCATTTACCTTGGCGTCGTATTACTCAGGAAGTGACCGACAGTAGCGGTAAAAGTTACTTGTTTGTGTACCGCATTGCCCACAGTGAGCTGGATGGCTGGCAACACAACAATGGCTTGCAGCCGCCAGTGATCGCGCTTGCTATTGCATTGATAGTGCTAACAGTGATGAGTTTACTATTGACCTTATCCATTACTCGCCCATTAAGCCGATTGCGTGATGCTGTGCATGATTTAGGGCAGAACACCTATCAGAAAGAACATCTGAGCCAACTTGCCACGCGACGCGATGAGCTGGGTATTTTAGCAGCTGACTTCAACCATATGGGGCAGCGCTTGCAAGACTTAATTAAAAGCCAGCGTCAACTATTGCGTGATGTATCCCATGAGCTGCGCTCCCCTCTTGCCCGATTACAAGTGGCCTTAGCCTTAGCTGAGCGCGCCAACGAAGAAGAGCGCCAACGCTTATGGCCGCGCCTGCAATTGGAGTGTGAACGGCTCGACACGCTGATCAATGAAATTCTTACTTTGGCACGAATGGACCAAGTACAAGCACCCAAGCAAAGCATCGTATTAAATGAGCTGCTCTGTAAGCTTCGTGATGATGCAGCCCTTTTAGCGCCACAGCAGCAGATAGAAATCAGTGCTAATCAATCGTTACTCTACAGCGGCTGGCCTGATGTATTACAGCGCGCCTTGGATAATTTGCTGCGCAATGCTCTGCGTTTTAACCCAGCACCACAACCGATCGAGATTACAGTCAGTCAGTGGGTAGACTATATTTCGATCAGCATCCGTGATCATGGGCCCGGCGTCAGTGATGAATGGCTTAGTCAGCTCGGCGATAGTTTTTTCCGTGTACCGGGGCAAGCACAGCAAGGTTACGGTCTTGGTTTAGCCATTGCAAAACGTGCTATAGAACAGCACGATGGGCAATTAAAATTCAGCAACCACCCTGACGGTGGCTTTGTTGCCACTGTCGAACTGCCAGTCTGATACTAGCTGGGCGTTTTTTCAGGCCAACTGCGCACAAAGTCTGCCGGATCAAGTAGCGGAGGGTTGCGTAGACTGTTGATGGGGGTGCCTAAATAGATATAAGCAATGATTTGCTCGTTATCTTGCAAGCCTAAACCTGTGTTCACCATGTCAAGCTCAGCCATTGCACCAGTGCGCCAAACCGCGCCAACACCCAGTGCATGCGCGGCCAACAAAACCCCATGTGCCGCGCAG
>ASRL01000168.1_pt1 | contig 12820 bp, 11 predicted proteins | sample 692978 | NCBI WGS metagenome assembly ASRL01 (sample SAMN02169241, study PRJNA158439) | bioreactor metagenome | isolation source: day 67 sample from continuous culture bioreactor inoculated with sediment... | place: Germany: Bremen | reverse complement strand
CGGCTTCAACGCTGGTTAAGCGGTAGGGGCCGCTGCCCAACGGTGGGCTTAAGCTGGTTTTAGTGAAGTCACGCTCAGCCCACCAGTGCTTAGGCAGGATTTGTAATTGCCCTAAAATCAGCGGTAATTCGCGGTTGTTATTGTGCTTAAAATCAAAACGCACTTGCAGCGGGCTCTCTATCACCACATCGGCGACATCGGCATAGTAGTGGCGATACAGCGGGTGGCCTTTTTCAACGAGGGTGTTAAAAGTAAAGAGCACATCCTCCGCAGTGACCGCTTCACCATCATTAAAACGCGCTTTAGGGTTTAAGTAGAAGCGTACAAAACTGTTGTCATCAGCTTTTTCGATGTGCTCGGCGAGCAAGCCATATTCAGTAAAGGGTTCATCAGCAGAATGGTAGGTGAGGGTGTCATAGAGCAAACCAATGCGATCTGCTGCGTTGCCCTTGGGAATAAAGGGATTGAGGCTGTCAAAGCCATTTAAGCCGGCCAAGCGTAAGGTGCCACCTTTTGGCGCCTCTGGATTGGTGTAGTCAAAATGGCTGAAGTCACTTGGGTACTTTGGCGCTTCATCGTACAGCGTCATCGCATGTTGCGGTTGCGCAAACACGCTGGCACTACAGACCAAGACACACAATGATAAACAGCCACGACGCAATACAGTCAGCATCAATCAATCTCCGAAGGTTTTAACCACCAAGCACGTAAGCCTAATGTATAGGGTGGTGTGCGTACAAACTCAAAACGGTTCTGATAAGCAATACGGTGGTGGCTAATATACCAGTTTGGAATGCTGTAGTAGTTCCACAATAGAATTCGGTCCAGTGCGCGAGCGGCAGCGCGTTGCTGGTTGTAGGTTTTCGCGTTTAGCAACTGCTCTAACAGATCATCAACAATGGGATTGTTGATGCCCGCATAGTTTTTACTGCCTTTAACTGAGGCTTGCGACGAGTGAAAGTATTGCCATTGCTCAAGCCCCGGGCTGAGTGTTTGCGGCAGGGTCAGCAGGGTTAAATCAAAGTCAAAATTATCCAAACGCTGCTTGTATTGCGCACGATCCACGGTGCGCATGCGCGCATCAATACCCACGGCCTTCAGGGTGTTGATATAGGCCTGTAAAATGCGCTCTAAGCTCGGGTTCACTAGCAGTATTTCTAAGCTTAGGGTGTGTCCATGCTTGTTTTTTAGGCCGCGGGTGGTGCTTTTCCAGCCCGCCTCGGCAAACAGGCCTAACGCTTTACGCAATGTCTCCCTAGGTATGCCGCGACCTTCGGTGGTTTCCAAGGTGAAAGGTTCTAAAAATAAAGCCAGAGGCAGTTCTTTACGCCACTTTGCCAGCAATAAGCCTTCTGCGCCCTTGGGCGTTCCGCGCGCGGAAAAGTCGCTGTTAGGGTAGTAACTTTTGGAGCGCTGATAAGCATTGTTGAATAAGGTTTTATTGGCCCACTCAAAATCAAATAGCATTGTCAGGGCTTGGCGGGTGGCGCTATCACTAAATGTGCTACGGCGTGTGTTGATAAATAACGCTTGGGTTTGCGTCGGGATTTCGTGAGGGATTTCCGCACGAATCACTTCACCTTTAGCAATGGCTGGGAAACGGTAGTTATTGGCCCAGTTTTTCGCTTGATGCTCAAGATAAAAGTCAAAGCTGCCAACTTTAAACGCTTCAAAGGCCACATCTTTATCACGGTAAAAATCAACGATGACTTTGTCGAAATTGTACTTACCGCGATTGACTGGCAGGTCTTTACCCCACCAGTCTTTTACCCGCTCAAAGACCAAATTGCGCCCAGGCTTGACCGAGGTAATAGCATAAGGGCCGCTACCCAGTGGTGGTTCAAATGTGGTTTGACTGAAATCACGGTCGCGCCAGTAATGCTCAGGCAGTACTGGTAAATCGCCCATACGTAAAATCAATAAGGGGTTACCCGCACGTTTAAACACAAAACGGATGCGGTGACTGCTGAGGATGTCGACCCGCGCTACCTCTTGCAGGTAGGTGCGGTATTGTGGGTGACCTTGTTTTAATAACGTGCGGTAGGAAAAAGCCACATCTTTCGCCGTGATCGGCGTGCCGTCATGAAAACGCGCTGCTTTGCGCAGGTTAAACACCACCCAGCTGCGACTGGCGTTATATTGCACGCTTTCTGCAATAAGCCCGTAGGCACTGGCAGGCTCATCACCTGAAGGATCATAGATACCGCTGCCAACCATTAATGGCTCGTTGAGCTCACTGATTCCGTAGTTATAAAAACCGGAGGTAGCAATTGGGCTGGTGCCTTTTAAGGTGTAGGGGTTGAGCGTATCAAAGCTGCCAAATGCCATTAAACGGACCGTGCCGCCTTTGCTTGCGTCTGGGTTGACCCAATCAAAGTGCTTAAACTGTGCACCGTATTTTAGTTTTTCAAACTGGGCATAGCCGTGGCTGGTCACTAAACTGGCGAACGCCTGATGGCTGAACAAGAGCACGCTGATGAGTAATAAAAAAACGCGCATAGACACCATCAAACCTTAATTAACTAACAGATACACAACAACCCAGAAGTTTACTCTAACAATGCACTGAGCGTGAAACTCTAGGCATTACACTTAGGTTCAGTATCGACAGTAATGCTCAGTTTAGCTGAGCACATAAGGTTAAAGATACAGTGACAGCGTTTGCCCAGGTTTTAATGTGCTACTGATTGATGGGTTCCAGTTTTGCAGCTGCTTTAAGCTGACTTTGTGTCGACGTGCAATGGCGTATAGAGAGTCGCCAGAGCGTACTTTATACACAGTAGCTTTTGATGTTGCTGCCACACTTCGATCGCCAGTACGGGGTGTAAGGCTTAGTTTTTGCCCGATTTTGAGTGCATTCGATGAGAGTTTATTCCAGCGCTTGAGCTCAGCGACAGAGACCTTTCGCTGTGCTGCAATCTTGGATAAATTGTCACCCGCGCGGACTGTGTATAGGGTGCCAACCGCTGCAGCTGTGTATGGTGCTACAGTGTTAGCCGTGCTGTTACGGGTTTTTGGCATATTCAGTATTTGGCCGATTTGTAAGCGATTACTGGATAGCTTGTTGATGTCTTTAATCAGGGTAATAGGCACCTGATTACGTCTGGCAATGGTTGATAGGTTGTCACCGCTGCGCACCTTGTATTGATGCCATTGTATCCAGTCACTGGGTTTAATGGATGCGAGTTGCGCTTGTAAATGTTCGGCATTTTCTAGCGGCACCAAGAGGTGCTTAGGGCCGTCAAAGGTAATGCCTTGCTTGTAGGCAGGGTTGAGTTTGATCAGGGCATCTTCATCGAGCTTGGCCAGTTTAGCTAAGCGGGTTATTTCCATCTGTTGCTTGAGTGGAACTTTAGTAAAGTAGGCTTCATTAGCGATGGGGCTGAGGGTAATACCATAGGCTTCAGGTGCGTTAATCAGTTGTGAAACTGCCAATAGTTTCGGGACATACGCTTGAGTTTCTGCAGGTAAATGTAAATTCCAGTAATCGGTTGGTAAATTGCGCGCGATATTGCGTTTGATTGCGCGACCAACAGTGCCTTCGCCGGCGTTATAAGCGGCTAAAGCCAGCAACCAGTCGTTATCAAACATTTTATGCAGGTATTCAAGGTAATCGAGTGCAGCTTGCGTAGAGGCCATAATATCGCGACGCGCATCGTACCAGTGTGATTGCTTGAGTTTAAAATGATGGCCTGTGGATGGAATAAACTGCCAGAGTCCAGAAGCATGTGAGCGTGAATACGCCATAGGGTTATAAGCGCTTTCAATCATTGGTAGCAAAGCCAACTCAAGCGGCATATTGCGCGCCTCTAAGTTTTCAACTATGTAGTACATGTAGGGGCTGCTGCGCTCAGACATGATCTCAATTGAGTTGCCGCGACTGGCAAACCATAGGCGCTGGTGATCGGTTCGAGGGCTCTCCTCAAGGTAGCTTTGCAGCTGATAACCTTGACGAATACGCTGCCAAATATCAACTTCAGGCTCTGTATCAGCAACGCTCATCCAGCGTGATGATCTTTGTGAGTTCAGGAGAAAGGCGTCTGCGCTTTGTTTTTTTGCTTGTGCGCTCTGTGTTGCATCTTTATTTGCCCCGTTAAAGGACTGACAACCTGAGCCTAAGAGCACTGCCGCCGTGACAGCTGCAAGGCAAACTGCACGGCGAATAGAACGATAAATAGATGTGTTGTTGCGGTCGATAAGCGGCATCACTACATATACTTTTCAAAAAGTTTGCGCGAGTTTATGAAGTGAATTGGCAGGGGTCAAGCCGCTTGGTCAATTGCGCTTGATTAAAATGTATCTTTCCATGACCGTATAGCGGCAAACACAGCTACGTTGTTATCCAATGTGGTGCCTGCTTGCTGCTCTGCAGCGCGGATCACATCGGGGTGGTCGCAGCGTAAAAATGGGTTGCAACGCTTTTCTATTGCGATAGTGCTGGGTAGGGTGATCTGCTGCTTTTCACGTAACTGACGCACTTCAGACAGGCGCTGATCAATTTCTGCATTGTTGGGTTCAACGGCTTGCGCAAAGCGCATATTGCTCAGCGTGTATTCGTGAGTACAGTACACGCGTGTTGTATCTGGAAGAGCAGCAAGGCGCGTGAGTGATGTGAGCATCTGCTCTGGGCTGCCTTCAAAGATACGGCCACAACCACCAGCAAATAACGTATCGCCGCTCAGTAACCAAGGTTGCTCTGGATCGGTTTGGCAAAAATAGACCACGTGACCTAAAGTATGTCCGGGCACAGCAAAAACCTGTACGGTGTGGCCTATCAGTTCAATGCTTGCACCTTCATCGACAGACAAGTCGAGGTCGGGAATAGATTCACGCGCAGGGCCAACCACGCGTGCGTGTGTTGCTGCTTTTAACGCACTGACACCACCGATATGATCGTGATGGTAGTGAGTGACAAGAATGTCGGTGAGTTGCCACTGCGGATGTTCAGCCAGCCAATTCAACACCGGCTGTGCATCACCTGGGTCAACAGCAGCACATAATTGGCGCTGAGTGTCTTGAATAAGCCAGATATAGTTGTCATTAAATGCGGGTAGAGCGGTAAAGGTAAGCATGACAGAATCCTTAATATCAGATAAACCAAGCTTAGCATGTTCCCATTAAGTGTTTTTGTGCTTGCAGTCGATCAAGCAGGTAGCCACGCATGAAATTACAACGTTTTTCAGGTTTCTTATCGCACCCCCATAAGGCCTTGGCAGAGCCATTGGCGCAATGGTTTTTAACCGCTAAAGGGCAGCAGCTCGAGCGTATGGAGCGTGATTTACTTGAACCACAACTCAATCGGCATTTTGGCAGTTATATCGTGCATTATAATCCGCCGGTGCCGATGCCAGTTGCACCCAGTATTCGTCATCGAGTCAGCTTGGGTGATAAATCATTGCAAGTGGACATGCAGTGCACTGAGAATAAATGGCCGGTTGCCGCTGACACTGCGGATGTGGTGGTTTTGCAACACAGTTTAGATTTTGCCGCTTCGCCGCATGATGTACTACGCGAAGCAGCTCATTGCGTGCGAGCAGGCGGGCACTTGGTGATTGTGGGTGCGCATGCGTGGAGTTTTTTTGGTCTGTACCGATTTGGCACACGTAGCGTTTGGCGGCATGCCCACTGTTTACCGCCGGCACGCATTACCGACTGGCTGGGTGTTTTAGGCTTTAGTTTAGAAAAATGCTGTTTTGCAGCCTATCCACCGCTGCTTAGCTCCACTGGTTTGCAGAGTAAATTGGCTTGGTTAGAGCGCTATGCTGTCAGTAAAAAAGCACCTTTAGGGGGTTGCTATATGTTGGTTGCCCGTAAAATGGTGCATGGTATGCACCCGCAGACACAGAAAATGAAAATAAGCGTGCAGAAATTACGATCCAGTGTGGTCGCAGCACAAACACATCATCAGAAAAATTTTAAAAATAGCGAAGAAAATGACAGATAAAGTTGATATTTATACTGACGGTGCCTGTAAGGGCAATCCTGGTCCCGGTGGTTGGGGTGCATTGTTAGTGTACAAAGGTAAAGAATTAGAATTGTGGGGCGGTGAGCGTGCGACCACCAATAACCGTATGGAACTGACGGCTGCTATTCGCGGTTTAGCGCAGCTTAAAGAGCCTTGCGCAGTGCGTTTAGTGACGGACTCTAAATATGTGATGCAGGGGATTCAGGAGTGGATGCCCAACTGGAAAAAACGCGGCTGGAAAACTGCAGCGCGTCAGCCAGTTAAAAATGTTGATTTATGGCAGCAACTGGATGAGCAGGTCGCGCAGCACGAAATTGAATGGCAATGGGTGCGTGGGCATACCGGCCATCCTGGTAATGAGCGTGCTGATCAGTTGGCCAACCGTGGTGTGGATGAGGTGCTGGCATGAGATATGTTGTCCTCGACACCGAAACCACCGGCATGCCCGTCACTGACGGGCATCGTATCATTGAGATCGGTTGTATTGAGCTTGACGGACGCCAACCCACGGGCCGTCATTATCACGTGTATTTGCAACCCGATCGCGCTATTGATGAGGGTGCCATTGCGGTGCATGGCATCACTGATGAATACCTTAAGGATAAGCCGCGCTTTAAAGACATTGCTGATGAGTTCTTTGAGTTTATTCAAGGTGCAGAATTAGTTATCCATAATGCGCCCTTTGATATTGGCTTTATCAACAATGAATATGCCTTACTGGGCCAATCTGAACGTTCTGATATCAGCGCGCATTGCAGTGTTTTAGATACCTTGGTGATGGCGCGTGAGCGTCATCCAGGGCAGCGCAACAACCTTGATGCACTATGTCGACGTTATGGTGTTGATAACTCTGGGCGTGATTTACACGGGGCTTTGCTGGATGCGGAAATTCTAGCTGAAGTCTATTTGGCGATGACCGGCGGTCAAACCAATTTATCGCTGGCTGGCGATGCCGGTGATGATGGCGGAGGGTATATCAGTGCCTCGAAAATACGCCGAATTGATGTCAATCGAGCGCCTTTAACTGTGCTGAACGCCAGTCCGGATGAGTTGCAGGCGCATCAACAGTTTTTAGAGAAAATAAAAAAAAGCAGCGGTGTAGAGTTGGTTTGGGATTAGTAAAAACATGGTTGTGTAAAAACCGTAAGCGAATAAAAGTGTTTACGGTTTTTTTATGTCTGCTGGTTAATACGCCAGCAAGCCAACATGCTTATGCCGCGACTGCAAAGCAGCAGTATATAGGCTGAATGTCACTCGATTGGCTTGGTAAATAAAAGGCTGCACACAATTGCTAAACGCTGCTCAGCAAAATAAGCACTTATGCCGGCATCGACATTTTTTATTGCTTGTTATAGTGTGCGCTGGATGTAAAAAATAAAAACCAAAAAACAAACTTCAACCGGGGGCAAAGCATGACTGCTTATAATGCATTCAATGTCGAACTGAATAACAATATTGCGCATGTACAAATCAATCGGCCGGAAAAAATAAACGCAATGAATGCGGATTTTTGGTCCGAAATACGTGACATTTTTGCTTGGATTGAAGACACGCCAGAAGTACGCGTCGTTGTTCTATCAGGCGCCGGCAAGCACTTCTCATCGGGCATTGATTTAATGCTGTTGGCACAGGTGGGCGGCCAGCTCGGTAAAGAAGTAGGCCGTAATGCCCGCGCTTTAAAACGTAAGATTGAAGAACTGCAGGCATCATTTAATGCCGTTGATCAGTGCTCTAAGCCAGTTATCGCTGCGGTACAAGGTTACTGCTTAGGTGGTGCTATCGATTTAATCAGTGCTTGTGATATGCGTTACAGCACTGTCGATGCAGAGTTTGCAATTAAAGAAATTGATGTTGGTATGGCCGCTGACGTCGGCACACTGCAGCGTTTACCACACATTATTGGCGATGGCATCATGCGCGAACTGGCCTATACCGGTCGCAGTGTGTTTGGTGAAGAGGCGCAGCGCATTGGTTTAGTCAATCGCACCTATGCTGATCAAGCAGCACTGCTCGAAGGTGTATTTGAGATAGCCGCAACCATAGCAAAAAAATCACCTATTGCTGTGCAGGGCAGCAAAGAGATGATTCGCTATATGCGTGATCACACAATCGCTGATGGCCTCAACTATATTGCCACTTGGAATGCTGCAATGTTGCAAGCAGAAGATTTACGTGTGGCTATGGCCGCGCACATGAGTAAAAAAACACCTGAGTTCCAAGATTAAACCATCGGCTAGTGTAAGCATGGTGTTAAATGCTGCATATTCTCAGTAAGTGGCTGCACGCAAGACGCGTTGACTTGTTATGATGGCTGACGCTAGCGTTGCAGCCGCCCAATAAGCACCTGCGAACTCATACTGGCAACTTACTTTTGCAATATAATTTTACCTTACAGGATGCTAGGCATGGTTATTGGAGCAACATCTCTTAGCATGGTGCGCGATGAGCTTTTCGCCACCATGGCGCAAACGCAGCAGTATTTAGAAGAGTTTCTAGATGCGCGAGATAATGGTGCTTTATTGCAAAACGCAGTCACTAATCTGCAGCAAATTAAAGGTATTTTGTCGCTGGTTGAGTTGGCTGGTGCTGAGTTGTTAGCTGAGGAAGCACGCTTGCTTGCAATGGATATACCGGTTGGCGCTACTGATGAACGCAATCATCAACTGACAGCCATTAATAATGCAATGCATGTCTTGCGCAGCTATTTAGAACAACTAGAAGCGCACCGTGTAGAAATGCCGGAGCTGCTGCTGCCGGCCATTAACAAATTACGTATTGCCGGTCAGCAAAGCCCCTTGCCAGAAAGTTTCTTTTTTGCTGCGCGCGTTGATGTACAGCGCCCAGCAAGTCCCTCGCCTATCACACATGACACGGATAGCACTGACAACAACTTACTGGCACGCCGCCTGCGCCACATGTATCAAGTGGGATTGCTGGCGTTTATTCGTGATGAAAACCCACAAGCCAGTTTACGTCTGATGATGCGTGCCATGTTGCGGTTAGATCAACTGTATAGCCACCAGCCCAGCAGTCATTTGTATTGGGTTGCTGCCGCTGCGCTTGAGTCGTTTGCCGATGCGCAGTTATTGGCAAAAAAGAGTCGCAAGCAGCTGTTTGCTCGTGTCGATCGAGAAATTAAGCTGCTATGTGAAAATAGCAGTTACACCGCGCCGCGTGGTGTGATTAAAGATTTATTGTATTTAGTGGCGTTGGCCGATACGCATGGTGAAATTGCTGAACACGTGCGCACTTTAACCAACTTACCGACACTGCCGTTTACCGACATGATGCTTGATGATGAGTACCAGCGCTTGTCCGGGCCCGGACAAAACGTCTTGAGTTCATTATCAACAGCCATTGGTGAAGAATTAACCAGTGCAAAAGATATCTTGGATTTAATTGAACGCGGCACTGCGCAAAACGAAGTACTCAGCAACCTGCTCAATATTTTGGCAAAACTTGAGAAAACACTGGCAATGGTCGGTCTTAGTGGTGCCAGTAACGCACTGAAAAAGCATTTGAATGTGGTTGAAAGCTGGGCAGATGTGATGACTGTTGAGCATGGGGCATTGCTAGCCTTAGCGGATACCTTGCTGTATGTCGAAGGCATGGTTGCTGGATTAAAGCGTGGAGAGATGCAGGCTAAAAGCCTCAAGAGTGAGCCGGCTGATGAGAATGAAGCCTTTGCCAAACATCAATTGCTCGAAGCACGCATCGTGGTCAACGAAGAAGCCAAAAATGGCTTGAGTCTAGCCAAGCGTGCAATTACTTCGTACCTTGAATCTGATGGAGACAAATTGCATTTGGTCAATGTGCCAAGCAGCTTAAACTTGGTGCGTGGTGGTTTATGGTTTTTAGATCAGCATCGCGCAGCCGAGCAAGTAGCAGCCTGCGGGCAATACATCCAAACTCACATGCTTGAAGCAACAACAATGCCGTCTGAGCACATGCTGGATACCTTAGCTGATGCCTTAACCAGTCTTGCTTATTATTTAGAAGGCGGTGTGCTATTGCATGCAAAAGAAAATCGCAGCGTGCTTGATTTAGCGGATGAAAGTTTAAAAGCGTTAGCCATGCAGGTGTAAATGATTAACCAACAACATACAGTTTTTGACTGGCAGCAAGGCATGCCAAGCGTGCTTGAACCAGCTGGTTTGGCTGTTGCGCATTACAAAATGGGCTTTTTAGGTGATCAGCGTAGTCAGTTGTTTCCTCGGCAATGGCTGCGCGAACAGTTAGCCGAGCATATTCTTGTTGAGCAAGGTATTGGCCACTTAAATGGTGAGCCGGTTTTTGTCTTTGAAGTCGATACACCGCTTGAGTTGCCCAACCTGCAGTGGCACAGCATGCGCCATTTTATGCTGGAAGGGCGCATGCCGCTGTTTCGCTTATTAGCCTTTGCCAGTCAAATTGGCACATGGGCACGCGAGCACCGTTTTTGTGGTGCATGTGGGCAGCCCATGCAGCAAGCAGTAGGGCATCGTATGATGCAGTGCACACCTTGCCGGTTACAAAACTACCCGCGCTTAGCGCCGTGCATGATCGTAGTGGTCACGCGTGGTGATGAAATATTATTGGGACGTTCGCCACGTTTTGTCAGCGGCATGTACAGCGCACTGGCTGGCTATGCTGAGCCCAATGAAACCATTGAACAGTGTGTTGAGCGTGAAGTGCGTGAAGAAGTCAGCCTCGAAGTTAAAAACATACGCTACATTGGCAGCCAGAATTGGCCGTTTCCGCACTCGTTAATGCTTGGTTTTCATGCAGAGTATAAAAGCGGCGATATTGTTCCAGAGCCCGAAGAGATTGAAGATGCACGCTGGTTCAGTGTCCATGATTTGCCGCCGTTACCCGCTCAGCACTCCATTGCCCGTTATCTTATTGATTTATACGTTGCCCAGCGTTTAGGTCAGACCGAACCAGTGCTGCCAAGCTAAGCGTGCCGCCAGCGCCATCACCACCAAAATAAATATCGGACGAATTAAGCGGTTGCCACCGCCAATGGCAACACGTGCGCCGACCACCGCGCCCAGCATCAATGCGGCGCCCATACCGATACCCAGCGTCCAAGCGACATTACCGCTGATGATAAATATACTCAAAGCGGCAGCATTGCTGACAAAATTCATCGAGCGCGCTACACCGCTGGCACGCAGTATATCGAGCGGATAGAGGAGCAAGGTGCTGACCGTCCAGAACGCACCCGTACCTGGACCGGCCACGCCATCGTAAAAACCTAAGCCCAAGCCTTGTGGCCATTGGCGCTTGGTTTTTATAATAGGATTGCTGTCCTCACTAACTGTCGGTGTGCGACCAAATAATAAATACACAGCACAGGCAAACACCACCACAGGCAGCATTTGATTGAGCCATTGCGCAGGTAATTTCTGTGCTAATAACGCCCCAAGCACAGCGCCAACAGCCGTAGCGAATAAACCTCTGCGCCATTGCTGTGGCTTGAACAGCCCTTTGCGATAAAATGCGAAGCTGGCAGTCGCAGAACCAAAGGTGGCACAAAGTTTATTAGTACCCAGCACTAAATGTGGAGGCAAACCTGCCATTAATAAAGCTGGAATGGTCAACAAGCCGCCACCGCCAGCGATGGCATCAATAAAACCGGCAATAAAAGCCACTGCGACTAAAATCAGTAAAATATGTGGATCAGCAACAAGACTCAGTGACAAAGACATAAAAAACCTTAAGCTGTGCCCTAATGCACAGAACAGAGTTTGGACGTGCGTGGCGAAGCCGCGCATAATGCCAGTTCAATTACCTTAGAAGGAATTAGTATATGCAATTTATCGGGCTTGGCATTGGCTTTGCTATTTTAGCGCTGGTTGTGTTGCTTTTTGCTACCCGTGTTTTATTTGCCGAACGCTGGCTTATGGGCTGGCTACGCGGCATGTTTGGCTTAACACTGCTCGGTACAGCTGTCGCTGGCGGTTTAATCGCTTACGATATCAGTACCTATCAACAAATCCCAAGTGATAAGCCATTGCTTATGCTCAGTGCGCAAGCTGAAGGACCACAGCGCTATCGTATCAATATCCTTGAGGGCGCAGTTGAGCGCAGTTTCTTATTGGATGGCGAACTCTGGCAGCTTGATGTGCGCCAACTGAAGTGGAAAGGTCTGGCGGATTTGATTGGACTGAAGCAAGGGTATCGCTTAGAAACCCTTAGTGGTCGTTTTTTCTCTATGGAACAACAGGATCTAGCGCAGTTTACCCGTGTCGAGTTGGCTAAAAGCCTCTACGGTGCTGATTTTTGGCAAGGGCTGCGCACGCTCAATAAAGACTTGTTTGTAGTTGAAGCCAATGCCCTGAGAGTCAACTATTTACCCATCGCTGACGGCGCAGTATACAGCGTCAGCCTTGCGCCTACCGGTTTGCTGGCCAAGCCACTCAATAGAGCAGCACAGCAAGCACTTAAAGATTGGCAGTGATTTTTCTGCGCTTGTACATGACAATTTGAGCGCAAATCGGTATGCTTTGCCCCGCTAAAAACCGGCATGTACTGCTGGCTTGTTTGCATAGAGCTTTCCATAAAAAGAGCATGCTGTTTGAATGTTTGCCCAGTAGGGCAGTGCTCAAAATTGCTATTGTTATTTAGTAGTTTTGTAAGCAGTTTTAGCGCCTTTTCTTTTACCGCCCTTAGCTCAGCTGGATAGAGCAATCCCCTCCTAAGGGATAGGTCGCAGGTTCAAATCCTGCAGGGCGGGCCATTTTTATAGCTTCCCAATCTGCTTGCAAAAGCTGTTTTATGCTTCAAGTTTCAAGCTTCCAGCGCCTGCAATACTTGCTTCGGGTTATTTTTAATCGCCGCCAACAGCGCCTTGGTTGGGCCAGTTGGTTCACC
>ASRL01000166.1_pt1 | contig 12874 bp, 9 predicted proteins | sample 692978 | NCBI WGS metagenome assembly ASRL01 (sample SAMN02169241, study PRJNA158439) | bioreactor metagenome | isolation source: day 67 sample from continuous culture bioreactor inoculated with sediment... | place: Germany: Bremen | reverse complement strand
TTGCTGAAACAGACGAGCCTTATATCGAACATGCTGACAGCGCCGTTGATTAACGAGTACTTCGGGGTTGGTGTGATAAGCGAGCCAGGGATGGCGAGCGCCGGAGTTGAACCCAGGATGGGTTCATCGACGGACTAACCCCCACCCCGAAGTACGCCATACACACAATATCCAGCATCAGCAGCAAGCAAAACCAACATTACCTGTACGTACTTGGACTACTCTGGACGTGGCGCATAAGCAAACACATCCGCATGCATTTGCTCAGGCTGCATACCTGCGGCAACTAAAGCATCAAATGTTCCATAGATCATAGCGGGAGAGCCGCTGGCAATGACACGGTAATCACTTAAATTCTGGATATCGTGACAGACAGCTTCGTACAGCATGCCAACACGGCCCTTCCAGCCGCTATCTTCGCTGACAATCTGATGAAAATGCAGATAACTCATCGCTTGCCAAGCCGGCAAGTTCTTTAGCGTGTAGAAATCCTCAGCAATCCGCGCGCCCCAATACACATGAATCGGCTGACTAAACTCGGTAGCGCGGCAATGCTCGATCAAGCTGTGCATCTGCGCCATACCTGTACCGGCCGCAATTAACAACAAAGGACGCTCATCCGCACCAGCTAAATGCACATCACCAAAGGGCATTTGCACGCGGGCAATGCGCTCTTTTTGCAACTGCTTGAGTAACGCTACTGCAGCGTTATCACGGGCTAAAATATGCAGCTCAAGTTCTCGCCCTTGTTGCGGCGCAGAGGCAATAGAAAAAGCACTGGATTCACCATTGTCACGCTCAATCAATAGATATTGACCAGCATGGTAACGCACCACCTTAGCTTCCGGCAGACGTAGGCGTACAGAAAACACATCAGCACCCAATGGCGTGACACTAACCAATTGACAGGTGACTTTACACAATGGCAGATCATTCGGATCTAATACCTCATCCCAGTGCACTTCGCAGTCAGATAAGGGTTCAGCCAGGCAAGTAAATAACTCACCAGACTCAAAGATATCGTCACCTTGCCGGACTTTGCCGCTGATCAAATTGGCAGCACAAAGGTGGCAATTGGCATTGCGACAGCTTCGCGGCGCATCAATGCCCAAGCGTTCCACCGCATCGATAATCTTTTCTCTGGGCAACAACTCAATAACATGCCCTGAGGGCTGCAACATCACTTTCATGCGTAAACTGTTTCCTTTGTTTGTACAACACAGCACTCACTCAAGCGCGTTAGTCAATACCAAGCTCAGACCACAGCGCATCCACACGCTCTTTTACCGCTGGATCTTGCTCAATAACACGACCCCACTCACGCGAGGTCTCACCAGGCCATTTATTGGTTGCATCTAGGCCCATTTTACTGCCTAAACCGGACACTGGAGAGGCAAAGTCCAAATAATCGATCGGTGTATTATCAATCAATACCGTGTCGCGGGTTGGATCCATACGTGTGGTAATCGCCCAAATTACATCGTTCCAATCCCGCGCGTTGACGTCATCATCGGTGACGATCACGAATTTGGTGTACATAAACTGGCGTAAGAAACTCCAAACACCGAGCATCACGCGTTTGGCGTGACCTGGGTATTGTTTCTTAATGGTGACCACTGCCATGCGGTAGGAACAGCCTTCCGGAGGCAGGTAAAAATCAACAATTTCCGGAAACTGCTTTTGCAAAATAGGCACAAACACTTCGTTGAGCGCCACACCTAAAATTGCCGGCTCATCCGGTGGTCGGCCGGTGTAAGTACTGTGATAAATCGCATCTTTACGACGGGTGATGCGCTCTACGGTAAACACCGGAAAGCTATCAACCTCGTTGTAGTAACCGGTATGGTCACCATAAGGGCCTTCATCAGCCATTTCACCGGGGTAAATATGCCCCTCTAAAATGATTTCTGCCGATGCAGGGACGTGTAAATCACTGCCAATCGCTTTAACCAATTCAGTGCGTGAACCACGCAGCAAACCAGCAAAAGCGTATTCAGACAGGGTGTCAGGGACTGGAGTTACCGCGCCCAAAATTGTGGCAGGATCAGCACCCAAAGCCACCGCCACAGGGTAGGGGCGTCCCGGATATTTTTTGCACCAATCGCGAAAATCTAAGGCACCGCCACGGTGACTGAGCCAGCGCATAATAACTTTATTGCGGCCCAGCACTTGCTGGCGATAAATACCAAGATTCTGCCGCTCTTTATTCGGCCCTTTGGTGATGGTTAAGCCCCAGGTAATTAAAGGCGCGACATCACCCGGCCAACAGGTCTGAATCGGCAAAGCGGTTAAATCGACATCCTCACCTTCAATAACCACTTCTTGGCAGGCACCGTCTTTACGTACTTTAGGCGCCATGGCCAAGACTTTCTTGAACATTGGCAGCTTATTCCACGCATCCTTAAAGCCTTTGGGTGGTTCAGGCTCTTTTAGGGCAGCCAGCAATTTACCAATCTCACGCAGCTCTGTTGTGCTTTCAGCACCCATACCTAAAGCCACACGCTCAGGCGTCCCAAACAGGTTGCCCAGTACTGGCATAGAAAAACCCGTCGGATTTTCAAATAACAAGGCAGGCCCACCTTTGCGCAAGGTGCGGTCGCAAATTTCTGTCATTTCTAAAACAGGGGAGACGGGGACTTGAATGCGCTTCAGTTCACCACGCTGCTCAAGGCCGCTGATGAAATCTCGGAGATCAGAATATTGCATGAGGGTATCCGTAGCAGATTAAGCGCTGCACGGGGGCGGATACTGCTATCACACACCCATGCATGGCTTTAGATACTAAACGAGGGTTATTTGCTGCGCTTCATTGACATGAAAAACTCTTCATTGGTTTTTGTGTCTTTGAGCTTATCAAGCAAAAACTCGATGGCTGCGCTTTCATCCATAGGATGCAGCAGTTTGCGCAAAATCCACATGCGCTGCAGTTCATCTTCGCTGGTTAATAGTTCTTCACGACGGGTACCCGAGCGGTTAATGTTGATCGCTGGGAACACGCGTTTTTCAGCAATACGGCGCTCAAGCTGCAACTCCATATTACCGGTACCTTTAAACTCTTCGTAAATCACTTCATCCATTTTCGAACCGGTCTCAACTAGAGCAGTTGCGATAATGGTCAGTGAGCCACCTTCTTCGATGTTACGTGCCGCACCAAAGAAGCGCTTAGGTTTTTCCAGTGCATGGGCATCGACACCACCGGTCAGTACCTTGCCAGAGCTTGGAATCACAGTGTTATACGCGCGGGCTAAGCGGGTAATGGAATCGAGCAAAATCACTACATCTTTTTTATGCTCAACCAAACGTTTGGCTTTTTCGATAACCATTTCAGCCACTTGTACGTGACGTGTCGGTGGCTCATCAAAGGTTGAGGCAACCACTTCACCGCGCACGGTACGCTGCATTTCCGTGACTTCTTCAGGGCGCTCATCAATCAGCAAAACGATAAGATGGCACTCGGGATTGTTACGGGTAATGTTAGAGGCAATATTTTGCAGCATGATGGTTTTACCGGCTTTGGGCGGTGCCACAATCAAACCACGCTGGCCTTTACCAATCGGCGCAGCTAAATCAATCACACGACCAGTCAAGTCTTCAGTCGAGCCATTACCGATTTCCATGGTAAGACGCTTGGTCGGAAACAGCGGTGTGAGGTTTTCAAAAAGAATTTTATTACGGGCATTTTCTGGACGATCAAAGTTGATGCCATCCACTTTCAGCAATGCAAAATAACGTTCGCCATCTTTTGGCGGACGTATCTTACCCGTAATGGTATCGCCGGTTCTTAAGTTAAAGCGGCGAATTTGGCTGGGTGATACATAAATATCATCCGGGCCAGCAAGGTATGACGAGTCTGCAGAGCGCAGAAAGCCAAAACCATCTTGTAATATTTCCAGAACGCCATCACCAGAAATCTCTTCACCACCACGCGCATGACGCTTGAGGAGTGAAAAAATAATGTCCTGCTTACGCGAACGGGCCATGTTATCTAGGCCCATTTGTTCAGCCATTTCTAGCAATTCAGCAACGGGTTTTTGTTTTAGTTCGGTCAGATTCATAGGGAATGACGATGATATAATTTAGAAGGAATGAGCAAGCTCTTAGCTTGAGAGGCGTACCGCGAGGAGAACAGTCGGTTGTTTGTTCAGAGCCGCATAAGATATCGGCGACGGCATGCAGACGTATAACGGCTTAAGCGTTACAGAAATGGAATCTACCACTTGCAAAGACGCGAGTCTAGTGTGCACATTAACAATATGCACACTAGATCATGGTTTAATTGAGCATTTGCCGCTGTAATTAGATGTGGCTTTCTAAAAACGCAACCAATTGGCTTTTAGATAGTGCACCCACTTTAGTTGCTTCTACGTTGCCGTTTTTAAATAGCATTAAAGTAGGAATACCGCGCACACCATATTTAGGTGGTGTTGCTTGGTTATCATCAATGTTTAATTTGCAAATTTTTACTTTGCCAGCAAATTCAGTCGCTACGTCCTCTAAAACGGGAGCAATCATTTTGCAAGGACCACACCACTCCGCCCAGTAGTCAACCAGTACAGGTATGTCTGCCTGCAATACATCTTGATCAAAACTTGAATCGCTAATATTGGTAATGTGATCGCTCATGAAACCTCTCCGAAAAGGCGGATACAAATTAAAGTACCGATAATCATAGCCTGACTGAGCACTTAACGAAAGTAACCGAGTGGATCGCTGTGATATTTTTTTATCTCTTCATCGTGTTCAGCTTTTTTTACATTGGCGAATCTGCTGCAACATGGCACGATAGCTCAATTATTTCTTTGGAATAGTTGCATGCCCAACTCTGCTCCTAAACACTTTCCGATCATCGCTGCCATTGATTTGGGATCCAATAGCTTCCATATGGTACTGGCCAAAACAGATCAACGAGAAATTCGTATTCTTGAGCGTATCGGTGAGAAAGTTCAGCTGGCTGCGGGTATCAGCGCAGACTTGCAGTTACAAGATGATGCCATCGAGCGCGGACTTGACTGCCTGCGCCGTTTTGCCCAATTAATCAATGACTTACCGCAAGGCGCAGTGCGCATTGTGGGCACCAGTTCGTTGCGTGTTGCGCACAATAGGCGAGTATTTATTCAGCGTGCAGAGCAGATTTTAGGGCACGATATTGACGTCATTTCAGGCCGTGAAGAAGCCCGATTAATTTACCTTGGCGTCTCACATACCTTGGCTGACACACCGGGCAAACGTCTCGTTGTCGATATCGGCGGGGGCAGTACTGAGTTTATTATTGGCCAACAATTTGAATCACAATTGCGCGGCAGCTTACAAATGGGTTGCGTTGGCTTTACTCAACGCTTCTTTAAAGACGGTAAAGTGACCCCTGCACGTTATGCACAAGCCTATACAGCAGCACGCCTTGAACTGATGGAACTGGAGCAAAGCCTACGCCGTTTGGGCTGGCAAGATACTGTTGGTGCCTCAGGCACCATCCGCTCAATTGGCCAAGCATTGGCAGCCGCAGGCTTAAGCAATGGTGAGATTAACAGCCCTGGACTGGCGTGGCTAAAGCAATCCGTGATTGAGGCTGGTGATATTAACAATATTGATATTGCCGGTGTTAAAGCCGAGCGTAGCGCTATTTTGCCTGCCGGTTTAGCGATAATGGAGGCTATTTTTGATGCTTTAAGTCTTGAGCAGATGACCCCCTGTGACAGCGCTTTACGTGAGGGTGTGCTTTACGATCTACTCGGCCGTCATCAGCATGAAGATGTTCGTGAGCGTTCAATTCATGCATTAATGGAGCGTAGCCATGTTGACCTTGAGCATGCACAAAAAGTTGAATGTAAAGCGCTAGAAGCCTTGGAGCAAGTGGCTGATGCGTGGCAACTTAAAGAAGAATGGCATGCTGATATCTTAAGCTGGGCCGCCCGCGTGCACGAAGTCGGTTTAGATATTGCGCATTATCACTACCATAAGCATGGTGCCTATTTAGTCGAGCATTCGGATTTGTCTGGTTTTTCACGTCAAGATCAACAAATGCTAGCTTTATTGGTGCGTGGCCATCGGCGCAATATCCCTAAAGAGCGCTTTGCAGAATTCGGCGAGGACGGACAGCAACTGTTGCATTTATGTATTTTATTGCGCTTTGCGATTCTTTTGTACCATATTCGCGGCAGCCAAGAAGTACCCGATCTACAGTTAACGGCTCAGCCAAATAGCCTGCATATTCAGTTTCCAGAACACTGGCTGGATAATAACCCGCTGACTCTGGCAGACTTTCAGAAAGAAGCAGAATGGCTTAAGCGTATTGATTTCACTTTAACAGCGCAGTGACACTGACCTTGTTCTGACACAAAGTCGTTTTTAGTGTTCGGCGTCGCTCTTTTTACTGCCTTGCCAATGGCGCAACTCAACAACATTATGATTTGGCGCATAACTGGACTTTTGTGTATCTACAACACAATCCTCCTGTTGACCATTTGGCACAGGGTAAGCCTGCAACTCAACCCGCCCTAAATATCGACCAAACATTGCCACAGTACCATTAAGGCGTTCTTGACTGGTCACCGTAAACTCAAAGCCATACAGCCGTGCTAAGCGTTTTTGACCCTTGCCGTCAGGCATTAACCGCCAACCTTTAAATGCTACATTACCATCCAGTAATTGTACTTTTTCGTTATCACAATGCTGGCGTACGAACGCCAAAGCACGTTCACGCACACCGTGTCCACGCCAGATCCAGGCGATGACCAGCGCAACCAGCAGCCAAGCAGTCAACTCTCCCAGTGTTATCATATGCATCACTCTACTTAGGTTTATTGCATCTCGCACAGCAGCTGTCAGCGCTGCGTTTATCGCTTAATAACTGTGTGCTATTTTACTATGCCTGTGGATAACTTTACCTCTGACGGCTACAATAGCAGATCGTAATATTTATGTTTTACTTGAGGGATCTCTGTGTCTGTCGAACTTTGGCTACAGTCTGTCGATTTTTTACGCGATGAGCTGCCTGCCCAGCATTTCAACACCTGGATCCGTCCATTACAAGTTGAAGCGGTGGGTGACGAGCTGCATATTTTTGCACCTAATCGCTTTGTATTAGACTGGGTCAACGATAAATATATTAATCGTTTGCTCGAGCTGATGGCTGAGCGCAATAATGGCAATGCACCGCCAATCTCCCTGCAGATTGGCAGTAAAGCAAAATCACGCACCAGCAGTAATAGCACTGCGCCTGCCACCGTACCAAGCAACCCTGTACATGCGCCTACGCCAGCACCGGTTGCAGCAGCAGCCATGCAAGCACAACCTACGTTCACACAAAACCCAAGCGCAGCGGTGACGCATACTAGCAACCACACAGTGGTGCCTAATGTCAGCGTAGAGCGCACTGCACCTGCTGCGCCTGTTAAAGGTGCTATTAAGCATGTCAGCGCGCTGAATCGCTCTTTCACCTTTGACAGCTTCGTTGAGGGTAAGTCAAACCAACTAGCCCGTGCTGCAGCTTGGCAAGTCGCCGACAACCCAAAGCATGGTTACAATCCGTTATTTTTGTATGGTGGCGTGGGTCTAGGTAAAACACACTTAATGCATGCTGTTGGTAATCATTTACTACAGAAAAACCCAAACGCTAAAGTGATTTATTTGCACTCTGAGCGTTTTGTTGCCGATATGGTGCGCGCCCTGCAAAATAACGCCATTAACGAGTTTAAAAACTATTACCGCTCAGTCGATGCGCTGCTGATTGATGACATTCAGTTTTTTGCTAAAAAAGAGCGCTCACAGGAAGAGTTTTTTCATACCTTTAACGCACTGCTTGAAGGTAACCAGCAAGTCATTCTCACCAGCGACCGCTTTCCTAAAGAAATTGACGGCCTTGAAGAGCGCCTAAAATCACGCTTTGGCTGGGGTTTGACGGTTGGTGTCGAGCCACCTGAACTGGAAACCCGTGTCGCTATTTTAATGAAGAAAGCCGAGCAGAGCAGGGTGCAACTGTCGCATGATTGCGCGTTCTTTATTGCCCAACGCATTCGCTCTAACGTGCGCGAGCTGGAAGGGGCCTTGAAACGGGTAATTGCCCACTCTCACTTTACCAATGAGCCCATCACCGTTGATTTGATTCGCGAGTCATTAAAAGACTTGTTGGCTCTACAAGACAAACTGATCAGCATTGATAATATTCAACGCACTGTGGCTGAATATTATAAAATTAAAATTTCCGATATCCTATCTAAACGCCGCTCACGCTCAGTCGCGCGTCCACGCCAAGTCGCCATGGCGCTGGCTAAAGAGATCACCAACCATAGTTTGCCTGAAATTGGCGATGCCTTTGGTGGCAGGGATCATACGACAGTGCTGCACGCGTGCCGTAAAATTGCCGAACTGAGCGAAACTGATGCCGATATCCGCGAAGACTATAAAAACCTACTGCGCACGTTAACAACCTAACAGCAGTGCCAGCACTTTTGAGCAAGGACCTAACTATGCACTTCACCATTCAACGCGAAGCTTTGTTAAAACCGCTGCAACTGGTGGCCGGCGTTGTTGAGCGCAAGCAAACCATGCCAGTATTATCCAACGTACTGCTCGTCATCGAAGAACAAAATCTATCCATGACAGGTACAGACACCGAAGTTGAGCTATCTGCTCGCATCACCCTTGAAGAACCTGCGCAACCCGGTGAAATCACTGTACCGGCGCGTAAGCTTATGGATATTTGCAAAAATTTACCGGCTGACGCTCTGATTGATTTCAAAGTAGACGATCAAAAGGTGTTAATCAAAGCTGGCCGTAGCCGCTTTACCTTAACAACTTTGCCAGCCACAGACTTCCCGAGCTCAGAAGAAACACCCGGTTCACTGGCGTTTACTGTTGAGCAAGGCCATGTCCGCCATCTTATTGAGCGCACCAGCTTTGCGATGGCGCAACAAGATGTGCGCTACTATTTAAATGGTTTATTGCTTGAGGCAAAGCAAGGTCAATTACGTGCAGTAGCCACAGACGGTCACCGCCTCGCTTTATGCTCAGTTCCTGCGCACATCAGCGAAGACATCCAGCACCAAGTCATTGTGCCGCGTAAGGGCGTATTAGAGCTTGCGCGATTAATGACTGAGGATGCTACAGAAGTCTCTGTAGTATTTGGCAGCAACTATATTCGTGCAACCACAGCTGATTTCACTTTTATTTCTAAATTAGTGGACGGTAAGTTCCCTGACTACGAGCGTGTTTTACCGCGCGGCGGTGATAAAACTGTGTTAGCTGATCGCCAAGAATTACGTGAAGCATTAAACCGTGCCTCGATTTTATCCAATGAAAAGTACCGTGGCATTCGTTGGCAGCTTGAGTCCGGCTTATTAAAAATCCAAGCCAACAACCCTGAGCAAGAAGTTGCTGAAGATGAAGTCTGTGTTGACTACAGTGGCGATGCGCTAGAAATCGGCTTCAATGTCACCTATCTGCTCGACGTACTCAGCGCCACTTCATCTGAGCAAATCAGCATTGTACTCTCAGATTCCAACAGTAGTGCACTGATCCAAGAAGCTGACAACGATGGTGCGTCTTACGTTGTTATGCCCATGCGTCTCTAATAATCACTGAATATGGCTATTAGCCAACTGCAAATCACCGGCATTCGTAACCTGCTGCCGGTGACATTAGAAATGTCTCCCCGCATCAATATCCTCTATGGTGCTAATGGTAGCGGCAAAACCAGCGTCCTCGAAGCTATTCACCTGCTAGCCATGGCTCGCTCTTTTCGCAGCACTCGCTTACAGCCGATGATTCAATATGAGCAAAGCAGCTGTACGGTATTTGCTCAAATACTGCACAGTGACGGCAGTCAAAGCAATCTAGGCGTCAGTCGTGACCGCCAATCTGAATTACGCATTCGCATTGACGGCCAAAATGCACGCAGCACAGCGCAACTGGCTCAGCTTTTACCTTTGCAGTTAATCAACCCTGATAGCTTTCGTCTACTGGAAGGCTCACCAAAAATGCGTCGACAGTTCTTAGACTGGGGCGTGTTCCACGTGGAACATCAGTTCATTTCTGCGTGGCAACGCTTGCAAACCTGCTTAAGACAAAGAAACTCATGCCTTCGCCATGGTATAATGGATTCATCTGTTATTGCAGCGTGGGACCGTGAACTCTGTATAGCTAGCGATAAAATTGATCAATTGCGGCGCGCTTATATTATTAAGCTAAAACCTGTTTTTGAAGAAACTTTAGCGAAGCTACTCGACCTTTCTGGGCTAACCCTTAGCTACTTTAGAGGCTGGGATAAGACCAGTGATCTGCAAGAGGTGCTCAATAAAAACATGCTTCGAGACAGGGCGTTAGGCTATACACAAGCCGGACCACAACGCGCTGACCTTAGGGTTCGTATAAACAAACATAATGCTGTCGATATTTTATCAAGAGGGCAGCAAAAACTAGTTATTTGTGCATTAAGAATAGCGCAAGGTTATTTGCTGTCTCAGGCCAGACGCAATGAATGCATCTACCTTGTAGACGACCTGCCTTCAGAGCTTGATGAACAGCATCGTCTAGCCTTATGCCAGTTGCTAGATGAGTTAAAATGCCAGGTGTTTATCACCTGCGTCGACAAAAACTTAATGAATTCAGGCTGGCGAACGGACACACCAGTCTCTTTGTTCCACGTGGAACAAGGCCAAATTACACCATCGGGAGTGACCGCATGAGCGAAGAACAAACGTACGATTCCAGTAGTATTAAAGTGCTTAAAGGCCTGGATGCAGTACGCAAACGCCCCGGCATGTATATCGGAGATACTGATGACGGCACCGGGCTACACCACATGGTTTTTGAAACCGTGGACAACTCCATCGACGAGTCCCTAGCAGGGCACTGTGATGAAATCAGCATTACGATCCATACCGACGAATCAATTACCGTCCAAGATAATGGCCGCGGCATTCCTGTAGATATTCACGAAGAAGAAGGAATATCTGCTGCAGAAGTTATTATGACGGTATTGCACGCCGGTGGTAAATTTGACGACAACAGCTATAAAGTATCCGGCGGCCTGCACGGCGTAGGTATTTCCGTGGTCAACGCATTATCGCGCGAGCTGATCATGACCATTCGCCGTCAGGGCAAGGTATGGGAGCAAACCTATCAGCACGGTGTGCCACAGGCGCCAATGGCAGCCATTGGTGAAACCGACAAAACAGGCACCCGCATCCACTTTAAACCATCACCTGAAACCTTTGCCAACATCCAGTTTAGCTGGGATATCCTGGCCAAACGTTTGCGTGAACTATCCTTCTTAAACTCTGGTGTTGGCATTAAGCTAAAAGATGAACGCACGGGCAAAGAAGAGTTGTTCCAATACGAAGGGGGCTTAAAAGCATTTGTTGAATACTTAAACACCAACAAAACCACCGTTAACAATGTTTTCCATTTTTCAATGCAACGCGAAGAAGACGGCATTGGCGTGGAAGTGGCAATGCAGTGGAATGATGGCTTTAATGAGAACGTGCAGTGCTACACCAACAACATTCCGCAACGTGATGGTGGTACACACTTAGTGGGTTTCCGTACAGCACTTACACGCCACCTCAACAATTATATAGAAGCTGAAGGCATCGGTAGAAAAGACAAGGTTAATACCACCGGTGACGATGCCCGTGAAGGCCTAACCGCGATTATCTCGGTAAAGGTACCTGACCCAAAATTCAGCTCGCAAACCAAAGAAAAACTGGTCTCATCAGAAGTGAAAACGGCTGTTGAGCAAGAGATGGGCAAGTACTTAGCCGATTACTTACTAGAGAATCCAGCAGAAGCTAAAGCCATTGTTGCAAAAATGATCGATGCCGCACGCGCCCGTGAAGCAGCACGTAAAGCGCGTGAAATGACCCGGCGTAAAGGTGCCTTAGATATTGCCGGACTACCAGGTAAGCTCGCTGATTGCCAAGAAAAAGATCCTGCGCTATCCGAACTCTACATTGTCGAAGGGGACTCTGCTGGCGGCTCTGCCAAGCAGGGACGTAACCGTAAGACCCAAGCGATTTTACCCTTGAAAGGTAAGATTCTTAACGTAGAAAAAGCACGCTTCGACCGGATGATTTCATCGCAAGAAGTCGGCACGCTGATCACGGCACTCGGCTGTGGTATTGGTCGCGATGAGTACAATATCGATAAGTTGCGCTATCACAACATCATCATCATGACGGATGCTGACGTGGATGGCTCACATATTCGCACATTGTTACTAACCTTCTTCTTCCGCCAGTTACCTGAACTGGTGGAGCGTGGCTATATATATATCGCGCAACCCCCACTGTATAAAGTCAAACGCGGTAAGCAAGAGCAGTACCTGAAAGATGATGATGCAATGGATGAATACCTCACCAATGCCGCACTAGAAGACGCAAGCTTGCACGTTAACGCAAATGCACCAGGCTTGTCGGGAGCTGCACTAGAAGAGCTGGTCAATGAATACCGCTCAGTGTTAAAAACGCTGAAGAGATTGTCACGCCTGTACCCTAAAGAAATCACTGAGCATTTCTTGTACTTGCCACGTGTAGAACCTGAGCAATTAACCGACAAAGCAGCAATGCAGGCATGGCTTGATGCGTTGCAAGCGCGCATGGATAACGTTGAAAAGTCAGGTGAGATTTATACGGTTAACTTGCGTCATGACAGCGAAAGGAATTACTGGCTGCCAGAAATTCAGATTAAAGCACATGGTTTAACCAACCACATTTTGTTTAATCATGATTTCTACTCCAGTAACGATTACCGCACAGTAACCGCACTGGGCGCTCAGCTCGATGAATTACTGGAAGATGATGCTTATGTGATGCGTGGAGAGCGCAAGCAAGCCGTCAGCACCTTCAAGGAAGCACTGGACTGGCTAATGGCTGAAGGC